>Ga0209467_1000227_pt1 | contig 99002 bp, 73 predicted proteins | sample Higcelwee11metaG_FD_187175 | JGI IMG/M metagenome (GOLD analysis project Ga0209467, IMG submission 187175) | Freshwater pond sediment microbial communities from the University of Edinburgh, under environmental carbon perturbations - High... | ecosystem: Environmental > Aquatic > Freshwater >...
TCGCGACTTTACCCTCACGCGTTAGCCAGTGGCTAGTGATTGGGCTACATACCTGAAATGGACAATTGGTATGGACGAAACCTTTCATTCGTCTAGTTGATGATACCTTACCTGGACACACACTCAATGAGCGTGAAACGCCCGTCCCGAAAAAGTCGCCAAGTAGTGGTTCCGGATAAGTTGCTCTTCATCGCCTGTGCCTCCTCATGCACGTTGTTGTGTTGCGAATCCATCGTCATTTCTCAAACAGCAGCAGCCCCATCAACACAGGGTCTTTCTTCAATGTCGCGCCGTTGAAGAGGCAGAGGGCGGAAGGTTCAGCTTGTTGCTTGCTGTCCCTGTCGTTGACGGCCACCGTGACGGCGATATATTCGCCAGGCGCCGGTGCTATTTCCAAACCTAACGCCTTCCAAGAGAAAGCCGCTTCGTATATGATCGTTTCACCTTCCTTGCGCGCGATGAACTGGCAGTCGTTGGGCGGAAGTGGACCAGGATGGAGTTTCTCGTTGCGTGGCTCGTGGAAAGCGCGCCAGGCGATAGGGCCGCCCTTCGCCAGAGCCAGGACAATCTCCGACCGCATAGGCTTGTTCTCCTCCTCCGCCAAAAGGTTCGCGCTGAAGATGCTTTCTTTCCACGGCTCCGTGGTGAAGCCACACTGGAGGCTGTCGTCCAGCCATAGCTGGCTGTTGATTGTCTGCTCCTGCATGAAGACGTTGTCCTTGACTTCGGCGAACAGGTAAAGAGCGTTGTCGTCCCAGGCGTAGCGGATCTTGGCGGAGTCGCCGGAGTAGAGGTCGGGTCTGCGCTCGCAGAAGTCCACGCTGTTCAGATTGAGACTGGGGATCGCACTCCATTTGGCGACGTCGCCATCAATGCTGGGGCGTTGGGAGAGACGCTTCGCCGACAGGAAATTTGTTTTCTCCACGCGTTTCAGCGCATAACCGGAATCAGTTTTCACTTCGCTTGAGACTTCGCATTTCTTGGCGGGATTCAACTCCAGTCCCTCGAAGGCTACAGCGATTTCACGCTCCTCCTTTGGAGCCAGCGCGAAGTCAAGACGTTTGACGTTCCCTTGGATTCCCGCTTGCAAGGAACCTTTGACGGAGCAGCCTCGCAGCTCGGACATGAGGAAGGTGGCGACCTTGCGCCCCTTGTCATCGGAGCTAGGCCTCAGCCGCCCAAGCCTCAGCGGCTCTTTCACCTCTACCACACAACATGCCGCACCTTCAAAGTAGCCTTTGGCAGTGAGCATGAACGACACTGGATATCTTCCCGCGGGGGTGTCTGGCGACACGGCGATGTCGAAGGAACACTCCTTTGAAGAACCTGCGGCCAAAAGGATGCCCTGCTCTATAGGCGAGGCCTTGACGCGTTCGCTTGAGTTTATTCTGAGCGTTCCATCGAACGGCTTCTCGGCGCTTGCGGCCACAAAGCAAGGGAGCTTGCAGTTCTCGCCGGGAAAAAGCTGAAGATTGCTTTGGGCAACCCTCAAGAACTTCGCGGCGCCAGAGCCCCAGAGTTTCCTCGAGACGTTTTTGACATAGACCGGCGAGTTGCCTAGCTCAAGCCTCAACGAGCCGTTGTCCGTGGGAAGCAGGCTTTTGTTCCCCATCCAATCGTGGACTTCAGCCGTCTCAACGCCGACAGGAATGGAGATTTGCCTGGGGGTGTCGCCGAAGTCCCAAAGCGCCAAGGTCGCCTCCTCGGTATTTTCATAGACGTAGCCGCGGGCACTTTCGCCGAGCCAGTCGATGGAGCCCGCGCCTTTGTGCCCCTCCAACAAATAAGTCATCGCGGCATAGGCGAGGGCCTGGGGCCTGGGACAGACTTTCATTGGCGTGACACGCTCATTGTAGGGACTAGGCGCGTCAAGGCAATGAAAGAAGCCGAAGCCGGAGCTAACGCCAGGGGCCCGGTCCTTCGCGGCGGCCATAGCGGTATAGAACGCTAGATTGTAGCGCAGACCTTCGCCAAGAGCCATGAGGTTTTGTCTGACGACGCACTGCGCGTATAAAAGCTCGTCGTCGGGTTTGCCGCTGCTCGCATAGCCTTGTTCAGTGCCAACAATTGGGACATCCCTCCCACAGGCTTCGCGGAGAATCTTCTTCAGCTCGCGGTAACATTCGGCCAGCTTGAAGCGTTCCGGCGGGGCGCCGGTGTAGGGATGGATCGAGTAGGCGTCGATGTAATCGCCAAGCCCCTTCGCCAAGAGCTTCTTGGTGTATTCAAGGGAGCTGCCGCCCAAGCACCCGCCGAAGGGTGAGAGGGTGGAGAGTGTCGGCCCCATCACAATGGCCTTCGGGTCTTCTGCGTGGATGGCGGCATAGGCGATTTTAAGCTGCCTGACCAAATCCTCGGGACGTCCGCCGAAGAAGATGTTAGGCTCCCAGAGAACCTCGTAATAATGCTCCGTCATCCCCGTGTCGGCGAGAGCCGCGGCTTTGGCCAAAGTCCGGCAGTAGTTCTCGAAATGCTTCTCGCCTTCAGGCGTGAGGATGCACGAAGGACCGGACGACAACTCGTCCTTACCCCGCGGCGCGCAGGGCGGGTTCTTCCATTTTATCGGATAGTACTCGTTGGCGCCAACACAGCCGAACTGGAAATACATGGCCCACTTCTCAAGCTTTCCCTTTGAGGGGAAATAGATCGCCGGCCTCGGGTCGAAGCTCCCGCCTTTTTTCTTCAAGGCATCCACCCTTGCGGCGAACTGTCCAGGGTAGTCGGGCTCGGCGTTGCGCCATTGCGTGGGGCCGAGAATCCAGCGCACGCCCAAGTAGGCTTGCGCGTTGATGCCCTTGCCGAACCCTCCTTGCAAGCCAAAGAACGTGTCCGCCTGTGGATACAGCTTGCGTCCAGCGGGGTCGAAAGTGATGCCATAGCCCAGGTATCCAGCGGGCTTGGAGTTGATCTCCGGAAGCGTCACGCCGTTGGAGAGCTTCGCCCAGACCCGGTAGAAGCCAAGCTTTGTGGAAGGAGCCTTCATCTTGGCACTCCAGACGCCGTCGGCGTTTGGCTTCACGGGAAGAGACTTCTCCTCAATTATTGCGCCTTGGACGTCGGCGATGGAGACGTGGAGCGACAGGCCAGCCTCGTCCTTCGCGAGGTTGGACGCGGTGAAGGCCAGCTCGACCTCCTCGCCTTGCGAGAAGAGGCTCATCTCTGGCTTGTTGGTGTCCGCTCGCAGCGTGGGCGCGCTTTCCGCGGCGTCGCTTGCCAAGGCGAATGCCAGCAGCGCAAAAAAGCAACTGATTTTTACCATGATTCCCCATCTCTCCCGTGACGTTAAGCGTGCTTCTCGCTTTTCATTTGGAGTTAAGTTCTTTGACGCTCTCACGCTGGATCAGGGCGGGCGAAACCGTTTTCTGGATCGCCAACTGTCCCTTTTCCTGGAATTGACGGATAGCGCCAGCGGCCTCCGCTCCAAGGGCCTCGACGGGATAGCGCACGGTAGTCAGCGGCGGCTTGAGCATGCCGCTGAAAAACTGGTCGTCGAAGCCTATCAAGCTGATGTCGTCGGGGACGCGCATGCCCTTGGCGGCCAACCGCTCATATAAGGACAAAGCGATAGTGTCATATAAGCATAGCAGCGCCGTGGTCGAGCCGTCCAGACGCTCTAACTCCCGCCGGTGTAGGGCAATGCCCTTAGCCTCGAGGTAATCCCGTGCGCCGTCGAACCGCTGGCCTAGCTCGTTGAGTTCACTGCCGCCCGGATAGATGGCGCCTATCTTGGTGTGATGGTTCTCCCAAAGATGTCTCGCCATCATCCGCCCGCCGGCGTAATGGTCGGGGGTGATGTAGTTGAAACGGGGGTTGGGCGTGTTCAGCAGCAGCAGCGCCCCGCAACGCCGCTGGATCGACTCCAGGGCGAGATCGTCAAAATGCGGGCCGATGGCCAACGCCATGTCCATGGCCCCCAACTGGCCAAGCGACGGCTCCAGACACTGGTCGGCGCAAAGCGCGGACAAGTGGATGTCGGCGGGCAGATGGTTGGCGATGGTGGTGACCATTGTATGAATGATCTGGTTGCCCGTCTGGACTGGGGAAATGACCAAGACCACGTTAAACGTCGCCTGCCGCGCGTTTTCCTCAAGCAACCGTAACGCCCTCTCGTGGACAGACAATTGCCGCGCGCCCCGAACCAAAACGCCACGGGCCTGCAACTCCTGGAGCGCCTCCCGCACCAACGTCCGGCTACCCTCGTACCGCTCGGCGAGCAGCCGTTCCGCCGGTAGCCTGGAGCCCACCGGATACAAACCGCAACGGATGCCGTCGGCTAGCCGATCCACCAGGCTGCTTTTCTTGCTGTCTAGACGGTAGTGCATCAACTCTCCCTGTCTTTGGTATATAAATCATACCATAAAGGCGAAGAAAAGTCAACGGCACCTCCGATAGTTATCCCAAAAAACATCCACCCCGGCGGCCGGGGTGGATGTCTGCGGCGCGGTCTACGCTTGGAGTCTGGCGGCGCAGCGGCGCACCACGGCCCGCTCGTCGTCAAGATACTTGGCGACAATGTCCGGACGGGGACGCCCCAACGCCGTCAACGCCTCGGCCACGGCCAGCTCCAGCTTCCACAGCGAGCTCTCCTTGATCGGCTCCTTGCCACCTCCGCTCACCTGGAACACCTGCTCGGACGGCAGGTCGGGACGCGCCAGCAACTTCTCCAAGGCGTCGACGGAGGACGGCTCGCCGATCCGCCCCAAAGCCCGGGCGGCGAGAATCAGCGTCGCTTGGTCCGACGCCGGGTCGAACAGCAATTTCTCCAGCGCCGGGACAGCCTCCTTGACCTTGTCCATCCCCATGATGGCGATGGCGGGCATCCAAGACGGAACCGCTTTCCTGCCCTCCGGCCGGCTCGCGTCCGCCCTGCGCTTCACCAACTCCAGCAACTGCCCGTATCCCTTGCTGTCGCCCAATTCCGAACCGCCCAACAAGCCTGCCAGTCCCCGCGAAGCGAGGAGCTTCTGGTCGGGAAGGGCGAAGAGACCCTGGGGTTTCCAGTCCTGGCAATGGTAGCCATGCGCCTGGTCTTTGAGCGCCCCGACTTTGAACAATTCGGCCTGCAAGGCCTTGACGTCGATGTCCTGCGCCGGGACGCCGGCGTCCTTGGCCAACGCCACCGCTATGCCTGCCACCTCGCCAAGCCGCTGCATGTCGCGCATCATGCGCAACTGGTTGTGGGCGTCATGATCCATGGAGATGGCGCGGCAAGCCACCAGAAGGTTGGGGATGCCCTCCGGCTCCAGACAACGGAAGGGTATCTCGGAACCGATCAACGCGCTCCAGTTGTCCAACGCCCAAACCCAAAGCATGGCCTCGAAACTCTCGTTCTCGTAATCGAAAGCGTGATTGTCGTAATGGCTGTAGGTGTAGCCGACCACGTCGTCGAACTCGGCGCAACGGAGCTGGTCGTGGAAGCTCAGGCGGTATTTGCCCTGGATGAGCCGGCTGTTGCGCAGGCCGAGCAAGGGGGCCAGGAACAGTAGCCGGTCCACGTCCACATAGGAGGAGCGGGAGTATTGCTTGAGCCCGGCTATCCGGGCGCGGCTCATGTCCCAGGGATCGGAGGGATCGCAGTAACCGGCGTCGAAGTTGCAATGCCCCAACAAGCTTTCGTCATGAAAACGCCCGGCGGGCTGGGAATAAGAGTGCGGGACGGAGTCGGTGTCGCGGCCGAAGGTGAAGCCGCAACCGGCTTTTGCGGCCAGATCGGCGTCGCCGGTGCTGTCGATGTAGTTGCCAGCGCGGAGCCGGAGGCTCCCGGCGGAACCATTGACCACCACCGAATCGATCCGCCGCGGCGCCCTGGCCCCAGACGGCACGGGCAAAGCCGAGGCCTCCGGCGCCGTCTCTACCCCGGTGACGGTGGTCTCGAAAAGCACGCTCGCCCCGGCCGCGTCGAGCAGGCGGCGGAGGACGATCTTCTTGGCCTCGGGATGAAACCCTTGAAACTTATGGCCGACGGCGAAGGCGGCGCCCAGCTCATCGGTCCGCTGGTCGATCTCGTCTTGCAGCCCGCCGACGACGCCATGGTAATAGGCATGGATCGCCCCGGCGGTGCCGATGCCGCCCAACGAGGTGGACGACTCCAACAACGTGGTCTTGCAACCGCGCCGCGCCGCCGCCAACGCGGCCAAAGCTCCGGCGGTGCCGCCGCCGCAAACCAACACGTCCGCCTGGACGGGGCTGTCCTTGACCAGCGGCATCCCCGGAGCCGCGGCCGCGGGGGCGGGCAGAGACTTCAGCGCGGCCGACAAGCGCGTGGCCGCGTCCTCGCCACGTCGCATCCGCGCCGCCAACAACGCGCCCCTCCCCTCCAAAGCCACGGGCGCGCCCGGGCCGCTCAAGTCGAAGAGGTTGTCGAGGCCGGTGGTCAACGCCCCCGCCTTCCCTTGCCGGAACAACGGTAGCTCCACGATGGCGGAATGTGTGAGGAACGCCTGCCGCAACGCGGGAACTTCCCGACGCAGGAAAGACAGGATTTCTGGCATCTCCTGGCGTCCGGAATAAAGTTCCTCGGCCTCGAACTCCACCGCCAGCTCGCCAGCCCAAACCGAGGGCTTGAGCAGCAGCTTGGACTTGCCGTAAGGCAACGAGGCGGGCAAGGCGCCCTCGACCTTGTTTAGGTAAAAGCTGAAAACATGTCCGTCCGGAACGTGGGGGGAGCCGAGCAGTTGCCCGGACTCGGTGGCGTCGACGTAAGCCTTGGCGCGGACGGAGCACAGTCCGGACTTCCCGGCGAGCTGCAAGGAAACGGCCTTGCCGCCCTCGACCGCCAGTCCCGCCACATGGCAGTAATGCAGTATCCTCACCCCGTCGAGCATCTGCAACAAAGCGATCTCGGCGGCGACCTGGTCGATCCGCGCCCCCTTCATGGCGTCGGCCGCGGCCAGGCGCCCGGCCAGCGCATCGGCGTGTCTCGACACCCCGCGGGCCAGTTCCAGGTTGTAGGCCCACGTGGCCTCCCAACCAACGGACGGACGGTTCTCGACCAACAACGTCTTATGCCCCTGGGCGGCGAGCTCCAACGCCAGTCCCACTCCGACGAACCCGGCCCCGACCACCGCCACGTCATACAACTCAGCTTCCGGTGAATACATCTTCGACTCCTTATGTCGTTGTTATAATAATAGCTGGACGTCCCCTTGATTTTTATGTAAATAAATATAATTTTCATATAAAATCAAACAAAAGAGGCATGGAATGGACATCAAGGCGGCGTTGTGCTCGTTCGAGGCGGTGTTCCGTTGCCATGTGTCGTTCCACGACCTGGGGCCGTTGCGAAGTTGCCTGGCGCTGAACAGCCGCCTCCTCCATCTCAACAGCTTCTGCGACCACGTCAAACGCCTCGGACGCAAGAGCGCCTGGCAATGCGCCGACTTCGACACCAACAGCGTCCGGGAACGGCTGCACAGCGCCTCCGCTCCCTTCTATAAGCTGTGCCACGCCGGGGCGCTGGAACTGGTGGCTCCGATCGTCCAGCACGACCGGCTGGCGGGGGTAATGTTCGTCGGCCCCTTCACCCCGGCGGCGGGCTGGTTCGACGACGAGGCGACGCTGCGGCATCCCCTGGCGAAGACAGCGCTCCACGGCGACTTACGGGAGTTCCGCCTGGACGAGGCCGACGACCTGCGCAACATGGCGTCCTTGCTGGCGGCGGGCATCCAGAACGCCCTGAGCGCCGACGAGCAAGCGGGCGGGGCGTCGCATCTGGAACGCGCCAAGCTGTTCTTCGACCGGGAGTTCGCCCGGTCCGACCTGCGCCTGGAGGACTTGGCCGTCTGGCTGTGCCTGAGCAAATCCCGCTGCAGCCAACTGCTACGGCAATACTTCGGCAAAGGCTTCCCTGAGCTGCTCGCCGAACGGCGCATGGAGCATGCCCGGCTGCTGCTGCGCGAGACAGCCTTGAACACCGAGACGGTCGGAAAACTCTGCGGCTACCCCGACTCTCCTTATTTCTACCGGGTATTCAAACTCCAACATGGCGGCGAGACCCCGGCGGTCCACCGCAAAAAAAACAGCCGCCCTCCACGCCAAGCCTAAGGCGAGGGAGGGCGGCGGGAAGACGACATCGACATCAAGCGTTGACGGTCACCTTGACCATGACGTCGCCCTGTTCGATGGCGTCGACGACATCCTCGCCTTTGACGACCTTGCCGAACACGGTGTGGCGGCCGTTCAAGTGTGGCTGCGGGCAGTGGGTGATGAAGAACTGGCTACCGTTGGTCCCGGGACCAGCGTTGGCCATGGAGATCACTTTTGAGTCGTGCTTGAGAGGGTTGCCCTCGAACTCGTCCTCGAAACGATAGCCCGGGCCGCCGCGACCGGTGCCGGTGGGGTCGCCGCCCTGGACCATGAAGTCGGCGATGACGCGGTGGAAAACTACGCCGTCATAGAAGCCGTCCTGGGCGAGGGACACGAAGTTGTTGACCGTCTTCGGAGCGTAGTTGGGATAGAGCTCCAGCTCGATGTTCCCCTTGCCGGTCTCGATGGTGACGGCGTAGGCCTTCTTGGTGTCGATGGTCATTTCCGGGCATTTGTCGTACTGTTTCGCCATGGTGGCATTCCTTTTTCTCTTGGATTTCCGTTGCGGCCCCTACAATGCCGCGTCCCCACGCCATAGTCAAGCCTTGAAAACGCCGTTCCCCGGTGATATGCTGTCACAACCAAGAAAGGGAACGTCCATGCTCAAGACCCTCAACGCCTTCGTGGCCGCGACGCTGCTCGCGGGGATGGCCTCCACGGCCCTGGCCGACAGCGCCCTCGACGTAAAATCCCCGGCGGACCCGGCGGCGGCTGGCTTCAAGCGGATCACGCCCCAGGAGATCCAGGGCAACACCTTCAAGATGATCGGCAGCGACTGGATGCTCGTCTCCGCTGGCGACGAGAAGAATTTCAACGGCATGACCGCCGCCTGGGGCGGCTTCGGCGTCTGGGGCAAACCGGTCGCCTTCATCCTCGTCCGCAACGACCGCCACACCTACGAGTTCCTGGAAAAAGAGGCATACTTCACGCTTTCCTTCTTCGACGACGCCAAATACCGCGGCGCCTTGCAGCTCTTCGGCACGAAGTCCGGCCGCGACATGGACAAGACCAAGGCGGCGGGCCTGACCGCCATGCCCACGAAGCCCGGCATGGCCTACGCCGAGGCCAAGCTCATCATCGTCTGCAAGAAGACCTTCTCCGACATGACCGTCAAGTCCGGCACGGGGCACAAGCTCTACTTCGGCGAGATCGTCGCCGTCTGGCGGAAAGCGGAGGCGGCCGCTAAATGAGCCAAGCCATGCCGCTAGTCGTCGGAGTCGGTGAATTGCTGTGGGACTTGCTGCCCGAGGGACGCCAAGTCGGCGGGGCCACCGCCAACTTCGCCTATCACGCCGCGGCCCAGGGGGCGGAGGCCTACGTGGTCAGCGCCGTCGGGGACGACCCGGAAGGCCTTGACCTGCTCGCCGAGATCGGCGCGAAAGGGCTGTCGGCCGAGTACATCGCCACGTTGCCGGGACAAGCCACCGGGACGGTGACCGTCAAGCTCGCCCACGGCATGCCCTCCTACACCATCCACGCCCCCGTGGCCTGGGACCGCATCCCGTTCACGGACGACCTGGAGCAGCTGGCCGGACAGGCGGACGCCGTCTGTTTCGGGACGCTGGCGCAACGCGGGAAGGTGTCGGCGGCGACGATCCAAAGGTTCTTGTCACATGTCCGCCCGGACTGCCTGAAGGTGTTCGACGTCAATCTCCGCCAAAAGTTTTTCAACGCCAAGGTCATCAAAGCGTCCTTGGAGCTGTGCGACCTGCTGAAGGTCAGCGACGAGGAGCTCCCGGAGCTGGCGCGATTGTTGGACTTGCGCGGCGACAACGACAACGCCATGGTCACCAAGCTAGTCCGCGAGCATAAACTTAAATACGCGGTGCTGACCAAAGGGCAAAATGGCAGCGCGTTCTTCTCCGCCGACGGCGATCATTTCGAGATCCCGGCCAACCACTTCGGCCCGAAGGTCGACACCGTGGGCTGCGGCGACTCGTTCACCGCGACGCTGACGACGGGCTTGCTCCTGGGCTTCTCGTCGGAGGAGTCGATGCTCCACGCCGCCAAGGTGGCGGGCTTCGTCTGCGCCTCGCAAGGGGCGACCCCCGTGATCATGGACGAGTTGAAGCTAAGGCGCTAAACGTCAAAGGACACGCGTCGCTCGCGAACTTGTATGGCGTTTCCCTTGTTTCTGTCCCCGCAAAGCGGTCTTGCCCTGCGGGACATCGCTTTTGCGGCTCCAAGGGCTCCAAGGACGGACATTCCAACGCAAACACCCGCATGTCCTTGTCGTCTTTGGGAGGCGCGCGTTTTGAGTGAGCGCTGACAGCGCGGGCTTCCCTAGTCCCGCCCTTAAGGGCAATCCAGATCAACTTATGGCAAGGACGGTCAATTGCTAATCTGCGTTATCAATGTATTTTCTGAATAACGCAAATGGCATGAACAATCAATTTCAGGAGTGTAGAGATGGCTGGTACCTTCCGTTTCTCTTTCGGCCCGTGGAACATCCATGAAGGCTCCGACCCCTTCGGCCCGACCGTCCGCAAATCGATGGACTTCGACACCAAGCTCGGCCTCTACAAGAAGCTCGGTTTCGACGGCGTGCAGTTCCACGACGACGACGCCGTGCCGAAGATGAACGACCTCTCCTCGGCTCAGATCACCGCCGAGGCCAAGGCGCTGCGCGGCAAACTCGAAGCCCAGGGCTTGACCCCGGAGTTCGTCGCCCCCCGCCTCTGGGAGGATCCCAGGACCATCGACGGCGGCTACACCTCCAACTGCCCCGACTGCCGCAAGTACGCCATCGAGCGCAGCAAGAAGGCCGTCGACATCGCCAAGACGCTCGGCACCAACAACATCGTACTGTGGCTGGCCCGCGAGGGGACTTACATCCGCGAGTCCAAGGACTCCGTCACCTCCGTCAAACGCATCGCCGAGGCCGTGCAGGCCATGCTCGACCACGACCCCGAGATCCGCGTCATGATCGAGTCCAAGCCCAACGAGCCCATGGACCACACCTATATCCCCACCATCGGCCACGCCATCGGCCTGGGGCTCTTGACCACCGCCCCCGAGCGCGTCGGCTGCCTCATCGAGAGCGCCCACGCCATCCTCGCCGGGCTCGACCCCTCCGACGAGATGGGCTACGCCATGGCCCACAACAAACTCTGGAGCGTCCACCTCAACGACCAGAACGGCCTCAAGTTCGACCAGGACAAGTCTTTCGGCAGCGTCGACCTCCGCCGCGCCTTCAACCAGGTCCGCGTCCTGGACAAGCATGGCTTCGGCAACAACGGCGAGTGGGTCGGCCTGGACGTCAAGGCCATGCGCACCCAGAAGCTCGAAGTCTCGACCAAGCACCTCTCCAACAGCCGTGAGATTTTCCTCAAACTGTTGGAAATCAGCCGCTCGCTCGACGACAAGAAGATCGAGGCCATGGTCGCCGCCCGCGACTACGAGGAGCTCGACCTGCTTATCATGAACAAGCTGCTCGGCAAGTAAAAAGCTAAGACATTCCCGAAAAAAGGGGGGCTCCGTCAGGACGCCCCCCTTCCCTTTTCCGGCCATAAAGCTCCCGGCGCTATTTCACCGGCGGCTGGTAGACCACCAGGGCGCGCAGCCCAAGCGGCCCGTCGTCGTTAGGGATTAGCTCCAAAACATGGGACGCGTTGGTCAAACCTTGGGCGACGGTCGTCCTGGCCTCTTTCGTCGGGTCGGGCGAAGGGGTGGGACACCAGGTGTCCACAGCTTTGGCTACGACGCTCCACTTCACCTCGAAACCAGGTTTCGGCGCCGCTTTGAAGTTGATGAAGGCCGAGGTGACGGTGAACCATTTCGGATCGATAATAATCCGACCCGATTTCGACGTGAATTTATCCTTGCTGCTCCCGGAGCCGTCCGGTCCGGTGACCGAGCCCCGCAGGTCGTACGCGAATTCCGTCACCTTGTCGTCGACCTTGGTGAAGGTGAGCGTCCAGTCCTCCGCGACAGGAGCCACGCCGCGTCCAAGCTCCACCCGCCGCAACGCCGGCCACCCGCAATGGGGAGCCAAGCTGGCGCGGGTCGTCACATAGACGTCCGGTATGCTTGAGGGAGCTCTGCCGTCGACAAGCACTTTCGCCGTTCCCGAGGAACCCGGCATGGCGACCACGTCAATCCGGTTCCCGACGAACGGGAATTTCAATGGCTGGGTCAGCAGCTCGCCCTTGGGCGGCAGCTCCTCCGTGGACGACGCCCAACGTTTGCCGTCAGCCGTGTAGACTTTGACCATCTCCCCCCAAAAGGAGGCTTGATCCGGAAGGTAGCGCAGATGCGGTAGCACCAGGCTGGCCATAAGAGCGTGCCCCTTGGCGCTCAGATGGGTGCCGTCGGAGAGGAAGTCCATCTGCCGCCCGCCGTTGGCCTCGACCTGCTTGATCCAGTCCGGGCGGATGTCGGCGACCTCATAGCCATATTTGTCGGCAAGTTGGCGGACCACCTCCGACTCGACGTTCTGGATGTCGAAATAACGCTTCATCGCCTCGTGGTCCTTGCCCACGACATGATAGGTCAGCGTGAGCATCTCGGCGGTGGTACGAGCCCGGAGATTGCGGTAGAGCCTTTCCAGGGTGCAAAGCTTCCCAGGCCCGCCGTCGTCCGCGCCACCATACACATGAAAAACGACCAGATCGGGATAGAAAGGATAAAGGTCGGCCTCGGCGGTGTCGATTAGGCCGTTGGCGTTGAACCCGCCAATCGCCCGGTTCTCCAGCTCCAGGTCGGCGTTCGGGAAATCGGTTTTCAACTGCTTCACCAGGGCGTCGCACCAGGGTCCGCCGCTGATGGACTGCCCGTAGATGAGGATACGCACCTTGTTCCGCCGATCCGGGGTGGAAGTGGCCAAAAGATGCATCGTCCGTTGAATGCGGCCGCCAAAAGGCACCGACGGCGCGCTAGGTTGAACATCACCCGCATTGGCGCAGATCCCGACGGCCATCAACGCCAACACCAAAAACTTGATCATGTCTTCTCCTCTTCGTTTATTTGACGTGAAACCGAAGCAACCTCTTGCCCGCCTGATCGGCAACCACTAGCCACGGCGGGAAAAATGCCAAAGAGGTGGGGGTAAACCGTCCGCCAGGCGCCCCGGCGGCGGTAATCCTCTCCCGTTCCGCACCATCCGCGGCGGAGAGCACGACCAGCTCCGCGGCGTCGGCCACCACCACGCGGTGCCCGTCCGTGGCGATACCGGCGACCCGCTTGAACAACGCCGGAGAGCTCCAGCGGAGTTTGTGGACACCATCGCTGGTCCGCTCCAGCGCGAGGACTCGCGTCCCGGAGGCGAGGAAGACCTGCGTGCCGCCACAAGCGGCGACGAACCGCGGGACGAAGCCGGGGGGGTATTCGACATCGACTTTTTTAAAACTCAACGAGCGACGGTCGGCCTCCAGCAACGCCCCGTCATCGACAAGCCACAGCAGAAGGTCGCCGACAGCGATCGACGTCGGTGAGGCCAGGGCGTTCAAGGGTGTCCAGGGGGTGTCGCCCCAGGCGGTTTTCGCGGGGTCGAAACGCCAAAGCCGGCGCTCCACGTCGTCAAGGACAAGATAACCCGAGATGTCTGGGACGATGGACACGGCGCGGTCCTTCCAACCGGCGCCGACGCGCCACGGCTCGTTGCCACATGACTGGGGAACAGAACAAGGCTCGCCGTCGATCAAGAAACGGACGGAGCGCTGTCCGTTTTCCACCATCGCCATCACCTCTCCGCCACGGGAAACCGTCAGGCAACGGACATCGGCGACACCGCCCAACCTCGTGTCCACCACCCCGTCAGCGCGGACATGCAGCAACCCTTGCGAAGTGGCGAGCCACCAAGCGCCGTCGCCAACCCGGGCCGCGCCCTGGCAAGAGGTGGCGAAGTCAGGCTGGATCGTCACGAACTCTTTCCTCGCCGCTGGAAGCTCCGTCACTACGCCAGGCCGGTTCACGAAGCAGGCGGCACCTTGGACGGCGAGGAACTGCACTGGCCATCCCTGACGTGGCCAGCCATCCTTCACGACCTGCGCCCCGTCAGCGGAGAAACGATAGATCTTCTGGAAGGGATAGGGCGTCCCCGCCAGGATGTCGCCACTGGACGGCTCAAGTCCAAGTGAGGTGTAAGGAACCTCGCGAAGATCCGGCAGCGTCAAAAGCCTCTCCGCGGCGGCGCTGGAAAACGTCACGCCAAAGACCGCGCGGCCGCTTAGTGCGAAAAGGTCGAAACGACCCGGACTGGAAGTGACGAAGACGCTCGAAGTCTTCTCCGGCAGCGTGACCGTGGCGGTGACTTTCCTCGCCTCGGCGTCGACAAGCGCGACCCGGTTGTCGGCGAGCCAGGCGACAATGTTCTTGCCATTGAACCAGAGGGCCGCGCAACCCGCCGTGGCCACGGGAAGCGACAGCTCTCCATCGACCCGCCAGTCGCCAGCCGCGGCCTTGACGAAGACGAGCAGATGGTTGCCACCAGACGCGGCCCAAAGCCGCCCGGAGCCATCCACCGCCACGCCATGGAAGTGCAGCGCGGCGCAAGGCTCGGCGTCAACCGCCTGGCTTTGGCCGATCACCCCGGAGAAACGAAGCTCTTGTGACATCGCCGCGACGCCAATAACCACCAGAAACGTCGCGAGCCATGCCCTCACCGGGCGCCGCCCAGGATCAACATGCCGAAGTGGTCAACCTTCTTGAGGTCGAACATGCCAAGCGCCGTCGGATCGGGCTGCGCGGGATCGTCGGAGTCGTTGACGCTCAACGAGAAGCCGATGATGTCGCCCTCCTTGGGCGCCGTCTCCAAGCCAAGCTCCTTCCAGGGGATGGCGGCCTCGTAGACCAAGGCCCCGTCCTTCCACGTGGCGGCGAAGGGGATGGCCTCCTTGGCGACTGGCCCTTCTTTCAACTTCTCGGGATCGTAGGTCATGTGGCGGTAGACCTGCGGGCCCTCCGGGGTGAGGGCGAACGCCATCTCGCTCGAGCGCGCCCGCCGCGCCAAGTCCGCCAGCCCGTTGCCGCTGAGCGCGAATTTCTTGCCATGGTCGATATTGAAACCGAACTGGAGGCAGTCGCCTTGCCAGATCATACAACCAGTGTGCGGCTGGACATGTTTTTTGTCCTCCACCACCACCATGAAGTAGATGGCCTTCTCGTCCCAGCCGAACCTCACGTCCGCCTTCTCCCCGGTGTAGAACTTGGGGGCGCGGACAACATTAGCGAGGCCCTTGAGCTCCACCGCCGGCGCGTCCTTCCACTTCGACAGATCGGCGTCGACGGCGGGCGAGCCTCGCAGCTTGACGGCGGCGAGAAAATCAACCTTCGCCTTCTCCGCGAAGGAGTACCCATTCTTCAGCTCAAGGCTGACAACGGCGTCATAGACGACAAGCGGCGAGACGGCGAGCTCCTTGTAGTCCAAAAAGAAAGTCTTCGTCTCGTCCTTGGCCAACGAGAACGGCACGGCAAGCCCGGACTCCGGCACCCGCTCGATCCGCGCCTTGAGCGTCCCCTCGACGCCTTCGCCCCGCGAGTCCCGGAGCGTGACGGCGAACCCCTTCGCCCCGTTCGGCTTGACGGTCGGGACGATCCGTTCGGCGGCGACGGGCGGCTCGATCTCAAGCCGCGTCCCGCTGGCGGCGACGCTCCTACCGCCCTTGTCCTCAAGCACCAGCTTCACCGGATAGGAGCCGCAACCCGTGTCGGACGGCACGGCGAGGACGAACGCGATGGGCATCGTCTTCCCAGGCTCAAGTGAGACGGGGACCACCGCTTTGCGGACGCCGGACTTGGCGTCCGGCTCCATGATCAGCGTCCCCTCGAACGGCTTGGCGGCCACGGGACAGCGGAGGGTGCCGGAGAGCGTGACTTCCGCCCCTGGGAACCCCGCCAGCCGCCCGCCCGAGAGCGTGATCGGCTTGACGGCGTCCTTGCCCCAAAGGCTCCGCGACACGCCTCGCACATAGACGGGCTCCTGTCCGAGCGTGACCGTGAGGTTGCCCTCGGCGGCGTTGACTTTCGTTCCATTGCCCATCCAGTCGAACAGCTCGACCTCGGAGACGCCGACGGGGATCGACACCTGACGCGGCTGGTCGCCGAAGTCCCAGAGCGCCAGCACCACGTCGTCGTCATTCTCGTAGGCGTAGCCCCAAGCGGTGTCGCCAAGCCACTCGACGGCCCCGGCCGCTTGATGTCCTTCGAGCAACCACGTCATCGCCGCGAACGCCGCCGCGGCGGGCTTCGGACCAATCTTCCCGGCGCCGCATTCCCCGCCGGGAGTCAGGCCATGAGTGAAACCATAGCCGCTGTCATGCGAAAATGTCGAGCGGCCCATGTCATGGACGTAAAAGGCGAAGTTGAACTGGAACCCCTCGCCCAACATGACCAGGTTCTGACGGGTGATCCGTTGGGCGTGCTCCAACTCGAAGCCGGGGCTGCCCCAGTGCGAATAGCCCATCTCGGTGCCGAACAGCGGGATGTCCTTGCCGATATACTTGCGCAACAACTCCTTCGTGCCGCGGATATCGCCAACCAACCCCTCGCGTTCGCAGGGCTGCGCATGATAGGGATGCACCGAATAACCGTCGAGATATTTCCCGAGCCCCAGCTTCAAGTGCGCCTCCAGCTCCTGCAAACCGCCCGGGCTGATCCCGGCGGCGCAGGGGCCAATCACGAACGCCTTCGGGTCCGCCTCGTGCAACGCAGGGTAGGCGATCTCATAAAGCTTGACCACGTCTTCGACCGACCCTTTGAAATTCCAGGGGACGCAGGGCTCCCAGGTGACCTCGAAATAGTGCCGCTCCCGCTCGGGATATAGCGTGGCGTACGCCTTGCCGACGGCGAGGCAGTAATCCCGGAAGGCTTTCTCGCCCTCCTGCGACAAGGCGCCTTGCCGCGGGAAGCGGGCGGGATCGGCCTGCGCCCATTTCGGGGCGGGACAGACCATGCCCGTGGCGACGGAATACACCTTCCAGGGCGAACCGCCCTCCTTCCCCGGAACGCGGCACCAAGCCCAATCCGCGTCGTCGCGGGTCGGGAGCTTCGCTTTCACCTGTCCCGGACTGTCCGGTTCCACCCGCGACCAACCGAACTGACCGTCCATGACCATCCGCACCCCGAGGTAAGGCAGCACGTTGACGCTCCGGTTGAAACCGCCCTGCATGGCGAAGTAAGTCCGCTCGACGGGAAAAACTTTCCGGGTGGCCGGATCAGGCACGACCGCATAGGTGAAGAACCCCGCGCCGCGGTTGCCCAACTGCGGCAACGTGACGCCGTTCGACAGCTCGGCGAGGACCCGGTAGTAACCGAGGCCGACCACCGACGCGTCCAACTCCACCGACCAGTTCGGCTTGTCGCACGGGACTTGCATGAGGCGGCGGTCAAGCTCTACTCCTTTGGCGTCGACAACCCGGACGCAAAGCTCCAGCTCCTTGTCCCGCGGGTCAAGTCCACCGACGGCGAACCGCAACTTCACCGGCTCGCCAGGGATGAAGAAACTCATCTCCGGACGGTTGGTATCGCCTGTCAACGTAACCCTCGACGCCCCCGCGGCGCCAGCCGCAAACATCAACGCCAACAACAAGAACATCCTCATGGCTATTTCCTTCCATCGTTGTTCGTCCTGACCAACACCTCAACCCCGTCCGGGCCGAGGGGGACTTGGAGCCTTCTGACCGCTTGCCCGTTGGGGTTGCACGGCGCCGCTTTTGAAAGAACTGCGTTTCCGGGGAACGTGACCACCATCTGTCCCTTGCCCGCCCGCGTCAACACCAGCCCACCGGGGCGTTCATCCAGCGTGATCTCCTTCCGCACCAGAAACGGCAGATTTACCGTGGCGCTGGCAGGACCGCCTTTGAGCGTTATCTTCAGCGCCACGCCGCCCGTGGAGAACTCGTAACGCCAAACCAGCGTCCCGCCAGCGAAGTCGGAACGAACTTCCCAGGATTTCCCTTGCTCCAGCCAATGTCCGGTTGAGCGCTCCTTGCCGCTGTGGACAAACACGCCATCCGCGCCTTTGGCGTAAACGCACGAGAACGTCAGGTCGCTCTCGGAATCCACCGTGTTCTTCGGGGTTAGCGGCGACATCGACATGAGGAACGGCCCCAACGCCTCAGTGGACATCAAGGTCGGGCCGCCGCCCAACATCCCGCGCAGTTTGCGTTTCTTGTCCGCCCCGGCGACATCATAGAAGTCGAGGACATAAAGCCCGTCGCCCTTGTAAGCCAAGAGGCCGGGGAGTTCCCAGGCGCCCGCCGCCGCCTGGAAGGGGATGTCGGCCGCTTTGGCGGTGGCCGGGATCTCCGCGTAGATTTTGTGGCACAGCTCCCCTGCCACCGGACAACTGGGGCCGTTCCCTTCCGCGAACTCCGCCAGGAGCCGCCTGCCCCACTCGTCGGTGACCGTGTAATAAGCGAAGACAGAAGCGGGCCAAGCGCCTTTCGCCGGCATCGGCGTGAGCGTGGTCCGGGAAAGCGCCATGTCGAACTCGCGATGGGCGAGATAGTCGCCCAGAGGGTTGGACGCGGCCAGGCTTGACTCCGAACGCCGCGAGTTGATGGCGGTCGGACACAAGCCGTCAAGTTCCGTCCAAAAAAAGCTCTTGAACTTCAGGTTGGCCTCGATGGAACGGCGCAATTTAACGACCAGCTCCGGCTTCGCCTCCTTCAGCTCCTTGTACAAATAATAGAATTTGACGATCGACGCCAAGTTCATGTTGTCGTAGTTGCCGTCGGCTCCGAACTCCTCCAGGTAGAAACCCGCCGGATGCTGCCCGAATTTCGCGTCCGTCCCCCAGGCGCCATCGAGATAGGCGTTGAGCTGCCGCTCGAAATAGCCGAGGAAGCGCGGCTCGCCAGTGGCGCGGAACACTGCGAGATGCCCCGCCAGGTTGTGCGTCCACTGGTTTGACTCATAGCCTTGGTTGTCCGCCAACTTGTCCCCGACCGCGATCACGGCGTCGCGCCAGATCCCTTGGGGGACTGGCTCGAGCAAATCCCGCAACAGCTCGAAATTCTCCGCCAACGCCCCATAGGTGAAAAAGGCGTGGATGATCGGATAGCTGGCGGAGTTCTCGTTCCCGAGGAAAGGCTCGCGGGGCAAGTCGTCCCCCTGCAAGGAGACGATCTTCGCGAAGGCCGAGAGCGTCGCGCGCCGCACTAGCGCCTCGTTCCGGTAGTACGGATTGATGGGCGACTTGACCGCCGCCGGAGTCGCCAGCATATCCGTGTCCCAGGGGTTGAACAGACAGTAGTGGAACGCGTCCCAAGTCATCTGCCCGGCCTGCCGCGCCACAGGCGAGCCGTAGAACGGATCGGCGGGGTCCAGGTTCTGTTTTTTCAACGTCTCCGGAAGTTTGGCGAGGTACGCGCAAAGCTGCGCCTCCGCCATCGGCTTGGCGATCTTGTCGGGCGACCATGCAGGAATGGGCGCGGCCTCCACCTCCAGGTCTTTTCCGGCGCAGAAGAGCATCCACCGCCTTGCCCGCGCCTGCAACGGGCCGGCGGTGTTCAACGCTCCCGCCTCAACCACGCCGCCCTTCAAGTCGCGGGCGATTTCCGGGCTGGAGCACAGCAAGCCAGGAACGCCGTCGACGAGGACCGCCATCTTCCCGTTTTTCTTGAAAACCAGCTTCAACACGGAGGGAGCGGCCGGGGACTCCAGTTGTAAAACGTGACGCCGCCCGCTGTTCACGCCTTTCGCCGGGACGCCGAGCGACTTCCCCGACACGTCGAAAACTTCCAGCTCCCCCCCCATCTGTTCAATGGCGACTTGCTTGGCCGAGGCGGGCAGGTAGAGATAGGCCGGATTGGGAACGCCGTCGGTGACGGACAACGACATCTCCCCTCTCACCCCCCATGAGTCGCTCTTCGGGAAGCTAACCTCATAATTGTCGAACTGCCTGCCGCCCGAGATGGAGAGCCGCCATAGCCCCGCCGTCCCCGCGGGGACGACGACGCGGTAAACCGCCTCCGGCTCCCGCTGCTCCGTCATCTCCAGCGCAGCGACGGTCTTGCCCGCCGGGTCGAAAACTCTCGCGGTGGCTATCGGCATGTAGGGCTCCCCCTTGGGGAAGGAGGTCGCCCTTCTGATCTGAATTGTCCCGGGCCCCGGCGCGGCGTAGCGCGCGAGTATCCCAAAGCCCCGCACCCCGCCGCCCAACGCATGGATGGATGCGGTGACAACCCGCGCCCCGGGCGCCACCTCGCCTGGCCCCAGCGCGGGTTTCGCGTCCGTGGCCCCGTCCGCCACCGACGGGCCGGCGTCACCTCGCTCGTTGAGCTTCACCTCATAGGCGCAGCCCACGCCCGACATCTCCAACGCCACCAATATCGCCGCCTGAAACATGACTGCCTTGCCGATCATCCGCGTTCCTCCAGGTTATGTTCACAACGAGGGCAGCGGCCACTCGTACATGGGATATTGCAGCCATCCGAAAGTCCGGTATTTCGAGGGCTCTTGATGTCCGTCGCAGTAAATGAAGTTTGACTTGCCCGAATGACGCCAACTGGTCACGCTTCCGCCGTTCAAGCCGCAGGCCCCCATCTCGACGCCGCCTTGCACGGAAGCCGCGTCCCCGTACAAGATGAGCTGGGAAGGTTTCCGGACGCGGCAATAACGAACCAAATTCGTCGCCCAGAGGCCGGTGGTTAGAGCGTAGTTGTTGATCCCGATACCGTTCCAGGCGTTGGTGACGTCCGGCTCGCAGGGACAGGTGAGGACTTTGGGGACTGTCCCCCAATTGTGGAAGCAGGCCATGGGATCGACACCCAGGACAGGCGTGTGGTCGCCGAGATAGGGTTTCAACAGGTCGGTCCAGTAGAGGACCTCCGTGGCGGTGGGATGGACGCTGCCAGGAGGGATGAAGTCGCCGTAGTCGTCGCAATAGTTGAGCAGCGCGATGTGGTCTTGCCGCATGTTCGACTGGCAGAGCGATTGCTTCGCCGTTTCCTTGGCGGTCTTCAACGCCGGCAACAGCAGCCCCGCCAAAATCGCGATGACCGCAATAACAACCAGCAACTCCACCAATGTAAAAGAGTGGTGGCGCCAAGCTGAACCAAGCTCTCCGGGGGCGGGCGTGTTCCACATTTGATTTTCCTCCAGTTGTTCCTCGCGGGCCATCAAGTCTAGCTCCTCAGTATCATATATCATCGTTTCATGCCCAATATTCGCGCTTGAGATATATTTCCTTGGGAGCTTCCCTCATTTCCGCGGCGAGGGCAAGAGCCAGCAGCGCTCCGGCCATGTCCTTGATGGAGATGTCGACACGGACAAGCCCCTCAAGCCACGGAAAATCCAGCTCATGGTTCCCCAGGACGGCCAATTGCACGTCCACGCCAACCTTCAGCCCCAGCTCGGCGAGGGCGGCCAAAACCCCCTTGGCGAGAACGTCGGTGAACACCACCAGCCCGTCCGGCCGGTGCGCCTTGAAGAGCGCCTTGCATAATTCATAGCCCTTGGTCTCATCGCTGAAACTGGAATTCGAGTGGCGGAGCGGCTCGGGCAGCGTCTCGGGAGTCAACCAGCATTCAGGGGCGCGCAGCCCCAGCGGCCGGAGGGCGTTGGCCATTCCAGCCCGGAGCGGACGGTTGATGCTGTCGACTTCAATGTTATACCCCGTCTCCCACTCATGGACGATACTGCTCAGGAGCTCGACGGATTTACAACCTTTGGCGATAAGGATCTTCGTGGCCTCGCAACCATCCGCCTTCATGTCGTTGGAGACCGTGCCCCAGCCATAGTCATGGTTCGAGTGCACGACCGGTATCTTAAGCTTCTCCAACCAAGGCCTGACGCGCTCGTCCAACCCGTTGACCACCAACGAGGAGATTTTCCTCCGCTCGATATCATCGACGAGCTGTTCCAGGGGATGGTCCTTGAACTGAGCGAGCCGCATGTCGACATAGTGACGGCATTTCCGTCCCGAGGCGGCGACCGCCTCCTGAAGCAGCTCGTCGAGTTTGTAGTACACCTCGTTGGCAGGAAGACGGTCGGAATGCGCGCAACTGAAAAGGAGGCCGACCGCCCCCTGCCCGTCCGCGGCCTGCGGCAACACGTAGGTGCCGGAGCCCCGACGCTTCTCGACGTAGCCTTCCACGAACAGCTCTTGCAGGGATTTGTCGAGCGTCCCGACGCTCACGCCATAACGTTTCGAGAGCTGCTTTATCGACGGCAGCTCCCCGCCGCTCACCAGCAACGGCCTCACGTAATCCTGGAACAGCTTCCCCTTGACCGCCGAATATACGGAAGGGCGCCTCTTGGCGTCAGCGTTTGGCATGCGACCTCGCTCCAACCTGGAATAGTTATTCAATAACATTACCAGATTTAATTATAATATCGAGGCTTGTGTTTGTCAATGCCATAGCTGAAACATTTCCACAACATAGTTATTGGATAACTTCAAAGAAGAGTCTCCCGGAGCGGGACGCTCCGGCCACTTCTTCAACTCCGAACTCCGAACTCCGAACTCACAACTTCCCTGGCATGAGGGTTGCGGCTCAGTGGGGCAGGAAACGGATTTCAAACGGCAAAGGGATACGGAGATCATGAGGAGAATCTTAGTGGCAATGTTGGCGTTCGCCTGGCTGGGATGCGTCCCGGCGAGGGCGCAGGCGACGCCCCCGGACGGCGAGTCGGTGGATTCGGTAAGGACGTCGGCTGTCGCAAAATACGACCAGACGGCGGCTCCGGCGGCGAAGGCCAAGAAGAAGTTCGGCCCCGGAGTCACCAGGCTGGGCTCCGACCGTCCGGCAAGTCTGGGGTCGGGCGTTCCAAGCGTCTCGGCGCTGCGGATCTTCCTGTCGCTGGCGCTGCTGGCGGCGGTGATGGGCGGGGCGTTCTACCTGCTGAAGAAAGCGAGCAAGAAGATAAGCGGACATACGTCCGACTCGGTCTTGCGGGTGGTCGGACGGGCGCAGCTCGACTCGAAGAGCTTCGTGGCGATGCTGCGGTCGCGGGAACAGGAGTTCCTCGTGGCGGTGGGTAGCAACGGCGTGACCTTGCTGGGACGCTTCGCGGTCATCGACGGGCTGGAGGAGACGGAGTTCGCGCATGTGGGCGACGAGACGTTCGTCCCCACGGGCGACAGCAAGACGCTGGAGCCGATACGCGACCTGGGCAAGGGCAAGGCTTTCAAGGACTACCTATGAGACTTAAAACCTATGTCAAGTTGGCGGCGCTGGCGGCGCCAGTGCTATTGTCGGCCGCGGCCTTCGGGCAACAGCTGAGCATGTCGCCGAACGACGTGAACTTCAAACTCAGCCTGGGGGGCGGGGATTTCAGCAAGGCGGTCAACGTCTTCCTGCTGATGACCGCCTTGAGCCTGGCGCCGTCGTTCGTCATCCTGATGACCTCCTTCCTGCGCATCTCGATCGTGCTGAACATCCTCAAGAAAGCGTTGGGGACGCAGGACGTGCCGAGCGCCAGGGTGATGGCGTCGATCTCGCTGTTCCTGACCATCTTCGTGATGCGCCCGGTCTGGACGGACGTCTACAACAACGCCATCAAGCCCTACAGCGAGCAGAAAATCACCCAGACGGTGGCGCTGGAGAAGGCGGTGGAGCCGGTCAAGGGCTTCATGTTGCGGCAGACCCGCGAAAGCTGCCTGCTGCTCTTCATGGACCTGTCCCAGATGGAGGCGGTCGACTCGCCCTCCGACCTGCCCATGACCGTGGTGGTGCCGTCCTTCGTGCTGAGCGAGCTCAAAACCTCGTTCCAGATGGGCTTCCTCATCTATCTGCCCTTCCTGCTGATCGACGTGGTCACGGCCACGATCCTGATGTCGATGGGCATGATGATGCTGCCGCCGATGATGATCTCCATGCCTTTCAAGTTGCTGTTGTTCATCGTCATCGACGGCTGGGAGATCATGATGAAAACGTTGGTCAACAGTTTCCAGTGACGGGAGGTCCACGGCCATGTCCGAAGAACTGATCATCGAGGTTTTGACACTGTTCATCCGCACCTCGGCGCTGCTCTCGGCGCCGCTGATCATCACGGCGATCGTGGTCGGCATCCTGGTCAACGTCATCCAGACCGTGACCCAGATCAAAGACCAAACCCTGTCCTTCGTCCCGAAAGTGGCGGCCATGGCGGTGGTCTTCGTCATCACCGTCCCCTGGAGCATCCAGATCATGCAGGGCTTCTGCGACACCATCTTCGCGCTACTGGAAAGGGCGACGTCGTGACGCTGGATTTCCCCTTCGAGTTCAACGCCATCAAACTGCTCTGTATCATGTGCCGGGTGGGCGCCTTCATTTTCTCGCTCACCTTCATCGACAGCAGCGACGTGCCGATGCGGGTGAAAGTCTCGCTAGTGCTGGGCATCAGCTTGTTGCTGATGCCGACACTGCCCCCGGACTGGGGCGCGGCGCTGGTCACCCATGAGGTGGGAGTGATCGCGCTGACCATGGTGCTGATCATGGAGGTGCTGTTGGGGCTGTGCCTGACGCTGGCCACCCAGATGTTCCTCGTGGTCCTGGAACTGGCGGGACAACAATTCGCCGACGGCATGGGCTTCACCATGGCCCAGACGGTCGACCCGTCCTCCGACCAGAGCACCCCCATCAACACCGTCCTCTTCAGTCAATGTTTCGTGATGCTCTTCTTCATCCTGAACTTCCACCACGACGTGATACGGCTGGCCGCCTTGTCCTTCCAGAGCATCGGCCCGGGACAGTTCATCCTCGAACCCGCCATCGGCGAGAACCTCATCTACCTGGGGGCGGAAGTCTTCAAGCTGGGCTTCCAGCTGGCGCTGCCGATCTTCGCCTTGATGATGCTGGTCAACATCTCCTTGGGTTTCATGGCCAAGCTGGGCGAGGACTTCCCCGTCCTGATGGAGGCCTTCGCCATCCGCATCGGCCTGGGCTTCCTGGTGATGGCCGCCATGGCGCCGATCATCTGCTATTTCTGCCGCCTCGTCGCGGACAAGATGATCGACTGGTTCCTCTTCATCATCACCTAATTCCCCTCCCGCCCCTGCAAAACTTTCCCTTCCCCAGCCTTGCCCCGCCTTGCCCAGCCTCGACGGCGTCGTTGGCACGGCGTATGCGGATAACACCGTCTGATCGACCAACATGAAGTGGACACGTAAACAACGCAACACGCAACCGAAAGGCAAACGACCATGAAAACGGCGACGAACAAGGACAACGGTTTCGAGATCTCGTTGGTGGGAAAAGACTTCGCCAAGGAATCCGTGCTTGAGGTGCTCGACACCAACAGGGCGTCCGCCCGCGAGATCGGCCCGGACAACATCTTCGACTTCCCGGACGGCATCCTCGGCTTCGAGGGCGCCAAGAAATACGTGCTGATGCTCAACGAGAAGGCCCGGCCCTTCATGTTCATGCAGTCGCTGGACACCCCGGACCTGAGCTTCGTCTGCATCCAGACCTTCATGATCTGCTCCGACTTCTCCATCAACCTGCCGGAATCCTGCGCCAAGTCCCTGGAGCTCACCGACCCCGACGACGCCATGGTCATCAGCCTGGTGACCGTCACCCCCGAGCCCGAGGACATCACCGCCAACCTGATGAGCCCGCTCGTGCTCAACCTCAAGAACATGTGCGGCCGCCAGGTCGTGGTCTCCGACTCCATCTATCCCGTCCGCTATCGGATCTGGGACGCCATCATGGCCAGCACCGTGGAGCGGAAGGCGGTCTGAGAGGCTGGCACGCTTGATGCGAGTTAACACTCCCGTCAACACGGCGAGACGTAAAGCGAAGGAGACCTGGAAATGCAAGTTGGAGCGATGATAGACGAGACGAGCGTCCTGCTCAACAAGCTCATGGACGTGTCCATGCGGCGGCAGGCCGTCATCGCCAACAACATGGCGAACGCCGACACCCCCGGGTTCGTGCGCCGCGAATACTCCTTCCAGGACAAGATGGCGGAGCTCGTCAAGTCCGGCGATTTCCAGGGCGTCGGCGAGTTCCGCGGGGAAGTGGTGAAGGACACAACCACCCCCGGCCGTGTTGACGGGAACAATGTCCAACTTACCTCCGAAATGAGCGATATGGCCGAGAACGGCGTCATGCAACAACTGCTCGCCAAGTCCTTCTCCACCCGCCTCAACATACTCCGCAGCGCGATGAAAGGAGGCGACTGATGTCCTTCGAACTCATACCGGCGATGAGGATCGCCTCCAGCGGCCTGGCCGCCGAGAACGCCCGCATGACCGTCGCAGCCAACAACCTGGCCAACGTCAACTCCACCAAGGACGTCACCGGCAAAGGGCCCTACCAGCGCCGCGAGCTGGTCTTCCAGGCGGTCTTCCAGGACGCGTTGAGCAGCGGCAGCGACGGCGTCAAGGGGCTTGACGGCGTCAAAATCTCCAGCCTCGAGCGCAACGACAGCGCCCCGATCAACACCTACATGCCCTACCATCCGGCGGCGGACAAGAACGGCATGGTCGCCATGCCCAACATCCAGCCAGTGAAGGAGATGGTGGACATGGTCTCGGCCACCAGGAGCTACGAAGCGAACCTGTCGGTGATCAAGCAGAGCAAGGACATGGCAAAACGCATGATCGACCTGTTGAAATGATTGATGGCCGCGGCCCTTGCGTTGGCGCCGCGGCGGGACTATAATATAATCGAGCGAAACCGGAAACGAGAGGCTGAAGATGATTGACCCCTTGACATCAAGTTTGCTGCTGCGCCAGACGCAGTCGGCCGATTTGGAGGCCCCGTCGCTCGACCGTTCCTTCGGCTTGCAAGATGTCGCTTCCACCGACACCGAGACCCCGAACTTCAAGGACGTCCTCAGCCAGCTCATCGGCGACGTTGACAGCGCCCAGCAACAGGCCGACGTCTCCTTGAAAAAGATGGCCGCCGGCGAAGACAACGTCAGCATCCAGGACGTGGTCATGAAGATGGAGCAGGCCGACCTGTCCTTCGAGCTGATGAAGGGCATCCGCGACAAGCTGCTCACCGCCTACAAGGAAATCATCAAGGGCCAGGCCTAAGGCCCTGTAGGATTTTGCGACACCACGGGCCTTCCCCCATCAGGGAAGGCCCGTTTTAGTTTCAGACAAGAGCTGTCGGGAATAGAAACTCGCCACCATGCGTCGCACTGGCGTCCACCCAATAAAAAAGGCCGTCCCATGCGGGACGGCCTTGAGTTTTGTTCCGGCTCAGCGCCGCTTCGTGTCGGTGAGCTTGATGATGTCGCCAGTGACCACGATGGTCGGGAAACAGCCGAAGAAATAATCCGTCCCGTAGGTGTTCTCGCTGGTGGCGTTGATCAACTCGTAATCGCCGTTCTGGGGAACCCCGGCGTTGAAGTAGAGGCTACGCACGGCGGCGGGATAGGTGGGCGCCTGGGTGAAAAACAGGAACCGCCAGCCTTCGCTCTTGCCAACCGCGTTCCGCGCGACGAACTCGTAATTGCGCCCCTTCAGGTAGTTCAGCGTCAACCCCACCGATTTGGTTTGCGGGAACGGCGACTGACAGCCAGTGAAAAGCACGCAGGCGCAGGCCGCCAGCATCACCACCACGGCGAATTTCAAACTCTTTTTCATTGTCCGTTTCTCCTTGAGGCGTTTGTGACGAGTCAAGACCCCCAAACATACATAGCGGGGATATAAATGCAAACCTTGGGCGCTAGATTTTCCCCTTGTACGCCCACAGGCCGGCGGCGGGGTTGCTGATATAATAGATCCGCTCGCCGTCGGGCATGGTGTTGAAGCCGTCCCTGAGCTTGGCGGGGTTGTACTTGGACATCATGGTCTTGAGGTCGGCGTACTTGAAGTTGACCGACTCGATCTCCTCTCGGCTGAGCTTGCCCGGACAGTAGGTGATGGAGAAACGCCCCTCAGAGGAGCCATGGATGAGGTGGGCGGCGGCGCTGAGGTTGTTCCGCAACTCCTCGTTGTCGCGGACGGCGGCCAAGGTGGCGTCGGTGCCGCGGTAGCCATACTTGCGGATCAACCGGTCGATCTCCTTGTCCTCGCCGAACTCCTTGAGCCCGGGGGCCAGGATCAGCAGCTCACCGCCGTCGGCCAGCACCATCCGGGTGCGGTAGACGGACTTGTTCCCCAACCAGGTGCTCTTGAACTCCTCGGGCTCCAGATGGACGACGATCTTCTGGACCGGCTCGTCCATGATGTTGATGTTTACTTGTTTGGAGAGCTCGCAGGCGGCCAGGAAGGCGTCCTGGTCGGCGCCGGAGAAAAAGCCGCGGACCTCCATCTTGCCGCTACGCTGGTCGCGCCCGACCACCGTGAGCAAATAGAAGATCGGCAAGTCGCCCAGGAAGTCGTTGACGCCGGCGTTGAAGAGCTTGCGGACCGGATTGTCGCCCTTGCCCAGGATGCGCTCCATGTTGTAGACGGCGCCGAGAAAATGCGACTTGTTGATAGTGTCGGCGCCGCCGACCCCCACCATGATGTTTTTGGTGTAGTTGGCCATGCCCACCACCTCGTGGGGGACGACCTGCCCGACCGAGAGGATCAGATCGTAGCCAGCGAAAAGGATCTTGTTGACCTCGACCTTGACGTCGTAGTCGACCTTGCCCTCGGACCACTCCTTGAGCTTGGCCCCCGGGACGACGCCCTTGGCGACCACGTCGTCGCGCCAATTGTGGACCTTGAAGCAAGAAAGCGGGATGCGGTCGCCGAACATGGCGCGCAGCTCCTTCTCCGTCATGGCGGAATGAGTCCCGAGCGCCGGCATGATGTCCACCTGCGCGGACGGCGACAGCAGCTCATAGAGGATGTTGGTGATCTCCCCCGCCCTGGAGATGTAGCGGGTCAGGTCGGGAGGCAGCAACAGGACTTTTTTGGGGATGATCCCGGTGTTGGCGACGGTCTGATGGACCAGCGTTTTCAACTCAGCGCTCGACAAGGCCTTTTCCGGGCCGCCGGCGGACACTAGCATAGGCATGACAAAATCTCCTGACGGTTTTACTAATTCAGGCGCTCCTTATCCCGAAGCGCGCCATGACGATATAATGGTTTGAAGGCTTTTTCAACCTCGCTGACGGATTTGAGCACGAAACCCTGCAAGTTCTCGTTGTGGGTGAGGCATAGCCCCTCGGGGAGCTCGCGGGAGCCGATCTCCGCCCTGGCCATGCAACGATGTCCGCCAGCGCTGCCGAGCAGGCCGAAGACAGTCTCGGCGACCTTGCCGGCGTGCTTGCGGTAGCCGTCGCAACGGAAAACCACCACCAGCTTGTCCCCGACCACCCCGGAGACCATGGCCCAGGCCAACTCCTTGAAACGGATGAAGAAATCGGCGATCTGGGCGAGGAGGTCGGAGTTGGGGGCCGCCCCGACATGGGAGTAAATCACGTTGTTGGCGTGGCGCATCCGCACCAGGGCGATCTGGAGGTACTCGACGCGGGAGAGGGAGTACATGGAATACTCGATCTTGCGCAGCACGCCGCGGTCGACGAAGTTCTCCAGGAAGGCGATGGCGTCGATGTCGCTCTGCGGGGGCTTGCGGAACATGTTGCGGCGGTCGGTCTGGATGCCGTAGTACAAGGCGGTGGCAAGCTTGCCGGGGATTGACGGCCCGGCCTGGCGCAGATAGTCGGTGATGATGGCGGAGGTCGCCAGGCTGTTGGGGCGGATGTCGGCGAAGGCGAAACCGCGGTGGCTTCTACGGGGATGGTGGTCGATGACCATGTCGCAGCGGGGCAGCGGGAAGCCACGGAAAAACTCCGGCTGGGCGTCCACGATGGCCACGAAGTCAGCCTTCGCCAAAGCGGCGGAGTCCACCCGGCGCACCGGTATCCGCAACGAGTCGCGCATGATCTGGTTCTCCAGGCGTCCGATCTCGCCGGTGTAGCCGATGTCGGGGTCGACCCCGGCGTTGTTCATCAAGCGCTTCAAGCCCCAGGCGCTGGCCAGGGCGTCTGGGTCGGGGTTGCCATAGATCAACACCCAGGCGTCCCGCGCCGGAGAAACCGCGTCGTATAAATCCTGAAGGCGTCTCCTGTAGGTCTTCTCGCTCCGTGGCGGCGTCTGCATCGCTCCCCCTGATCATGGTTCAAATACGGCATGATATATATAGTCGTCATGTCGACGGAAAGCAATCCCTCATTGCCCGGATGGTCGCCGCGAGGTCTGGCGGAACTGCCCCGGACTGGTCCCCATGGCCTCGCGGAAGGCGCGGCAGAAATAATTGCTGTCGCTGAAACCGCAGTCCGCCGCCACCTCGGCGATGGAAAGCGAGGTGCTGAGCAAGAGCTCCGCCGCCCGCCCCACCCGGACCAGCCGGGCGTACTCGCCCGGGCCGCGCCCGGTGGCCTCCTGGAAATGACGGAAAAAATTGCGCCGCGACATCTTCGCGAGGCTCACCAGCTCCTCCACCTCCAATTGCCGTCGGTAGTTCTTGTTGATATGCTCCACCACCACCGCGATCAAGGAACGCGCCTGCCGCGCTCTAGCCCCGTCCCCATGCCGAGCCAGCCGAGCGAGCAATTCCATGAACAGCGCCAGACAAAAGAAGGAGTTTCCTGGACGAATGTCGCGTAGTTCGTCGTCAAGCTCCTGGAGGCGTTCGACGACGCGGAGCGACTCCTCCGGCCCCAAACTCATCACCGGCTTGGCGGACGGCCAGTCGACGCCCCCCTCGACCGGCAGGAACACCCCGGCCAAAGGCATGGAACGAGCGTCCAGCAGCGGCAAGGGGAGTTTCTCCTGATAGTACAACAGGTTGAAGAGCTCCAGGTCGGCGGTGTGGTCATAGGCGTGGACAACTCCAGGACGCAACACCAGCACATCCCCGGCCTTGACCGCCGCCGTCGCGTTGTCCGCCAAGTGCAGCGCCGTCCCCTGGACGATGATCACCACCTCCAAGTGGTCGTGCGAATGGAACTGCCGCTCCGGGTGCCGCCCCGGCGGGACACGGCAAGTCCACAGCGGCAAGCGCCCCCCGCAGTCCTGCCTGAAAACCACCGCCGCCGGAAACCTGTCCATCGCCACCTCCAATTATGGCACTATTGTACTACGCAATGGCACGGTGGTCAAGGCCAGACGACGTCCCCGACGCTATTATAATAGAAAACCAACAAAGGCACAACATGAATAACACCAATCGCTGGATAAGCATCACCGGAGTCGCGGCCACGACATTGAACAAACGCGTCGGCGAGCTAGATTTCCCCCAGATGACCCGGGAGGATCTGCCGTTCTGCCACCACTGCTTCCGCCAAAGCTTCGACATGGAAGCCGTACCGGAAGAAGCGGTCGTCCACATCGCGGCGCGGAGCCTCTACAAGTGCCATGTGAACGGCAAGTTCGTGATGTTCGGCCCGGCCAGGAGCCCGGCGGGCTACCTCTTCGCCGACAGTTTCGACATCGCCCCACACCTAAGAACGGGGCGCAATCTCATCGCGGTCGAGGTGGTCTACGCCGGGCCGTTGACAGAATACGACTTCGGCGACCCTGGTTTTAGCTGCCAGCTCCCCGGTCTCGCCGACACCTGGAAACACCGCGACTGGAACGCCTACGCCCCCAGCTCCGAAGCCGGAAAAATCCGCTGGACATATCCTGGCGAAAAACTCGACTTGAACCAGATCGACCTCTCCTGGGCCAGCCCCGCCTACGACGACTCCACCTGGGAGGACGCCCCCGTCCCCTCCCCCGCCCCGGACGAGATCCGTCCGCGTCCCTTCCCCCTGCCCGAGCTCAAGTTGATGCCGCCGCCCCAGGTGGTCGATTGCGACGGCGTCCTCCTCGACGGCTGCGTGATCCGGCTGCCGCGCCCCGGGGAAAGCAACCACGCCATCCTCGACTTCGGACGCACCGTCAGCGGGCTGTTCGAAATCTCCGGCAAACTACCGAAAGACGCCGTCCTCTCCTGCGTCTACCTGGAATGGCTGGACCAATTTGACGGCTCCTCCGAACGAGCGGCCTCCAAGTGCTGGGGCCCTCCCGTCGGGTTCAAGCTCGTCGGCGACGGGCGGGACTTCAAATACCAAACCTTCCATCCCTATAGCTGCCGTTATCTAAAAGTCTATCTGGATCAAGGCGAAGGGGCGGCAGTGCATAGCGTCATGGCCCGCGAGGTCTGCTCCTTGCCGTCGGCGCGGCGCGCCCACGCCCTCTGCTCCAACCCCACGCTCAACCGGATCGTAGAGGCGGCGCAGAACACCTTGCGCGTCTGCGCCCCGGACATGTACGTGGACTGCTCGTCCCACGAACGCCGCATCTACCTGCACGACTCCTTGTGGGAAGTCGAGGCCGGGAACATCTTTTTCGGCGACACCGCCATCTCCCAGGCGTTCCTCGACATGGTCCCCGACTGCGCCGGACGCCTGGAACGGTTCCCCGCCATGATCCAAAACGGCGTCCTCTGCAGCGGCGGCTCCGCCCCCACGGCCACGCTCAGCCACAACCTCACCTGGATATTGCAAGGCTTCAAACACAGCGAGTTCACCGGCGCCGCCCCTTCCCCACGCTTCCTCAAAGCGGCCGAAGGCATCCTCGCCGACGCCGCCAAGGCCACCACCCCCGAGGGGCTCATCGGCCACGACGACGGCCTCTGCATGTTCCTCGACTGGTCCAAGATGCACGTGAAACACGGCGCCGTCACCGCCATGAGCGCGCTCCACTACAAAGCGCTGAAGGCGCTCGCCGACGCCTTGAAATCGGACGAGCTCGCCAGCCGCGCCGCGAAACTGCGCTCCGAACTGCGGACGCTGCTCGTCCCAATCCTCAACAGCGACGGAATGAGGAACGGACGACTGGCCCCCGACCTCTTCGTCCGGAACCCCGCGGGACAGCTCGTCCCGCTGGTGTCGAAACACACCACGGCGTTCGGCGTCAACGCCTTGCAAGCGCGCTCCGAGACGACGCAGTACTGGGTCCTCTGGAGCGGCGTCCTGGAACCCGCCGAGGAGCGGCGCCTCTGGGAGGTGCTGCGCGGCCTGAGGATCAACGGCGAGTCGCGCGCGGACGACAATCGGCTCTACGCCGTCGCCCGCTCCGGTCTGTTCGGCCTATGGCCGCGGCTGGCCTACGCCTTCGAGCGCGGCGACGACGAGGTCGTCTACCGCGACCTCCACGACATCTGCCAACCCATGGTCGCGCTCGGCGACACGTTGTGGGAAAGCATCTGCGCCGACTCGCGCTCCAACGCCCACGGCTACAACGCCATCGCTGGCACGCTCCTCTTCAAGATGCTCAGCGGCATCATGCCAGGCCCCTCCGGCTACGAAAAGCCGGTGGTCGCCCCGCGCCCGAACGGCTTCGGTCTAACCTGGGGCCGCGGCTTCATGCGCCTGGGGAACGGCGTGCTGCACAGTTCCTGGACGCTCGACAACGACCTGTTCATGTTGCGCGTCTCGCTGCCCGCGGGCGCCGCGGCCATCGTCCGCCTGCCCCCGGAGGCGGCGGCCATCGCCGCCCGGGGCGGCCATGGGCTCGCTAGCCTGGAGCTGGAGATCAACGGGACAACCCGAATCTCCGTCAGCTCGCGGAACGGGTTGGAACTGGAGCCGGACATGGCAAGATGAGACAAATAACGCGGCGGCGCGCCTTATCGCTTTTGCATTCCCACGGAAACGCTCTATTTTACCGGGATCGCCTAGCATCTCAACAGAAGGAGCGAAATGGCATTCATCACGCACCGCCGCCCCGCGAAAATATGGGGCCGCCCCGCGACCTATCTGGTCCTGGGGATATTGTCGTTGCTCGGAGCGCTGGCCGTCCACCCCTGGGACATGGCCATCAAGAACGCGCTGCAAAGTTCCAGCCTCATCCCGTACATCGAGAAGGACACCCCGTGGGGCGACCTGCTCCGGGTGGTCAGGAGCTTCGGCCGGGCCGACACCTTGGTGGCCCTGGCGCTGGTCTTCGCGGCGCGCGGCTTCAAACGCCGCTCGCTGGAGGCTCTGCTGGCGTTGCTGCTGATCTGCTGCGCGGTCTGGACGCTCAAGCCCACCGTCGACCGCGAGCGGCCCAACGGCAAGAAACACTCCTTCCCCAGCGGCGACGCGGCGTCCGCCGCCGCCTTCTCCGTCCCGCTGATGGCGGCCTCGCGGACGCTGGTCGTGCCGGGGCTTGTCATCTGCGTCGGCGTGCCGCTGCTCCGCATGGCCGACAACTACCATTTCGCCAGCGACGTCTGCGCCGGGCTAGGCATCGGGTTGCTCGCCGCCGCGGCAGTCATGCAACTCAACCCCACCCGACGCCGGTGGCCGGCCGCCCTACGTAAAGGGCAGGTGTTGCTAGTCAGGCTCAAGCCCCGTTATCTGGCGCTGGGGGCGTTGCTGCTAGGGACGATCTTTTTCCTGCCCGCCTTGTTCAAAGGCAAGGGAGGCTTCCTCGACGCCGCCCAGTGCCTCGGCCCCGTGACGCTGTTCTGGCTGGCCACCGGCTATGTCGGCTTCCTCCACAAGCAACGCTCCGCCAAACGCGGCCAACGGCCCGCTTTCGTGGCGATGCTGAAGGAATTCTTCTTCGCCCTGGCCGAGAACTCCGTGGCCCGGCGCCGGAGCGCGCTCTACCGACACGCTTGCGTCGCGCTGACCGTGGCCTCGCTCGCGCTGGCCGCGGCGATGGCCCTCCCCGTCTGGTTCGCCGACGTGCCCAAGCTGAGGCTGGTCGGAACTGGCGCGGGGCTCCTCATCCTCGCCATCAACATCGACGTGTTCCTCGCCAGACGACGGGGGCTCTTCATCCGGGCTACATCCAACTTCTTCGTCGGCATGGTCGTGCTAGTGGTCTCGCTCTGGTGCGTCATGCTACCAGCCTTGCAACGCCAACAGGCCGCCGAGAGAATGGCAAAATTCAGCAACGAGGTTAGCAAGTGACTTCCAATGACAACCAAGAATACGACGTCGTGGTGGCAGGGGGCGGCCTCGGCGGCCTGACCGCCGCCAACATGCTCGGCGCCAACGGCTACAAAGTCTTGCTGGCGGAGCAGCATTTCCAGCTCGGCGGCCTGGCCACCTACTTCAAACGCAAGCGCCACGTCTTCGACGTCGCCTTGCACGGCTTCCCCATCGGCATGAAGAAAACCCTGCGCAAATACTGGTCGCAGGAAATGTCCGACCACATCTCCCAGGTGAAAAGCATCCGCTATATCAACCCCCAGTTCAGCGTCGACACCACCTTCACCAAGGAGGACTTCACCCGCCTCCTGGTGCAAGAGTTCCACCAGCCCCTGTCCACCGTCGAGGCCTTCTACCAAGAGCTGGCGGAGATGAACTTCTACGACGACAACACCCTGCGCAACCGCGACCTCTTCGCCAAATACTTCCCCGGACGCAACGACGTGACGCGGCTGCTGATGGAGCCGATCACCTACGCCAACGGCTCCACCTTGGACGAACCCGCCATCACCTACGGCATCGTCTTCTCCAACTTCATGAGCAAAGGCGTCTACACCTTCTCCGGCGGCACCGACCTCATGCTCGACATGATGCGCCGGGAGCTGGAGAAGAACGGCGTCGCCATCCGCCTCCGCTCCAAAGTCGAGAAGCTGCTGCTCAAAGGCGGCAAGGTGGCCGGGGTCGTCGTCAACGGCCGGGAGATCAAATGCCGCGCCGTGCTTTCCAACGGCAACATCCTCAGCGCCGTCCATGACTGGGCTGGCCCGGAGAACTTCTCCCCGGACTTCCTGGAGAAAGCCGCCCACACCCGGCTGAACACCAGCAGTTGCCAAGTCTACATCGGGCTCAAACCCGGCGAAGGCTTCGACTTCGTGGGCGACCTGCTCTTCACCTCCACCTGCCCAGTCTTCGACCCCGCCAGTTTGATCGACAAGGACGTCACCAGCCGCACCTACTCGGTCTACTACCCGGAGATCCGCCCAGGCAGCGACGACTACACCGTCGTGGCCTCGATGAACGCCAAATACCAGGACTGGGCCAACCTCAGCGAACCGGAGTACCGGAGCCGCAAACAGCACCTGATCGAGACCACCGTCAAGGACCTCGACCGCTTCATCCCCGGCATCGCCGGCAAGATCGACCACCTGGAGGCGGCCACGCCCCTGACCTTCAAGCGCTACACCTTGCACGGCGACGGCTCGTCGTTCGGCACCAAGTTCGAAGGGCTCGAGCTGAGCATGAAACTCCCCGAACAGATCGGCGGGCTATTCCACGCCGGCTCGGTGGGGATCATCATGTCGGGCTGGCTGGGCGCCGCCAACTACGGCGTCATCGTCGCCCACAACGTCTCAAAGTACCTGGGCTGACACCTGGGGAAGTTCGGGGCGTCAGTTGAAGACGACGGTGCGGTTGTTGTAGGGGTGAACGCGGCGGTTGAGGTGCAGCCAGACCGCCCGGGAAAGGACGAGCTTCTCCAAGTCCTTGCCTTTGCGGATCAGATCCTCTACCTGGTCGCGGTGGGTGACGCGGGCTACGTCCTGCTCGATGATCGGGCCGGCGTCCAACTCGGCGGTCACGTAATGACTGGTGGCCCCGATGATCTTCACCCCGCGCTCGTGGGCCGCGTGGTAGGGCTTCGCCCCAGCGAAGGCTGGCAGGAACGAATGGTGGATGTTGATGATCCGGTTGGGATAACGCTGGATGAAGTCGGCGGAAACCACCTGCATGTAACGGGCCAGAACGATGAAATCCACCTTGTAGGACTCCAGGAGCTCCTGGTGGCGCCGCTCCGCGGCCGCCTTGTCGCCGCCGACAACCGGGACGTGATGGAAATCCACGCCAAAAGCCTTGGCGACAAGCTCAAGGTCGGGGTGGTTGCTGACGACCAGGGGAATCTGGACGTTCCACTCCTCGGAATGGCAACGGGCCAGCAGGTCGTAGAGGCAATGCGGGATCTTCGACACGAAAATCGCCATCCGCGGCACGTTGTCGGAAAAGGATAGCTCCCAGGTCATGCCGTGCTTGTGGGCGATCAAGGTCTCGAAATAGTCGCCAATCTTCTCCGCCGGAATGGCGAACCCGTCCAGATCCCACTCGACGCGCATGAAGAAACGCTTGTTCTCGCGGTCGACATGCTGGTCGAGATAAAGCACGTTGCCGTTGTTCTGATAGAGGAAGTCGGTCACGATCGCGACCAAGCCTTTCTGGTCAGGGCAATGGGTAAGCAATATCGCCGAGCGGGAGGCGCGTGGTTTCTGGCTCATTTCGGAGGATGCTCCATGTTAGTGGGCTCCGGCCGCGCCATCCTGCCGAGAAACAGCACGGTGTCGGGGAACCGCTGACGGATGATGTAGAGGAAAGGACGGTCGGCCTTGAAGACCACGTCGCGCAACTTCCGGGGCGGGGGGGCGATAGCCTCGAACGCCACGACGGTGGCGGCGGCGGCCTCGGTGCCGCCCTCGTCGACCCGCGCGTAGGCCTTGTGGGCGACCGAGCCCAGAAAGATGTCACGCTTGCCGGTCATGCCGGAGAAATCGGCCTCGTCAGGGAGGAACGCCTTGTGGATGCCCAGGGCGCCCAACGCGTCCTTGAGCTCATATTGCGCCTTGACCTTGAATTTGGGCAGGCTTAGCTCGGCGTTGACCACGGTCAACGTGGACACCATGGCCTGATACCACGAAAGGCTAAGCTCGCGCTCCAGACGTTCCAACGCCACGCCCTCCCGCGGCAAAATCACCAGCATGGACACCCCCTTGGCGCCGCGGTAGTTGAGCTCGATGATCTGGGCCGATGGCGTCTCGGCGTAAAGGAAACGATCCGTCTGGCGCATGAACGGAACCTGGCGGACGCTGCTAGGAGCCAGTTTGAAGGGCGCCTTCCTGGTGGCCTCGGGCAGGAAGGGCTTTTGCCAAGCCCCTTTGAAATAAATGGCGTCGGTTAGGACCAACCGGGTGGAGGCCCCCACCGACAAGGGCCCGACAATCTCGTTGATCTTGCCGCGGGTCGCCTCGGCCACCCAGGCGTTGATCCGCTTGATGGCGTCTTCCGGCGCGCCGCGGAAATCCAGGGGCGTCGCCGGGGCGCCGTAGCAGTCCCGCAACACCGCCACGTAGGAGGCGAGGAACGGGCTAGCTTGGTCGCACCAAAGGGCGTTGGCGATGTGCAAGTCGCAAGCGTTGGCCCCCTCCTTGCGGGACAGCCCGTCGAGAAAGTCCTTGGCGGACAGCGCGGCGGCGGGGCCGGGGAGCGTCTGCCCCAACGCCTTGCGGAGCTCGGCGGCGCAACCACCCCTGGCCCCCGTCAAGGCCATGTCCAACGCGACGGCGACGCTGGCGGGCGAGAAGAGCAGGTTGCCCTGCCCGCGGCCGAGCTCGTGGAACAGCTTGAAAGCGAAACCGTCAACCATCATGTTCATGCCCGGCTCCTGGGGCGGCTCCGCCGCCAAGCCCAAGGCCACGGCCATGGCCACCACGACGCCACAGCCTCGTATAGCGGAAATCCTCATGCGTCCCCCCCTTGTTCAAATAAAAACGCCCTTGGCGCTGGCCAAGGGCGTGGGTATCGTCAGCCAGCGGAACTCAGCGGACGGCGGCGGGAGCCGCGGCGTCCCCATCCTGCCCGGAGGCGGCGGGGGGCATCATCCCGGAATTGGCCATCATCTTTGCCTGCTGCTCGGCCTTCTCCTTAAGCGCTTCCACGTCGTCCGGGGAGACGGCGCAGCTGATCTTGACGACGGAGGAGCCAGGAGCGGTCTCGCACTTCAGCGTCTCGACCATCTTCATGGGCTTGGCGCTGGGATCAGGGTTGCCCATCGTCATCTTGAGCATCGGCAACATGCTGCTGATGAGCATGTTCACCGCCTGGGCGGACTCCGACTTGGCGAAATGGCCATTGATGTTGACGTCCAAGTCCTGGGCGAAGGTGGCGTCGACGACCACGCTGTCGATCTGCTTGAACGCCTCGGTGGAGCCAGCCATCATCGCCGCCGCCATGTCCTGCTGATTGGCGGGTTTGGGCTCGGGCTTGCGCAACTCAGCCTTTATGGCGTCGGGCAAGCTGACAACCAAGGAGAACTGCGCCCCGGCGGGGACGGACTTGCGCAACGCGGCCAGTTCCGGGCTCAAAGCGACGGCGGAGCCGCCCATGCGCTTGATGGCGTCCTTGACGGAGTGGCTCAGGCCGCCAAACAGCAGCTTGCCGCCGTCGGAGAGACCAACCAGGATCTCCGGGTCGTTCCCCTCAGGGCTGGGCTTGGCCGGGGTGAAAGAGAGGAGCTTGCAGGAGCCGATCTTTTTCTTGGCGATCTTGAACTCCTGAGTTTTGTCCTCCTGCGTCATGAGCTCGGTGGCGAGCCCCGCGACCTGCTCGATCGTCACGGGCTTCTTCAGGGACATGCCGAACATCAGGTCGACGTCCTCGGGCTTGGAGTTCTCGGGGTTCTTGACGTCGATCCGTTTCAGGGCGACCGCCAGGAGCATGTCGTCGATGTCGTTCTCCTTGATGCCGTATTTCGCCAAGAGCTTCTTGAGCTCCTCATAGCTCATCTTGTCCTGCTCGGCGGCGGCGGATTTCTTCGCGTCGGCCATGGCGACGAACTTCTTATAGATCGCCGCGCCCTGGACCGCCTTGATGTCATAATTCAACAGGACGTTCGCCCCGGGCATGACCAACGTGTCAAGCGCGCCCCCCGCCCAGACGGCGGACGCCCCAACCACCAGCGCCGACGCCAGCAATCCCATTTTCAACACGGACTTCACCATTGCACTAGCCTCCAAATTGTGTCTCGTCGGGTTTTCCGGGCGAAAACCGCTTTGTTGGCCTTGAATCTACAGCGGCGGAGCCCCTTTTGCAAATGTGGAAAGCCCGTCTGATCGCTTGCCCGCCTCACCGCCCCAGCTTTGCCTTGACCTTCGCTAGGTACGCCATGACGTCCGGTTGGTTGGGATCCATCGCCAACGAACGGCGGTAAGTCTCCAATGCCTTCTCGAAATTCCCGTCAGCCTCGTAGCAGCGTCCGACGCATTTGTAGGGCTCGAACAGCTTCGGATTGATGGCGATGAGCTGTTCATAGGCCGCAATGGCCTCGGCGCGGCGTCCCAAACGTTCGCGGGCGTAGCCTAGGCCGAGATAGGCGTCGCGAGTCTCCCAGGCGGCGGCGGCGGCTTCCTGATAAAGCTGCTCCGCTGCCGCGAACTTGTCCGCCTTGAACAAGGCGTCGGCTTCCGCCAACAGCTTTCCCGCCTTGGCCAAAGCCTCCGGGCCGGACGCCGCTTTGACGTCCCACTCCTTGCGTACCCCGGCGGTCACCGCCACCAGGATGGGGACGCCCTGTCTCATGCTGACCGCCGTGATCGACTTGACCAGCTTCTCCGGATGGGGGTTCGGCCAGGCCATCAGGAACAAACTGCATTTGCCGTGCTTGGCCATCGTCCCTGTCCAGGCGTGGACGGTGAACGTCCCCTCCTCCCCGGTGAACGCCTCCTCCGGCTTGGCCGCGCTCCAGTCGCGTAGGTTCACGCCACCGACAAGCCTTATCTCCGCGTTCGTTCCATCGCCATAGTTCACGAAATAGCTGGCGTGATGCCCGTCGGAAGTCCAGGCGGAGCTTTGGAGGAAGAACAGCGCGTCGGCCTTCATCCCCACGGGAAGCTCCGCGCGGTCTACGCCCCCCTTGGCGCACTTCGAGCTCAGCGCTAGACAGCTGTTCGGGCGCTCGATCCGAAAGGGGACGCCGTTGAAGGTCTGGACCGCCTTGTCCCTCGGGAAGCTGCGTAGGTCGGCCTCCGGGCCTTGGTCGCTCCAACCGCCTTTCCCGTCCTCGGCCATTTCGTCCACCAAGGAGCGGTTCAACGCCGTGGAGATGTCGACGGGGAAATAGGCGAGGTCTTTCGGAATGCTCAGCTCCTTGGCGGGCTCAAGTTCCACGCCCAGGTTGGTCAGCAACGTCGCGGCCAGCAACGACGCATGGTTTTTGACGCGCCGCTCTTTAGCCCCCAGATTCAAGTTGCAGAACAACACCCTTCCCTTGCCGCGTTCGACCTCCAGTAGGAAGGAGGGGTAGAGCTGCGGGACGACACCCTCGGCCTCAATCGTAGTCGACCCCAAGAGCGCCTGCATGCTCTCTTGGGCGAAGCACGTGGCAATGCGTTCCGTCTCGGGCCTGTCTTTCCAGAAGAGGTCGTAGTTGTTCAGCCCCTCGGAGAGGACACCGCGGCGGCAGACCACGGCCCGTCCGGACCAGGTGGGCGGGATCGTGTCGCGGAACAGCAAGCTTTTCCCGCAAATGTCCGACAGGGCGGTGTCACAGCCGGTGTCGGCGTTGAGGATCAGCAACTCCCCGCCCTCCGCCACGAAGTCCTTCAAGGCCGCGGCGAAACGCGGCTCCACTCCGCCCGCAGCGTTCAGGATGGCGGCGCGGCGACCTCGCAGCGCCTCGGGCGAGGTGATGGCGTCCAGTTTCGCCCCGGATCTCGCCAGCGCCGGCTCCGCCGGGCCGACGAAGGCCACTGGTCCCATCGCGGTTTTCGGGGCGGTGGCGAAGGCGGCGATGTTACGCATGAGCTTCCAGGCGACGGGGTTTTCCGCGTAGTTGTCGAGCAGGTCGAGCTGGGTACAGACGAACGCGCCTTTGCCATAGGGCAACTCCACCAACCCGGCGTATTCCATGCCCCGGGGGCCGCCGGACTCGACGACCACCTTGAAGTTACCGTTCTTGGGCTTCACGTAATATTGCGAGCCGGTCTTGTGGTTGGGGTACCAATAGTTGAGCTCGTCCGCCGCGACGCCGTCCAGGAGCGGATGGCCGGGGCGGTAACTGAAGTTGGTCGAGGCGGCGAGGTCGCTCAGCGACAACTCCACCGGCAAGATCCTCGGCAACGCGTTCTGCCGGAGCAACAGGACCGTCCCGCCGCCACGGACGTAGGCCTTAAGCTGCTCCGCGGCGCGCGCCAAATCCTCGGTTTTCTGGTTCTCGCCGACGACCAGGAGACCGATTTCGTCCAGGTCGGACGTCCCAACCTTCGCCACCTCGCCGAAGACGGCCCGCAGCTTGGCCACCGAGTTTCCGGCGGGGTCGAAGAGCCCCACCTTGACTTTCGCCTGGACTTTGCTGGCGTCGGAGCCGAAGAGCCCAAGCAGACCGCCGGTGGTCGTGGGATAGACATGGAGCGGCAGGGTGTAGCTTGCGCAAACGGTCTGACCGTCCTTGAGCTCCGCCACCAGCGTGAAAAGGCTCTCAACCCCAACTTCAGGCAATTTCAAGGCGATACGTTCCCGCTTCAAATCGCAGGAAGAGAAAGCGAGAGCGTTAGTCTGGCTGTCGAGGACGTCCCCTGAGACGGAGCGCAGCTCCCAATGGAAGTCGAGTGTTTTGGCGTCCCGGAGGTCGCGGGTCAAGTTGACGTCGTAGGTCACCGCCGCGCCAGAGCGGAACTTGTTCCATTGCTGGAGGATGTTGACGTCGATCACCGGCAAGGAGTAGGAGTTCGGGTCGCCGGTTATCCACTTCCAGAGTGTTATGGCACTGGCCTGGGCGTCCCGGTGGCCACGGGAAAACCACTTGTTGGCGAGACGGTGGGCCGCGTCGACCGCGACGATGCTCCGATACGCCTCGTCGCCGACCAGCCGGCTAAAGCCGTCTGGCGGAGCGAAGTGTGAGATGAAGCAGGACTCGTTGATGATGATCGGCTTGCGTCCCCACTCGATGGGGGACTCGCCAAAGACATTACACACAGTTTTCACCATCCCATCAGGAACTTTCATGCCAGGGACAAAGGGCGTGCCGAAACGCCGCCAATAAAATGCCTCCGGGAAATAAGCTCCGGGGCTGACCAAGGCGCGGTTGTCCACCGGATAGTGGGTCGAAATCACCGGAGAGGCGCCATGCAAATCGAGGTCGCATCCGAACTCGCGTATCCGGGTGGGATCGACCGCCGCCACTTTCTCGCCATAGGCGGTCAGGCGCTCGCCGCAACGCTTCTCGGAGAAGCCGAAATATTCGTTGGAGAGGTACCATTCGACGATCGATGGGTGGTTGCGGAGGGTCTTTGCCACCGCTACGCCGATAGCACTGGTTCTTTCCCAAAACTCGTCTGAGTCGAGTTGTTGCTTGGTGAAGCCAGATCCCACGGTGTTGGCCCCGCCCTGCGCAAAAGGCATGCCTTCCTCGTCAGCGATCTCGGCGTAGTATTCCGGGTCGTAGATGTGGCGGAGCATGTCGCAGCCGTTCCGCCGGTCCATCTGTAGGAGCCACCGGATTTTCCCTCTGATCCGCCCCTGTAGCATCGAGCCCCAGCAGGACATGAACGCCCGGCTGGCGAACTTTACTTTCACCCCGTTCCATTTCAACTCCATGCCCTCGGCCCAAAACTCGCGGAAACCGAAGCGGGTGTCGACACGGTCCAACAACGCTCCGTCCGGCCCTCTCAGCTCGGTCGTCAAGCGCAGCAAGGGAAAGGTCTCCGGCCCCCAGAGCGGCGGGGCGTCCCAGTTCGCCGCGAGCGTCTTCACGCCGGAGGATTCAAGTTTGACGGACGGCAAAACCAGCAACGTCCGTCCCTCCAGCGAGACTTGGGCTAACAACGTCGAGCCGGGAACGAAGGACGCCTCCGGCACCTCCACGTCCACCTTCAAGGCCTTGTCCCGGAAGGATGTTTGCGGGAAGACGTCGCCGATCATGCGTTCGGGGGCGGAAAACAGCCAGACCTCGCCCAGTCCAGGACTATCCCCCGCCTTCAACTCCACAAGGAGGCGGTTCTGGCTCTTCAAGGCGTAACGGCCAGTCAGCTCGACGTCGAACGCAGCGCTGGAAACGGGATGGTCCGCTAACTGGCGGCCATTGAGAAAGATGCGGCAACCATTGCTCGCCCGCGTGAAATGGATGAAAACACGGTCTCCAGCCATCTCCAGCGGAACGGTGAAAGTCTTTTCGAACCAAGCCAGAGGAGCATCCTGATATTTCCAGCGGGCGGGGAGATCCATGACGGCCATCCATTTTGCGTCGGCCTTGAGACCGTCTATCCCTTGAAGTGCCCGCGTCGCAGGCGTACCGTCGTCCGGCACGACCGTCATACGCCAGTCGCTGTTCAACCACACCTTTTTCCGGAAGCTCTCAAGGTCGTCGCGGAACGTCTCGGCGGTCGTCTCCGCCTTGAACCCCTTGCCGTCCTCCACCGTGACGACGGCGCGGCAGCGGTCGGTGGCATGGAGCTTGACTGCCAGATCCTTCTTGAACGACTCAGCGTCGGCTAGCGAGGGCGCCGCCGCGAACTCGGCCAGCTTGTTCTGAAAGTAGTCGAGAACCTTGCAGCTTATCTTGTAGGACTCCTTGGCTCCGGACCTGTTTACGACCGCGACGGACAGACGTCCCCCAGGGGTCAACACGGCCTTGACCGTGAAGCGGTCATGCGCCCAGCCGACCGTAATAGGCGCCACCATCTCCGGAGCGAAGGCCATCCGCGCGGTGGAGAGAGCCGCGGCGCCGAAGAGCGTCGGCGTCCACGTGGCGATCCCCCAGGTCTCCAAGCAAGCCCCGGAGTCCAAACGCAGCACGTCGCCGTCCCTGACACGCAACGGCTTCCCCGACTCGACCACCGCGAAGCACGTTTTCCGAAAACAGCCGATCTCCGAAGCGTGATCGAAACTGATGGGAACGCCGTTGAGATACGCCAGCGGACGAATCGAGTTGCCCCGCGGCCACTCGACCAGTAACCGGATGTAATAGTCGCCCTCTTTCACCCCCGCGACAATCCAACCGCAGTCGGAGCCGCCCACCAGGAACTGCCCGGACAACCTCGGTTTGGGCGCGCCATAGAGCCCCTGACACGTGGAGACGGGAAAGACATAGTCTCCAGAGAGCGTCGGCAGCCATTCCTCCGCCCGGCCCGGGCTCTTGGCTCCCGCCCCCCCCGGCACGTCGCCGTCCACGAGCTTGACGATGAAAGGGATGTCGCTAGTTAGCAACTTACCGTCTTTCTTGAGCCGATTTTGGAAACGGACATGGAACATGTAGCTCCCTGGCGCGAGCTCCTGACAGACAGGAAGCGGCCCGTCAACATACTTCCTCGTCCCCGCCTCCCAGAGGTTCATGAACCCCCGACGCCCCTCGGGTCTGGCGGCGAAGTCCATCACATAGACGCAAGCGCCTGGCATGGCAGGGTCGAAATAGTACCCTTCCAGCCGTTGAGCCCAAACCTCCCTGCCGTCCACCTTCACCCGCCCTCGATTCGCGCTGGCGAAGTCGGACTGAGCTCCATACAGTTCCGTGGTCAGAACCTCCGACTCATTAAGCACTGCCCGCCAAGTCGCCTTAACTAGCAGTCGGGAACCAACCTTGACCGCAGGCGCCTCGTCAAGATAGGTCTTGCCGCCATCGGCACTGAACATCAAGTTGACTTCATGCCCTCCGGCATACCCCGTCCCCGTCCAGGCGAGCAGCAGAGCCACAACCGCAACGTATACCGCCTCAAACCTAATTCCACACATTTTCCGCAATCCTCCTTCATTCATTGTTTTGGCCAAAATAGATAGTAACGTTCCAGCGCAGCCGTCGAAGCGGTGTCGGAGCTCATGACCTCCTGGTATCCCATGCTCGCCGCATGACCGTCGCAAAACAGGTGGTTCCCTCGCCGATTGTGAGGTGCCTGGAGCGCAATCTTGTCGCTCCCCCCCCTGGCGGGATTCCCCCAATAGATGCAATTGTTGACGTTGAAGAACTCATGGAACATGCTTGTCCCGGAAATCCCCTTTTTGCCGCTCGCAACTTGATTGATCCTCATCCCGGAGTCATAGACGCCACCGGAATAGAGATCGGCCGCGTTTGAAAGCCGATAACGCCCCACCAGATAGCCGTTTATCGCATAACTGCAGAGATACCAGAACGGCGGGGCCCCGCGTGCAATCTTCGTGTCGTCAGGACAAGCGAACAGCTTCATGTTGTCGATGTATGAGCCCGCCACCGCCCCGCCCGGCAGATACGTCGTGGGCCTGCCGAAAATCAAGTTTGTCAACCCGCCATCATTGCCGAAATAGTCGTTGAAATCGCCCAGGTATGACATCTGAGCCAGGCCTATCTGCCGGAGGTTCCCCGAACAACAATTGCTCTGCGCCATTTCCCTGGCCTTGCCCAAGGCGGGCATCAAAATCGACAACAAGATCATGATCACCGCAAACACAACCAACAACTCAATTAAGCTAAAAATAACACCCCGTCCGGGACGCCTTGTAGGCATGTGTGAAACCCTCATCTCGGAACCTTCCTTTCTCCGTCCAAATCTAGTTTGTCGTGCGCGGCGCAAAACTCGGGGCGCAGGAGCCCTTGACCAGCAACTCCGTCCGCAGCAACGTTTCCTGCCCCGTCACGGCGCCCCCGTTCGCCAGGACGGCCAGAAGTCGCTCGAACGCCGCCGCGCCGATCAAACGGGGGTTCTGATCAACCGTGGTCAGGGTGGGAAACAGTTCCCTGTTGTTGCCGTAGCCAGCCACGGAAAGTTCGGCGGGAATCCGCAAACCCTGTTTGTTGGCAAAGGCATAGACACCGCTCGCCAAACCGTCCGAGGCGCAAAAAATGGCGGTGGGGACGTCCGGGGCCGCCAGCAGCCGCCCCGCAGCTGCGAAGCCGTCCTCCGGGTCGTAGGTCACGCCGCCATCCACTAGGCGCTCGTCGAAGAGCCCCGCCTCCCGCATCGCGGCGGTGTACCCCTGACGTCTGGAGACCGCATCGCTGACATTCGTCGGGCCGCGGACATGCCCGACCCTCCGGTGCCCCAGCGACAACAGATATTTGGTCATGTTGTACGCGCCGCCGAAGTCGTCGCTCATGACCACGGGAAAAATCCCCTCCATGGACGGCGCGGCGTTAACGAACACGATGTCATGCTTGGCCAGCAATCCCGACAAATCGACGTCCGGAGCGGAGTCTGGAGGAGCCATGATGATACCGTCCATCGTGACCGGCGACGTTTCAAATAGACGGTCGATGATGTCCGGGATGCGGCGCCCCTGAGTGAAGGAGAAGAAGACTTGATAGCAGTGGGCGAAAGCCGCTTCCTCCACCCCTTCGGCGATCTTCCCGAAATAGGGGTCGGAGAAGGAGCCCAGCAGCAGCCCGATGGCCTTCCCCGACACTGGCCGCTCGCAAACGTAGGTACCTTTGCCCTTGCGGCGCTGGAGCAGCCCCTCGTCGCACAGTTCGCCCAAGGCGCGGCGCACCGTCACCCGGCTCACACCGAACAGCTCCGCCAACTGGTGCTCCGGCGCCAACGGGTCGCCCGGCTTCAAGCGCTCGCCGGAGATCAGCTTGCCGATCTCCTCCCTCAGCGTCCGGGTCTTGGACAACTTGGTCATCAATACGTTCATGCTATAATAATAACACAATCGTAATACATGTCAAGAGCCAAGTCGCATCCTTCCACGAAAAAAACGCCTTAGCGCCCCTACCCCAACCGCATGGCCAAAATGCAGGAGTGGTCGCTGTCCTCGCGGGGCTTGGCGGCGCAAAGGAAAACGCCCTCCTCCGGCAGGACGAACGGGCGCTCCAAACGGAAGATCTCCTCCCGCCGCCCGTCCGCATGCTCAACCTCGCGGGTCTGGAACACCCCGGACATCACCCAGTCCAAACCGTCGCCGGACTCGAAGAGGATGATCGCCTTGCTCTCCTGGGAGTAGAAGCGCTGGTTGTCCTTGAGCAAGGCGAGATAGCGGCCGTCTTGGCTCCAGACGAACGGGTCCTCGCCAGGAAAGGCCGCGCCGGTGTCGAAGAGCGGAGCCGGACGCTTCGCGAACGGCCCCAGCGGCGACGCGGCGAACGCCACGCCGTGCCGCACCGGCCCGAAGAACGGGCCGGCCCCCTCGTCCCCCACGCCTTTGTAAAGCAGGAGGAAACGCCCGTCCGGCCCCTGGCAGCAACTAGGGTTGGTGGTGACTTTCGCGTCCCAGGAACCTGGCGATACGTCGAGCAAAGGCCGGTCGAAGCGCGTCCAGGGGCCTTCCGGCCGCTCCGCCACCGCCACGCCGACACGTTGATGGTTGCGGTGATCCCACCAACCGCCATCACCGTGGTTGCCGTTGTAGTGGAGGTAAAACTTGTCGCCGAAGCGCCGCGCCGAAGGGTTGTGGGTGACGTCGCCGTCCCAATGGCCGGGACGTTTGGGCAAGACGACCTCCGCGAAGCGATAGGGGCCGAACGGCGTCTCGGCCACCGCCCGGCAGACCTCCGAATGAGTCACCCACGCCTCGAAGCCCGTATCCTGCGGCCAGCGGGAGAAGAACAGGTGCCAAACGCCGTCCTCCCCATTGACCAGCGAGGGGTCCCAGACGCAGTACCCGTCCAAGGCGAACATGGACAGACATTTGCCGGGGCGCGTCATAGCGGCTCGGCGGCGAAGATGTTCACCGTCTTCTCGCCGCCGGTTTTCTCGACCACCAGCCGGACGGCGGCCGTCTCGCAGGGAGCGAACGCCACTTTTACGAAGCGCTGGTGGTTGTCCTTGACCGCCGCCGCCGTCCGCCATTGCCCCGCGGCCGTCTTGGTCTCGATCCGGAAATCGGAGACCAATGTCGCGGGCGGGACGAACTCCTTGAGCGATAGCGGGTAACTGGAGGGCATGTTCAACTGTCTGCCATTTATGTCGCTGTCGAAAATCACCCGGAAACCGGACACGTCCCGAAGGTCCTTGAAAGCGAACTCCAGATGGTCGCCCACCGCCGCTTGCCAGGCGTTGAGCTCGGTCCCGACCGGACGGTCGAAGCCGTTGATGACGGGCGCGGGGTCGCCGGAGCTGGCGGTCAAGATGGCCTCGCGCGCCAGCGTGCCGACCGGACGCTGTTTCCAAGGCAAGAAGCAGTCGTCGTCCATGAGTTGGTTCTGAAGTTCAACCAATTTGCGCTCGTAAACGCCGCGCGGCGAAAGCCCATGCTTCACCGCCAAGGCGGCGGCCGTCCCGACGGCCTGCCCCAGGATGGAGCAGGTGAGCATGACGCGGCACGAGCTCATGGCGGTGTGCGTGACGCTGATGTTGCGACCGGCGAAGAACAAGTTGTCGATGTTTTTGGAGTAGAGGCAGCGGTACGGAATACCGTAGGGCGACGGGACGGGATGGAAAATCGTGGGGCAGCCGCCCTGGTGGTAGAAGCCCTCCGGGAAGTGGTCGTCCATGCTCCAGCCGCCGTAGGCGACGATGTCGTCGAAGCGCCCCTCGGCGCGGACGTCGTTCTGGGTGAGGATATGGTCGCCGACATAGCGGCGGCTCTCGCGCTTGCCGGGCAGGAAGCCAAGCCAGTCCAACACCCAGTTGGCCGAGGCGGCGCCGTCGGGGCCGTTCTTGATGTAGTCCCAGACGCCGAAGGCGATCTTCAGCAGCTCGTCGCGGTTCGTCTCGGCGTCGTGGAGGGTGTCCCCCATGCCGCCGATCTCCAGCCACCAGAAATTCTCCCTGGATCCGTAGATGAATTTATTCCCGAATTTCCGGACGAAGAACTCCTCATCATATTTGTAGGCCCATTTGGGCGGGATGAATTTCTGGGGCCGGTCGAGCTCGCGGGCTTGCAGCAGGCAGCTCATGCCCATGGTGCGCTTGTCGGCCTGTTCGGGGGCGATGCTCTCGCCGAACTCGGACGACGCCTCGCGCCCCATCCGGAACTCGGCGCCGCTGAGCGGGGCGAGGACGCTGTCACCGGAACAGTCGGCGAAATAGTCGGCGTCCACCTCGTACCAAGTCTCGGTGGTGAGCTGCCAGCCTTTGACGGACTTGATCTTGTCGTCCTTGGTCTCGGCGGAGCAGCAGGAGCAGTTCAAGAGGAGCGTCAGGTTCTCCTGGAACGCCGCCGTCTCATAGAGGATGCTGTCCCACACCGAAAAGTTGGGGTAGTTGTTGCGATAGAGGTTCTCAAGCTGAACCTCCTCGATGATGCCGGTCTCCCGCAGGTTCTGGCCGTGCGCGCCGCCGATCCACATGCGGATCTCGCTGGAGGCGTTGCCGCCCAACATCGGACGGTCGTGCATAAGGACGGTCTTCGTCCCCTGCCGCGCCGCCGCCACGGCGGCGCAGAGCCCCGCCAACCCGCCGCCCACCACACAGAAATCCGCCCGCAACTTGATGTCTTTCATCATCTCGCCTCAGTTTATGGTTCGTCGAACATGAACGCCAACAGGCATTCAGTTTTGAGTTTTCCGGAAAGCGCCGTCGCCTGGGTTATCTTGTCCCGGAGCTCGGCGCGGACCTTTGGCTGGTCGTAAAGGCAAAGGGCGGACTCCGCTCGGAAAGCGTTGACCAAAGCCAACGCCTTGTCCCGCAGGCTTCCCTCCCCAGACGGCGGGACGGCGACATGCAGTTTGGCCTCCGACAGGGCGAGCAGCTCGTTGAGACAAACGGCCAACGCGTCGGAACGGTAAGCTGAATCCGCCTTCATCGCCGCGTCCAGGTTGGCCGCCACGACGCCAAGCTGGTCAGCATACGCCTCCAGAACCGAACCGGACTTGGCCCGCATCGAGACCACCACCTGCTCCCCTTTGTTCACCGGGATGTCACGGCGCGCACCGTAGTAATGGTAAAGCTTCAGGCCATCCCCGGCAACCACTCCGGCCTTGCCGTTCTTGGACATGCCCAGCTCCCAGCCGGAGCCGAGGGCGAGCGGGACGCCATTGACCTTAATGTCCTTGTAGTAGAACGGGATGCCTTCCGAGCCGTCGCATCCGGGGCCGAAGATGAGGCACACCACGCCATCGCCCTCAGGAGTGAAAGCGTAGGTCAGCGCAGTCCAGGAGCCGCCAAGTTTGTCGCCCTTGAAGTCGACGCCACCCCCCCTCGCTCCGTCCTTGACCAGCGCGAACATGGCGGGGTTGGACATCTTGCAGCGCGCGGTGAAGACCGGCGCCACATAGGCCTGGGCGGCGGCCGCGAGGCAGAAGGCAGCGGCAAACAAGGAAGTTCTCATTTTATCTCCAACGTTCTGAGCGACCAGGGCTCCAAGTGGATGGGGGCGCCCACCACCAGCCCCTGCCGGACGCCGTTGGAGAGGTCGAAGAGCCGCTCCGCCCCGTCCGGGAGGGTCAAGGTCACGTCGGTGGGCTGATCGCCAGGGTTGAAGAGGGCGTGGCGGTCGCCATACTTCTTGATGACCGCTTGTTTGGCGCTGTCGGAGATTTTCCCGGCGAAGGGCTCAGGTTTGGCGAAAGGCAGCAGCTGAAAAGGCACGGAAAGCTGGCGCATGTCGTCAAGCCGCCCGCGGTAGGGGTCGACACCGTAAGTCTGGGTGTTGAACTCCCGGGCGTTGGCGTAAAGCAGCGCCTCTACCAGATTGCGGCGGAAACTGCGGCGATCTTTGACATAATGGCAAATCCAGCTGGCCAGGGGCTTCGGCCCCTCCTCGAAATCGCTCGCCGCCACGCTGAGTCCAGACGCAAAGGAGTCGCGGAGCGTCGCGAACCATTTCTCGTGGTAGAAAGAGGGCCAATGGGTCATGTTGTTCCAGGTGAACGTCCGTTCGCCCTCGATGGCGAAGCCGAAACCGTCCTTGCCAGCATAGAGCGCCGGATCGTGGCAGACGAGCTTCAGGAAATCGAGGTAGTTGTTTATCCCCTTGGCCTTGAACTCCAGGGAGCCCGCGCAAAGGCGCCCCAGTGGCCCGGTCTCGCCGTCCGAGCCGAAATAAGCCCACTGATAGGCGTTCTTGTGGGCGCAGAGGTTGAGGGTCAGATGGAGGTCGGAACGGTGTCCGCACAGCAGTTTCAGGAGCCAGTCCAAATGCTCGAAACGCTTGCGGCAGGACCAGGAAATCCAGGAGTCGACCGTCTTCCGGTCGGAGTCGAGCAGTGCCTTGAAGTTCTGGATGGGCGCCGGGCCGGAGACGAACGCCACGCCCGTCTCCCGGCTGAAGTCGTCGAGGTTGCGCTTGGTGAAGAAGCTCAAGGCGGAGGTGGAGACGCAAACGTCGCGGAGCGACTTGTAGGGAGCCAAGACGGCGAGGCTCCGGTCAAGGGCCGTGGCGTAGCGTTCAAGCTCCCCCTCGGTCGGGCAGAGGGGGAAGGAAGTCCTGCCGACGCCGCTGGTGAGGTTGCCGTCGCCCTTGAAGCTGCGGTAGCCAGTCCCCTCGAAGCCCAGCTCCACCAGCGACGAGCTGGAGACGTTGACATACATGCCCAGACTCTCGGCCTTTTCCAGAAGCCAGCGCTGGCTCTCCAGCGTTCCGGCGTGCCAGTCGGAAGCCCCTCCGCCTGGGAGATACTTGCTGACCGCTTTGCCGTGCAGGAAAAACGCCGTGGGCTTGGTGTGGTTCCAGACCGTGTTGTAGCCCGCCAGCTTGGGGAGCTGACTCAGCGACCAGGGGCTGGTGTTCTCGGTGCTGATGGTCACATGGCGCCGTGGCCCTTCGGGGAGCAGCCCCCGCATGTCCGGCAGCTCCGGCATGTGCTTCACCCGGTAGACGCTGACGCTCTTGATCGCCAACCCCTCGGGGAGCGCCTTCAATCTGTGGTTCCAAGCGAAGCTGTTAGTGAAACAGAGGGATTGGACGGACTGGGAATAGCCCCCCCCAGCATCATAGGGCTGGAAGCTGAAGACCGACTCCTTCTTGAAGCGCCGCTCATACGGTCCCTTGCCAGTGTCGAAACAGCCGAAAGGCGCGCTGCGAGTGAACGTAGGATATACTCCCGCCCCGTCCGGCTTGGCCGCCATGATGTGGAACTCGCCGCGGCGTTCCTGGTCGAAAGCGTGTTCGACCACGAACAAATAGGGGACGCGGGGCTCGAACTTACAGTTCAGGTCGACGCGGAAATAGCAGCTGTCAAGATTGTTGATTGCCCGGCATTTCTGGCCGAGCGCCGTCGCCAAAGGCACCTTGCCCCGCTCCGGTTGGGCCATGAGCTTCAGACTACCAAAGCCGCTGGGAAGCCGTTTCTCGCCGCTCTTCCTCCAGTTGAGGATCAACGGGTCGTTACTGATGTCATAGACGGGGCGCCCATTGGGGGCAGAGAAGTCAACGCTGTCGAGCAGCTCCAAGTCCGCCATCTTGAAGGGCGCGACACCCTCGTCGCCCTGCCCGGCCAGCGAGGGATACCAATTGTAATCCAACATGCCGGGCTGGACGCCCGCCTCCGGCCCGATGGGCAACGAGAGGGAAACCTCCAGCTCGTCCCCTTCGGCGAAGAGATCGAAACGGACGGTCTTGTCCAAGAGAGTGGATACCAGGTTGTCCGCCCCCTCCGCCGCGACGCCCAAGGGCCCGGCGGGAGTGGTGAAGACCTGGGGAGACAGGAGCGACGGCGCCGCCTGGTCGATATAGTTGCCGAAGAGCTCGGCGGAGCCGGACATCTCGAAACCCAGCCGCGCCCCCTTGGGCAAGGTCTCGGCCACGAAAGCGTATTTGATCGTGTCCTTGAGCCCGACGCCATAGGTCGCCACGACCTTCAGTGCCACCTTGCCGCCGTCAGGCAGGACGAAACTCAAAGGATAGCGCAACGTCCTGACGCGGCCGTCGGACTCGACCTGGACAGGATATTCGCCCTTGGCGGCATAATGCCGTTTGCCGTCCAATTCCACGAACGGGGTCAGAGAGTTCAACATGGCCCCGTCGCCCAACGGGTCGGAGGGGTTCGCGGAGAGAGCGAGGTTGCAGACCTGCAGCGCCGCGACCATGCCGGGGACGTCCTTGGAGTACGCGGCCGTGTAGGCGTCCATCTGGAAGACCGCCAGACGGTTGTCGACCAGTTGGGGATTGTGCAAGTTGAGGGCGATTCTCCTGACCTGGACAAGGTTGTCCTTGCCGCCCTTTAGCCCAAAGAAAAGCTCTTTGACGGTGGTGGGCTGGAAGTTGAGGGTTGTCATGTCGAGGGGATAGATTGGCCGCTGTCGGTCGACCTCGATTTTCTTCATGTTGCCCTCGGCGTCAACGAGGCAAGCGCCCCAAGTCCCCTTCTGGGGCACGAGCTCGCCCCAATAAATGACAGCCTGGTCGAAAAGCGGGGGGGAGCCCTTAAAATCGGCGAACTGATCGCCAAGATAGGGGCGGTTGGCCCAAAGGCTTTTGAAGGGCTGATCGAAGCTGACGCCGAACACACAGTCCCCACCGTCGCTAAGCCAGCCGGGGCGCGACCAGTCGTAACTGAAGAACATGGAACTTGACACCACATCCTGGCCGCGGACACAAAGAGCGCCGTTGCCCTTGAGCCCGAAGCTGTCGCCAGTGTATTTGTCCTCCTGTCCCGGGACGAACCGGTAATCGGCCGTGGCGAAGAACTTCCCCTGTGGGGCGAAGTCAAGATAGGGGACGATCTCACCAGCGCGGCCAGCGGCGACCCCATGTCCGAACAGGACTTCAGACGGGCCGACTCCGGGCGGGGCGGGGTTGCTGTCGGCCAAAAGCGCCGTCAAGTTGGTCGCGGCGGCCAGGATGCTAACGACGGTTACACGGAAGGTCATAGCATGTTCCCTTTCTATATTTCAATCATGTCAGCATTCGATCTTGGCGTGCTCCAGCGCGGTGCCGGAGTACGGGATTTGGACGTCCTCGAAATAGTTGCGCCGCGCCAACACCCCGGTAGGCCTAAAGAAAGGCATGGCGGGGGTCTCGGCGGAGGGCGCGGGGTCGTAGTCGAAAAGTTGCTCCCGCATGTCGGTCGGCGGATGGAGCCGCAACTCCAGGTCGACCCTGACGCCAAGGCGACTGTGGGCAAGGCGGCAATGCTCGACCACCGTGTCGGCCACCGCCCCGCGAACCCGGATGGAACTGTTGTTGTGGACGACATGCCGCCTGACAACCTGGAAGCGGCTGGGGGGGACGCAAAAGTCCCTGGGCTTGTCCTCGCCCAGGGCCGTGGCCAGCCATTCGGGGGTGATGTAGTCGTTGGGGAGGCGCTTGCCGTCGGCGTCAAAGCGGAAGAAGCAGCTGGCCCGGGCGTGAAGTTGCAAGGTGGACTCGCCGCCAAGCCAACCATCCACCTCCGTCTTGCCGCCCCCCCAGCCGTTGCCCACCAAGATCTCGTTGTCGAGGAACTGGTTGTACCAACTGACCTCCATGCGGGTGAGCTTGCCCGGATCCCCGGCCATGAGGAAACAACCAATGGCCGAGAGCGAGTTGATGTTGCTGGCCCTGACCCCCTGGTTGCCCACCACGAGGCATTCGCAATTGGTGGGGTAGAGCTGCACCAAGGTGCCAACATCCTCGCCGCGGTTGTTGAGGATGATGTGGCGGCCGTTGAAACCGGCGATGGAGACCAGGGAACTCCCGTCCGGGGGGACGTCCCAGGGGCGGTCGACGACGACGCGGCCGGTCTTGGGGTCGTGGTCTGACAGGAAGCGCCACTGCCCGGCGCCGCGGCCATCGACGATGTAAACCGCAGTGCCGAGCAACGTGCCATTGATAGCTCCCTGCCCCACGGGGGGGCGGAGAGCTTCGGCCAAAGTGAAGCTGTCCGGGACCACATCCTCGACCCGTCCGACATAGGCTCCGGCGTGGCCGTCGAAAGTTAAGCACTCATGGTCGCCGGTGTAGAGGTGGCGGGTGCGGTTGTTGGCGTAGTAGACATGTTTCGCGATGTAGCCGCCGAAGTGCAAGGCGATGTTGCCGCCGCCAGCGAGGAGCGAGCCCTCGAAATTGTTGTTCTCGTAAACCAGTTCGGCGCAGAAGTTGAGGGAGTGCGTGCCACCGCCGCGGAAGGTGTTGCCGGCGATCACCGAACCCCGGCCGCCGCGGATGTCCAGAACCGTGGAGGCGACAAGGATGTCGCAGCCCAAGACGCGGTTGTTCTCCCCCAGAAGGCAGATGGCCGGGGCGCCGCCGTTCTCCGGCCCCAAGTGGCCATGGTGCGCCTTGCCGGGGCCTCTAGTCATGTAGTAGGGGTTTAGGCGGACGAGCAGGTTTTTCAGGACAACATCGCTGTCGCCGGTGATGCCGTAAAGCAGCGGCCCCTGGGCGTAGAGGGCCAAGTCCTCGACGGAGCAGCCGCGGCGGCACTCGACCAACATGGGCAAAGGCCTCTCGCGGGTCGGCCACCACAAAGAGGTCAGCTCGGCGCCCTCACCACGCAGGGAGACGTTCTCAGGCAGCAGCAACGGGGAGTCCATGAAAAAACCGGGGCGCATCGTCCCGTCGATGCGGTACCTGCCCCGGGGCGCATAGACGATGCCGCCGCCATGGCCATGGGAGAGGATGATCGCCGTGTCGAAAGCGCCGCTGCAGTCCTTCATCCCGGTGGGGTCGGCGCCGTAGTTCAGGACATTGAAGACCGGGCGGTTGTCCGGGCCAGAGGTTTTCACCGCCAGAGCCCCGGCGGGCCGCCAGCCGGACTCGCCCCCCTGGCCGTTACTCAACTCGACCTGATAATCGCCAGGGGGCAGGCCATCGGGCAGCTTGGCACGGAGGGCGAAACAGCCACGCTCCTCCAGCTCTAGCTCGGGGCCGCCCGACAGTCGCGCCCGCGCGCCGCCGTCGAAATCCAGGCACTTGCCAAAGAGCCGCAGCCAGCTCCCGGACAACGCCACGTCGACTCCGCCCTCGCCCTGCTTCCACCAAACGTCGGGGGCGTTGGCGAAAACCGTAGCGGAGACCGCCTCACCGTCCCGGGCGCGGCAGGCGTAGACACCCTTCGCCCAGTCGGCGGGCACGACCGCCTTCAAGCAAAGCTCCGACCACTGCGACGGGACGATTTCGGTCCATCCCTGCTCGCCGCCGAGCAGTTCCAGCTCCACCACGGTGGAAGCGGTGAAGTCCGCCCCGGCCAACATCAAGGTCTCGTCCGGCAACACCGGGTCGGAGTGCCAGAACAACACCGGCCCGCCAACAGTCTGTCGCTTCTTGCCCATGGGAAAAACTCCTTCTCTCATCAATATCTGTAGCAGAAAGTGTTGGCGGGCACGCCGCCGGAATACTGCTTGAACGCGACGATGTCGCTTGGCCCCCAGGCGCCGGCATGGCCGTCGGGGAACCAGACATTGCCGAACTTGTTGTGGCGCAGTTGCAAGGCGGAGAAGGTGGAGCTGGTCGCAGTCCAGTTGCTGCTTTGGACTTGCCCGGCCACGGCGCCGCCGTCGGGAGTGTTGACATCCGTGGCGGTGTCAACCATATAGGCCAGCTGCGAAGGCTGATAGAGCGAAGCGAGCTTGATGAGCCTGCGGCCGGGGTTGGCGGCGTCAGTGGCCTCTCGCTCCCCAGGGAAATGAGCCATGTAGTTGAAGCCGCGCAAACCATAGCTCTGACTCGTGACGCAGTTGTATTTGCCATAGGGGTAGGTTACCCCGGCTTTGTAGCTGCGAGGAGGAGGCAGCGCCGGACACTGGAAGACCGCGCCAAATTCCATGAATCCATCCGAGCCTGGAACTCCGGTGAAGGTCCCCTGCATGGGGGAGTAGTTGAGCCCCATCATCATGGTGCCCAGCGTGGGATAGGCAACATAACCGGAACAGAGGTTGCCCATCACCCAGCCGTCGAAGTCGCTGGCGTAGCCATAGAGGGCGACGCCGCACTGCCGCAGGTTGCTCTTGCATTGAGTCGACAACGCCACTTCCCTGGCTTTCTTCAGCGACGGCAGCAGCAGCGCCGCCAGCAAGGCGATGATGCCAATAACCACCAACAGCTCGACCAAGTTGAAAAACCGACGTCTCCCCTTCCCTGCCCTATGCATGTCCAGTCCTCCTCACGCTTTGCCCTTAAGCTCCATGCCGCGCAAAATCTCGGCGGCGGCCCGAAGCAGATAATCCCGAAAAAAAGCGATCTTGTCACCGGAGAACTCGCCAGCTACCGCCAAGGCGGCGATGGCGGGGCTACCGATCCGTACGGCCATGCTATGGGATTCGGTGCCCGGACGCAAGTCGGCGAAGCCGTCACGGCGGACGGCGGCCACGGTTTCCAACAAACCGTCAAGACCATTCGGACATCGTGGGTCTAGGACTTTGCCCGCGAAAAGCTGGCGGATCTCGGCGTCGCTTTTCTCGGCCAGGAAAGCCACGCCAATGCTGGAGGTCTCCGCGGGATGCATGGCCATGCGGGCCAAGGGGATGCCCTCGGTTTCCTGGGAGCTGCCGTGGAAGAGGTAGGACACGGTGTTGCGCCACAACATGCCCAAGGCCGCGGTATGGCCGAACCCTTCGAGCTCCAGGAGGTAGGGATAGGCAGCCTGCAGCAGGCCGGAGGCGTAGAGGGACTGGGCGGCCAGCGAGTGGATCGCCGGGCCGCAAACGTACTTGCGCCCCGCCACTTGGCGGGCGAACCCCAGCCCGGCCAACGTCTTGAGCACCCGGTTCGCCCGGGTGCGGTCAAGGTCGAGCGCCGCGGCCAGCTCGGCGCATGACAACGGAGCCCCATGCGTCGCCAGCTCCCGCAACGCCGCGGTGCCGTCGATGATCCCTTGTATCGGTTGTGCTGGCAATTTATCCATATCGCTATTATAGCGATATTTGCCAGATTGTCAAGGGGGCTACAAAGAAAACTCGTGTTCCCCCGCGTCCAACGCGTGCAGGGAGCCGTCGGGCAAAGACAGATCCGCCCGCGCGCCATCGGGGACGACGATTTTGAACATGCGCTTCTCCCCCTTCCACGACCACTCGGACAGATAGCCCCGGCACTCGGCGCGGAAGCTGGGCAAGGCGGCGACCGGCCGCGGACGGATGGAGACGTCTTTCCAGCCGGGCCGCTCCAAACTGGGCTCGAAACCGCCAAGGCACTGGTAAAGCCAGGCGCTGAAATCGCCGAACATGATGTGGTTGCAGGAGCTTTTGCCATCCCAACACTCATACAGCGTGGTGGCGCCGAGCTTGAGCCAATGCGTCCAGCCGGGGTACTCGCCCTGGACAAGGACCTGGTAGGCGGTGTCGACATGCCCATGTTCGGCGAGCGCCCGCAAGATGGCCTTGGCGCCGAGTATCCCGAAATTCGCCTTGTGGCGATTATCCTTCACCAGGACGGCGAGGCGGTCGGCGGTCAATTGCGGATCGAGCGCCAAGCCATGGTGGACGGCCACGGCCAACTCGGTCATCTGCCCGGAACCGTAGACGCCGTCCCCGGCGTGGAACTTGGCGTTGAACGCCGCCTTGATGTCCCCGGCAAGTTCGGAGTGACGGCTCCTGTCGTCCTCCAAGCCTAGCAGGCCGGCGAATTTCGCCATAGCCACAACGTCACTATAGTAGTAGGCGGTGGAGGTGATGGCCGGAGGGGGCGTCTCGACCGGCGAGGCCCAGTCGCCCAGGCCGAAACTGAGGATGCGCCCCGTCGCCATCGAGTCGCAGAAGTCCAGGTAGCGCCGCATGTGGTCGTAGTGTCGCTTGATGACGGCGAGATCCGCAGTGTGGGCGTAAATGTAGGCGGGGATGAGGATCAACGCGCTGTCCCAGGCCGGGCCATAGCCCCAATTGTAGCCCCAGCCGCTCAGGGGGGCCTTGGCGGCGAGCTGGCCGCTGGGGCGTTGGGTGTCCGCGAGCGCCTCCAACCAACCGGAGTAGGCGGCCGCGGCGTCGAAGTTGTAAAGCCCGGTCTCGGCCGCCAGCAAGGCGTCGCCCGTCCAGCCTTGTTTCTCGCGCTGGGGACAGTCGGTGGGGAACCCCACGTAGTTCGAGCGGAACGACCAATAGGCGCAGCTCTGCAGGGCATTGAGGGTGGCGTCGGAGGTCTCGATCTCGCCGACCACGGCGAACCCCGTCCCGACGGCGCGGGCATCCAAAGAGAGGAGCTTGGCGTCCCCGGCGATTTCCACCTGGACGTAGCGGAAGCCATGATAAGCGAAGCGCGGCTCCCAGAGCTCCTCGCCGCCGCCCCTGAGGGTGTACTTGTCGGTCTGGAACTCGCCCTGGGTGACGTACGGGGACACCTGGGACTGGTCTGGCTTGCCGTCGGGGCCGAGGAGCTCGGCGTAGCGGAGGGTGACCGTGGCGCCGCAGCCGCCCTCAACCCTCAGCCGCCCCCAACCGGCGAGGTTCTGGCCGGAATCGTAAACCCCGGGCGAGATCTCCCGCATGGGCAAGGTGGCGTAGACCACGCAGGGCTCCTGGAGCTCCTCGCCTAGCTCGCCACCGGGGCCGGGGACGCGTTCCGCCGCCAGCCAGCCGGAGGCCGCGCTGTAGCCGTGACCGGCCCAGCCGTCCAGCTCCAGCCGGGCGTCGTAGAACTCGCCGTTGCGGGGAGAGTCGAGACGGATGGGGCCGTCGCCGTTGACCAGCCAAGTCTCGTCCGTGCCCAGGACGCCGTCAATGGCCAACAAGAACTTGGGGCAGTTGCGCCAAGGCGGCTGGACCTGCGGCTGGGCTGCGATGGGACGGCAGTTGTAGAAACCGTTGCCCAGGATCACGCCGACCACGTTGACGCCGTCGCGCAGGAGGCCGTCGAGCTTGTGCCGGTTGAAATGGGCATGTTTGTCATAACAGCTCGGAGCGGGGGCGAGGACCTGATCCCCGACCCGCTCGCCGTTGAGGTACAGCTCGTAATATCCAGCGGCGGCGATGACGAGCTCCGTCCCCTCCCCCGTCCCGTTCCAAACAAACTCCTTGCGGAAATGCGGGGCCGGATAGTCCTTGTCGTTCCCTGTCGAGATGGTTCGTCCGGGACATCCGATCCAATAGGCCTTGTCCACTTGTCATACTCCTTTTCTAGCGCACATTAACGGCATTGATTCGCAGGTCGTAATTCCATGAATATATAGGAAATATCCATACCGCGCCTTGACAATTCCGCCAAACACAAGCATGATTCCACCAAAGCCAGGAGACGCCACCAATGGAAGACGGCCTGTTCGTCAGCAAGGCCTCGGTCAATTTGCGGGACTACCCCATCCGGGTGATGCGCATCCCGTCGCATGACATCCGCCCGCCACACCGGCATGAGTTCCAGGAGCTGGTGCTCGTCCTGGGCGGCGAGGGCGTCCACTGTTTCGAAGGGGAGGAGTATCCGCTGGCGGCGGGCGACACCTTCGTGGTCCTGGGTGACATGTGGCACGGTTACCCGGAGGTCGACCACCTCTCGCTGATCAACATCCTCTACGACCTGCGGCGTCTGAACCTCCCGCTGGCCGACCTGGGGGAGTTGCCTGGCTACCACGCCCTCTTCAACCTGGAACCGCAGGCGCGCCGCCAACAGAAATTGCGCAACCACCTGCGCCTCCCCCCCGAGGGGCTCGACGAGGCGTCACGCTTGGTCACCGCCCTGGAGACGGAGCTGGGCAGCGACCAGCCAGGACATCACTGCCTCGCCAACGCCCGTTTGTTGGAACTCATCGTTTTCCTGTCCCGCGCCTACTCGCAAACCGCCCCCGCCGGGAGCCGGACGGTCGACCAGCTCAGCAAGTTGTTGGGGCATCTGGAGCGCAACTACGCCAAGCCCATCAACATCAAGGAGATGACGCGGCTGGCCCACATGTCCGAGACCTCGCTCCTGCGGACGTTCAAACAACTCACGGGGCACGCCCCGCTGGAGCACCTGATCCATCTGCGGATCGCCCGCGCCGGCCAGCTCCTGCGTCAAACCGAACTGCCCCTGTCCGAGATCGCCGAGCGGACCGGCTTCTACGACGCCAACTACCTGTCCCGACAGTTCCGCCAGATCGTCGGCGTCCCGCCCAGCGAATACCGCACGCGGAGCAGCAACAACCAACCGTCACCGTAGCGGCGGGCGCCTCACATGATCTCAAGGCCGAGGTCGTCCTTGGCCGCGACCTTGGACTGGGGTTTCTTGCCGCTGGCCAAGATCGCCTTGTGGGTAGGCAGGTAGCGGTAGAAAACCTCCAACGTCAAGCAGTTGTAGCAGGTGGCGAAAACCTCCAAGTCGCGCTCGTCCTTGAACTCCAGGACGTTGGTCCATTCGGCGCTGACTTTGGGGTCTAGCTTGTCGCCGTATTTCTGGGCGGGGGTGGACCAACGGCCGTCGGCCTCCTGCTCCCGGACCAGGGACAGCGAGAAACTCTTCACCCAGCGCCGCCACAACGAGCCAACGCCCTTGGTCGATTGGAAGGCGGCCATGGTCTGGAAATACCACACCAACGTGGCGTTGGTGAAGGCCTTGGGATAACGCCGCTCCAGCTGGGGGTCGAAACGCCAGGAGCAACGCTCGAACAGGCCCTCGTTGTCCTTGAGCACGAAGGAGCGGCCAGCGTTGATGTCTTTCTTGTCGGCCCCGCCCAGAAAATCCATGCTGAAGGCCAACATGCAAGCGGCGCCGAAGTCGCCCTTGGCGGGGTCGAACGCCCCCTGCCCCACCAGACGCCGGAGACCGTCGAGGGCGCCCAAGGCGCGCGCCTCCAGGCCCTCGGCGTCGCAACCGGCGGCGTAGGCGGCCTTGAGCGCCTGGCAATTCCAGGCGGTGAAAGCGATGTCGCTGTGATATTCTGGCTTATGGTCGGAACGGGGCGGGATCGAGCCGCTCAAGGGATTGCGCGGGGGGGGGACGCGGTAGTTGATGTAGCCTGACCAGTAGGCGCCGTGGGGGTTGGCGCCGTCGATCACGGGGCGGACACAGCGGTTGAGCGCCTGCTTTAGCCGGGGCATCCGAGTCATTCCGTAAGCTTCCGCGAGGGCGTAGACCACCACAGGATGGGTATAGGTGTAACCGTCGCCGCCGATCTGACCGTTCGGCCCGGCCTCGTCGACCCAGCGCAGCAGTATGACGATGGCCTTGACGATGGCCGGGCCGTACTTCTCCGACACGGGCGTCTCGCCATGCCCGAGGAAAGCCAGCAAGGCCAACGCGGTGTACTGCTTCCTGGTGCCGGGATAGTCACCCCAACTGCCGTCGGCGTTCTGACGCTTGACGAGCCAGTCGAGCGCCTTGTTGACGGCGACCTCAGTCTTGGGCCCGACGCCATATTTGTCGAGAGCCATGCCCCGGCTGGCGGCGTTGAGCCGACCAGCGAAAGCCACAGGCAGCTTCAGCATCCCCGTGTTTTCCTTGATGTTCAACGCCGAGGTGTCGAAGACCACGATGTCGGGCGTGTCCGGGACCGCCACGTCAGGGATCTGTTCGATGACCGTCTGGATCTCGCGCGCCTTGAGGTCGGGACGGTCCAGGGCCGGGGCGTCGGAGGCGACGGGCTCGTCCAGGTCCAGCTTCTCCAGCTCGGGCGGGGGGGCGTAGTCCTTGACGTCCACGGTCGTGAGCTCGTAGGCAAATGCCTTGGTCTGTTTCTCCGGCGGGCGCCCGACAAACAGCGCCATCACCAGGAACAGCAACACCACGTGGGCCAGCAATGACACCACCGGCCCAACGATGTGCGTCCGCACGTCCTTCCAGCCGATCCGCCCCTGCGCCATCAACCGCTCGAACTCCTCGTCTCTCCGCTCGCAGTCCCTATTCATGGCCGTCTCCTGGTTCTTCCCGCTCCCCGCCTGTCGTGCCCGTGCCGCCAGCGCCACGCCGGCCCTTTACTGATTTTACTATATTTGTTAGTTTTGTCAATAGTATTTCTTTTGCTCGTTTACGTTTATTTATCCAAGACTAGCGTTATACTGGTGAAAAATCCTTTTAAAAAGAGCGCATGGCCGTTGGCGTCGGGACGTAGACGCGCTAGATTTGCACAAGTCAATATGCATGCTCCAGGGAGGGAGGAAAGATGTCAGGTCAAACTAGACGCGCGCTGGTGGTCGAGGACGATCCTATCGTCTTGAGAGGCATGGCCGGGTTCCTGGAGAACATCGGGTTCTCGGTGACGCGGGCGGAAGATGGCGAAGTCGGCGCGCGGCTGTTCCGCGAGGGCGGCTTCGACTTGGTGCTGACCGACCTGAGGATGCCGAAACTCGGCGGCCTGGAGCTGATCAAGATCGTCGCCGCCGCCGCCCCCTGCCTGCCGGTCATCGTGGTCTCGGGGGCCGACGACCTCAAGGACGCGGTGGCGTCGCTGAAGCAAGGCGCCTGGGACTACTTGGCCAAACCGATCATGGACATGGACGAACTGCGCCGGGTGATCGACCGGGCCTTCGAGCGCGCCGAGTTCCTGAAGGAACGCCTGGAGCGCCAGGAACGCCTGGAGCGGGAGGTGGCGAGCCGCACGGCCCTGCTCCAACAGGAGCTGGAGGCAAGGAAAAGCGCCGAACAGGCGCTGCGCCAGAGCCAGCGCCTTGAGAACGAGGCCAAAGCCCACCTCACCGACGTCTTCAACTCCCTGCCATCGCTGCTGGCGACCCTCACCCCCGACAACGAGGTGGAGCGGTGGAACCCCGCCGCCGAGCGCTACACCGGCGTCAGCGCCGCCGAGGCCCACGGCAACGTGGTCTGGGACGCCCGGTTGCTGCCGTTCCTCAAGTTCTACCAGGAGGACTTCGCCACCGCCCGCGACGGCGGCGCGCCGAAATTCTTCAACTCCCTGAACATCCGCTTCCACGACGCCACGCGGGCGATGAACCTCTCGGTGATCCCGCTGCCGGCCAGCGGCCGCAGGCTGTTGCTGCGCCTCGACGACATCACCGCGTTGAAAGAGAAGGACGAGAAGCTCCGCCAAGCCCAGAAGATGGAGGCCATCGGCAACATGGCCGGCGGCATCGCGCACGACTTCAACAACATCCTGATGTCCATCATCGGCTACTGCGAGATGGCCAGGGAGTGCGTCACCGACACCGACCTCGTCACCCACTGCCTTGAAAGCATGCTCAAGTCCAGCAAACGCGGCGCCGACCTCACCCGCCAAATACTCACCTTCTGCCGCAAAGACAAGAAAGAGCCCAAGCCCATCAACCTCGGCAAGACCGTCGAGGACACCATCCGCTTGATCAAGGTCACGATGCCCGAGAGCGTCAAGATCGCCCTGGACATCCAAGACCACGAGACCAAAATCCTGGCCGACCCCTCCGAGACCCACCAGGTGATCAGCAACATCTGCCACAACGCCGTCCACGCCATGCGGGGCATGGAGGACGCGAAACTGGCCGTCTCCGTGCGTCCTTTGGAGCTCGACCAAGAACAGATCGAGGACCTCGGCCTCGCCTGCCCCGGCAAATATCTGGAGCTGAGCGTCGCCGACAACGGCTATGGCATCCCCAAGGAGCTGCAAGCCAGGATCTTCGAGCCCTTCTTCACCACCAAGCCCGCCAACGAGGGCACCGGCATGGGCCTGGCCATCGTCCACGGCATCGTCAAACGCCTCAACGGCTGCGTCTCCATCGACAGCGCCGTCGGCAAGGGCACGGCCTTCAAGCTGCTCCTCCCCGCCGAGGAGACCGCCGACGAGGCCATGAACCACCCCCGGCGCGAGACCAGGGGGGCGAAGGAGCGCATCCTGCTGGTCGACGACGAGGAGCTCCTCCTCGACCTCTACAAGATGATATTGGAATCCTTGAACTACGAGGTCACCCCCTTCGTCAACCCCAAAAGGGCGCTGGAGGCCTTCACGGCCGATCCGGCGAAATTCAACCTGCTGCTCACCGACCAAGCCATGCCCGGCATGTCCGGCTCCGACCTCGCCGAGCGGGCCATGCGCCTACGCCCGGACCTCCCCGTCATCCTCTGCACCGGCTACTCCAACTCCATCGACGCCGAGCAAGCCAGGAACCTGGGCATAAAGAACCTCATCTACAAGCCCATCTACAAGGACGACCTAGCCGAGCTCATCAAAAGCACGCTCCATCCGGCGCCCTAACCCCCCACGAGCTCCCGTAAAGCCCGGAATTATTGCCATACTCCAGTTTTTTTTCCTGTGAGGGGGGGTTATATAGAGAGTGTTGAGCCCGTTTCACACGTGGCTTACACCACGGTGGAGGTGTGCGATGGCTAACGGCGATAACTTGTCAAAAATAGCCGCCGAGGAGCCAAGCCAGAGGCTGGCTGGCCGCGACGCCGAGCGAGCGCGCTATTTCACCCTCTATGACTTGGCTCCAGTAGGCTATCTCGTCCTCGACGAACAGGGGCTGATACTGGAGGCCAACCTCGCCGCCGCCAAGCTGCTCGGCGCGGATCGGGCCGAGCTAGAGGGGACGCCCTTCTCACGCTTCCTCTCCGACAATGACAAGGACATCCAGAAACAGTTCCCCGTCGCCGGCGAACCGCAGTCGTTCGAACCGCGGATGACGAAAAACGACGGGACAACGTTCTGGGCGCAGCTGGACGCGGCCGTCGTGATGGACAAAGACGGCCTGACCGTGAGCCATGTCGCGCTGGCCGACATCACCGAGCGCAAATTCCGGGAGGAGGAGCACAACCTGGCGACCCGCTTGATCTTGACGGTCACCCTGCCGGGCGATTTCCGCGAATGCATGGCGAACATGACCGCCACCCTGCAACGTTGGTCGGGCTGCGAGGCCGTCGGCATCCGCCTGCGCGAGGGCGACGACTTCCCCTATTACGAGACCCGGGGCTTCCCGGCGAAATTCGTGGAGATGGAAAACCACCTCTGCGCCTACGGCCCGGACGGAAAAATCCTGCGCGACAGCGTCGGCAATCCCGTGCACGAGTGCATGTGCGGCAATGTCCTGTGCCGTCGTTTCGACCCCTCCAAGCCGTTCTTCTCCGCCCACGGGAGCTTCTGGTGCAACAACACCACCACGCTGCTGGCCAGCACCACCGAAGCCGACCGCCAGGCGCGCACCCGCAACCGCTGCAACGGCGAAGGGTATGAGTCGGTGGCCTTGATCCCCCTGCGCGCCGGCGACCAGGTGTTCGGGCTGCTGCAATTCAACGATCACCGGACCAACCGCTTCACCCCCGAGCTGATCGCCCATTTCGAGACCTTGGCCGACAGCCTCGCCCTCGCCTTGTCGCGACGTAAGGTGGAGGAAGAGCTCCGCGAGAGCGAAACCCGTTTCCGCAGCTATTTCGAGCTGCCGCTGCACGGCGTCGCCATCACCTCGCCCGACGACAACCGCTGGATCCAAGTCAATGACGAGCTCTGCGCCATCCTCGGCTACGCCCGGGAGGAGATCGTCCGCCACACCTGGGTGGAATTGACCCACCCAGACGACGTCGTCGCGGATTTGGCGCAATTGCGACGCGTCCTGGCCGGGGAGATCGAGCACTACAAACTGGAGAAACGCTTCATCCGCCAGGACGGCGGCATCGTCTGGACGGCGCTCTCCGTGGGCTGCGCGCGGAAACCCGACGGCGCCCCCGGCTATGTCGTCTGCGTCATGGACGACATCACCATGCGCAAACAGGCGGAGGAGGTCTTGAACAACACCGTGGAGGAACTGCGGCGCTTCAACACGTTGACGGTAGGACGGGAGCTGACGATGATCGAGTTGAAGAAAGAGGTGAACGCGCTTCTGGGGCAATCCGGGCGCAAAGCGAAATACAGGATAGCGGAATGACGCCCATGGACAAACATGCGGTCGAACTTCTCGGGCAGGCGCTCGACGTCGCGGCGTTCGCCGATTCCTTCCTGGACAAATCCCTACGGAAAAGAATGGAGGAGACGCGTCGCGGCTCGGTCGAGGAATATTGCGCCTTGCTGGCGCGGGACGCGCGAGAGGGGGAAGAGTTCCTCGCGGCCCTCCATATCAACTACAGCGAGTTCTTCCGCAACTCCCTCACGTTCGCCACGCTCGAACACATCGTCCTGCCCGCGTTGATCCAGAGAAAGCGCAACGCGAAACACAAAGAGATAAGAATCTGGTCCACGGCCTGCGCCGCCGGTCAAGAAGCCTATAGCTTGGCGATCTTGCTGGAGGAGCTTTTAGGCGGGGCGAAGACGGACATCAACTACCGCATTTTCGCCACCGACCGGAGCGAGACGCAACTGGACGCCGCGCGGCGCGGGCAGTACGCCGCCACCGCGGTGGGCAACCTGAATTTAAGGCGGCTCAGGCAATGGTTCACCACGCATGGCGAAACATACACCGTGAAACCAGAGCTGAGGAAAAACATCGACTTCTCGGTGTTCGATTTGCTTTCCGGGCAATTGAGCTCCCCCCGCGCCAGCATCTTCGGCGACTTCGACTTGGTATTTTGCGCCAATTTGTTGTTCTACTACAAACCGCCATACCAGAAAACCATATTGGACAAGGCGGACAACACCTTGGCGAGAGACGGCGTCCTGGTGGTCGGAGAGACGGAAAGAAGCATTTTGATAAATCATGGGAACCTTGAAGTTTATCCACAATCAGCTATATACAACAGAAAACAGAATGAGCGCGCATCAGATGATGAAAATTAAAAACCTTGGGATCGGCGCCCAGCTCAAACTGAGCTTCGCGGCCATGCTGTTGCTCGTGCTCGCCCTGGGGGTGGCCTCCTATGTCCACACCAACTTGATCAAAGAGCAGGGGACAACCTTATACGAGCATCCGCTGCAAGTCCGCCGCGCCCTGGGCGAGCTGAAATCGGACATCCTCACCATCCAGCGCAACATGAAGGACATCTTCCTGTTGGGCAACAGCGCCCACGTCGCCCAGCTCCTGAGCCTGAACGAGACGCTGAAAAGCAACGCCTACGAACAAGTGGACATCATCTATCGCCAATACCTGGGGCCGCGCGCCGAAGTGGACGCGGTGAAGCAGGCGCTCATCCAGTGGAACGCCATGCGCGAGGTGACCGTCCACATGCTCCAGGCGGGGCGGATCGAGGAGGCCGGAGCGCGGGAAGCCTCCGTCGGCCCGGTCGGGGAACAAGTGGAGACGCTGTTGAAGGCGGTCGGGACGATCGACGCTTTCGCCAAGATCAAAGGCGACGCCTTGCACGCCAACGCCGAGAGGCTGAGCGTCTCGCTGCACTGGCAATTGGGGGTGTTGCTGACCGCCATCCTGCTTTTGTCCCTACTGATCAACTATCACTTGCAGCGGAACATCCGCCAGCCGATAGCGGCGCTGACCAGCGCGGCCAAGCGCTTCCAGGACGGCGACTTGAGCGCGCGCAGCGCCTACGCCTCGCCGAACGAGTTCGGGGTGCTGTCCGACGCCTTCAACTCCTTGGCTGAGAGCATCCAGACGAACATGGCCTTGCGCGAGAAGGTCGCCAGCCTCGCGGCGTTGATGCTAAGCGTCTACGACACAAGGAAGTTCTTCCAGTCCACGCTCAACGCCCTGGCCGAGCACACCGGCTCGCAAATGGCGGCCATCTATCTGCGGAGCGACAACGGGGAAGCCTTCGACCATTTCGAGTCCACCGGCTTGGACAACAACGCGCGGCAATCGTTCGCCGCCGACAGTTTCGAGGGGGAATTCGGCGCCGCCCTCGCCTCCCGCCAGGTCCAGCACCTGAAAAACATCCCCGAGGACACGCGCTTCGTTTTCCACACGGTGAGCGGGAAGTTCATCCCCCACGAGATCGTCACCATCCCCATCCTCGCCAACAACGAGGTGATCGCCATCATCTCGCTGGCGAGCGTCAGCAGCTATGGCAAAGAGGCGACGCAATTGATCGCCAACATCCTCGTCACCCTCTGCGCCCGCGTGGAGGGGATCTTGGCCTACCACAAAGTCAAGGAATTCTCGGTGAGGCTAGAACAGCAGAACCACGAATTGGAAGCGCAAAAATCCGAGCTGGCCGCGCAAGCGGCGGAGCTGACGGAGCAAAACACCGAGCTGGAGATGCAGAAGCTCCAGTTGGCCGAGGCCAGCCAGCTCAAGACCAACTTCCTCTCCACCATGAGCCACGAGCTCCGGACCCCGCTCAACTCCGTCATCGCCCTCTCCGGCGTCCTCGGCCGCCGGCTCGCAGGGCATATTCCCGACGAGGAGTACAGCTATCTGGAGGTGATCGCCAGAAACGGCAAACACCTCCTGGAGCTCATCAACGACATCCTCGACATCTCGCGCATCGAAGCCGGACGCGAGGAGGTCGCCTTCACCACCTTCGACGCGGGCCACTTGGTGGCCGACGTCTTGGGCATGATACAACCACAGGCGCAGCAGAAAGGCGTCGAATTGCTCCAACCCCCTGGCGCCCCCGGATTACTGGTCACCAGCGACGCCGACAAATGCCGCCATATCGTGCAAAACCTGGTCGCCAACGCGGTGAAGTTCACCGAGAAAGGCAAGGTGGAAGTTGTCGCCCAATGCGACGGTTCCAAACTGACGGTCATCGTGTCCGACACCGGCATCGGTATTGACGCGTCCCAGCTAAAGCATATTTTCACCGAGTTCCGGCAGGCCGACAGCAGCACCTCGCGCCGTTATGGCGGCACCGGCCTGGGCTTGGCCATCGCGAAAAAATACGCCAAGATGCTCGGCGGGGACATCGCCGTCAGCAGCGTCCTAGGCAAAGGCTCGACCTTCACGCTCAGCCTGCCTTCGCTCCCGGCGGAGCCGACCGCCTCCTGTCCCGTCCCCGCCGTCCCCAGACCGCTCCCACCGCCCCCCGGAGCCCCCGCCAAAACCATCTTGCTGGTCGAGGACAGCGAACCGGCGATAATCCAGCTAAAGGACTTTTTGGAGGAGAGCGGCTATCAGACCATGGTGGCGCGTGGCGGCGGCGAGGCGCTCGGGCTCGTCGCCCGCTACGTCCCCGACGCCATGATCCTAGACCTGATGATGCCAGGCATCGACGGGTTCGAAGTCCTCAAGACCCTGCGCGAAGCCGAACCGACCGCCAATGTCCCGGTGCTGATACTCACCGCGCGGCATATCTCGAAGGAGGAGCTGAAGTTCTTGAAACGGAACAACGTGCATCAGCTGGTCCAGAAGGGCGACGTGAACCGCGACGCGCTCCTGGCCGCGGTCGCGGCCATGGTTTGCGCCAAACCGCCCGCGCCTCCCGCCGGAGACAAGCCAGTGGTGCTGGTCGTGGAGGACAACCCCGACAACATGCTCACCGTCAAGGCGCTCCTCGGCGGCGCCTACACGGTGCTGGAGGCGGTTGACGGCAAGGAAGGCATCGCCATGGCCACGCTCCACGCGCCCAGCCTGATCCTGATGGACATCGCCCTGCCGATCATGGATGGAGTCAAGGCCTTCACGGCGATCAGGGGAACCCCCAATTTGCAGCATATCCCAGTCATCGCCCTCACCGCGAGCGCCATGACCCAGGACCGAGAAGCGATCTTGGCGTACGGCTTCGACGCCTACATCGCCAAGCCCATCGACGAACAGCTATTTTTCCAAACCATAAACGAGACTCTATATGGAAAGTAGCGCCATCAAAATTCTGGCGATCGACGACAACCCGGACAACTTGATCACCTTGAAGGCGTTGATCAAGGAGGCGTTCCCGCGCGCCATCGTCTTTCTCGTCCTGGACGGCCGGAAGGGCTTGGCTTTGGCCACTACCGAAAACCCCGACATCGTCCTGCTCGACATCGTGATGCCCACGATGGACGGCTTCGCGGTATGCCGGGAACTAAAGTCCGACAAGCGGTTGCGGGACATCCCGGTGGTGTTCGTCACGGCGCTGAAAGACGACAAGGCCAGCCGCATCAAAGCTTTGGAATGCGGCGCGGAAGCCTTCCTCTCCAAACCCATCGACGAGAGCGAGCTCACCGCTCAGATCCGCGCCATGGCCAAGATCCGGGCCGCCAACCTGGAGAAGCGCGGCGAGCAGGAGCGGCTCGCCGCCTTGGTCGAGGAGAAGACCCGCGAACTGCGGCAAACGCACAGGGCCTCGCTCAACCTCCTGGAGGACATCCGCAACGAGAACGAGGCCAGAAAACACAGCGAGGCCGCGTTGCGGGAAACCAACCGCCAGCTCGAGGAGTCGATCCGGCGCGCCAACAACATGGCGGCCAAGGCGGAAATGGCCAATGTCGCCAAGAGCGAATTCCTCGCCAACATGAGCCATGAGATCCGCACCCCGCTGAACGGAGTCCTCGGCATGACCCAGTTGCTGCTGCTGGACAAACAGCTCTCCGCCAAGCATAGACTCTATGCGCAAACCATAAGCAACAGTGGCGACGCGCTGCTGAAACTGATCAGCGACATCCTGGACTTGTCTAAAATCGAGGCCAACAAAATCGAGCTGGAAATCCTCGACTTCGATCCGCGCGCCACCGTTTCGGAAGTCGCCGAGCTCCTGGCGGTCACCGCCCATGCCAAGGGGCTGAAGTTCACCTGCGCCGTCGACCCTGCGTTGCCATCCACACTGCGAGGCGATCCCGGACGGCTGCGCCAGATCATCGCCAACCTGGTCGGCAACGCCATCAAATTCACCAACGTGGGCGCCGTGACACTCCACGCCGACCTTGAGTCCGAGGACACGCGCCATGTGACAGTCCGTTTCACCATCACCGACACGGGCATCGGCATCCCCCAAGACAAGCAGGAGATGCTCTTCACCCCCTTCACCCAAATCGACGCGTCGAACACCAGAAGATACGGCGGCACTGGCCTGGGGTTGTCCATAGCGAAGCAACTGGCGGCGTTGATGGGCGGGGAAGTGGGCTTGCGCAGCGAAGAGGGCAAGGGCTCGGAGTTCTGGTTCACCGCCGTCTTTGGGAAACCGCCCGCCCAGCACACTCCAGTGGCCGTCCAGACCGCCAACCACATGACGCCACCGGCCCCCAAAGTGAACGCGCGCATCCTGGTGGTCGACGACAGCACCATCAATCGGCTGGTCATCGTCGAGATGCTAAAGACCCTTGATTACGCCCACGACGCGGTGGACGGTGGCCAGAAAGCCCTTGACGCCCTGCGGACAAGCCATTACGGGTTGGTGCTGATGGACTGCCAGATGCCGGAGCTTGACGGGTTCGAGACGACACGGCGGATACGTGGCATGCAAACGACGGCAAGCACCCCCCAAGTGCCTGTCATCGCCATGACCGCCTATGCCATGAAAGGCGACCGGGAGCGCTGTCTGGCCGCGGGGATGAACGACTACCTGAGCAAACCCCTGTATGTAAAGAGCTTGGCCGAGACGCTGAAACGGTGGCTGGACAGCGCCACCACCCCCCTCGCCAGCCAGGAGGCTCCAGTCCATCAAGACCGCGCGGGGACTTATGACAAGGAATTCGACTGGCCGGCGTTCCTGCGCTTGCTCGGGGTCAACGAGGAGACCGCCCGGATGCTCATGGACAAGTACCTCGCCGAGATGCCCGCGCAAATCGAGAAGCTGGCCGCGGCCGTCGCCACCGGGGACATCGTCTTGGCCGAATGGCAAGCGCACAAACTGCGGGGGGCGGCCGCCCAGGTAAACGACACGGCCATGGCCGCCACCGCCCACGATATGGAAATGGCGGGGAAGGTTAACGACCTGGACGCCATGCGGCGGCTCCAGTCCACGTTGGAGCTCCATTTCGACCGCTTGAAGGACGCGATGACAGCGGGTGGCCAGCAGGAGCGCGCCGCCCCCCCGCGTTTTTGAGACATGTCCTTTTTCCTTGTTTTTTCGGCAACGGTGGTTGACTTGGCCACGTTCGCCTTTAAATTAAAGGCAAGTCAAATCGAATTGCGAGGTAATTCATCTAGATATTTGAAAGTGGGGAACTCCGTTTGATCCGGAGGCGGTCGCGCCGCTGTGAATGACAGTAAGTATGTCATGAGCCAGACCTCCACTATAAAAAATTTGGGCAGTTTCCGCGTCAGGAATCCCAGTCGGCTTTTGCCATTTCACCATGTGCTCATGCCATCAAACCGGAATTCCGCGACGTCGGGATTCCGGTTTTTCTTTGTCAAAAAGATCAAGGCGGCATGGACATGAAACGGCGCACAGGACACAGGGCAAGACATTTTGGGGATAGGAATTTCACGCTCATCGAGCTACTTGTGGTGATCGCCATCATCGCAATCCTGGCGGGCATGCTGCTGCCAGCCCTGGCCATGGCGCGCGAGACCGCGAGACGCATCTCCTGCCTCAGCAACGTCAAACAAATGTGCCTGGCCGCCAGCTCCTACACCCTCGATTACCGGGACTCCTTCCCCCCGGCCTACTCGGCGGACATGAAACAAAACTGGGACTTCATCGAGAACGCCGACGGCACCTTCGTCGCCGGTACCCTCTGGCTCTCGTCCGACGAGTCCGTCCAGAAGCTCCAGCAATGCCCCTCCTTCACTGGCAAAAGCAACGGCGCGGGCGAGGCCTACACCGGTTACAACTACAACACCAGCTACATTGGCAGAATACCCGGCGTCCCCCCGGCCTTGACACGGGAAGTTAAACAGCCCACGGGCACCGCGCTCTTCGGCGATGGAGAATACGAGAGCGGCGCCAACAAATTCATGCGCGCTCCCAAGGACGACGGCACCTACGACAGCCCCTGCGCCTTCCGTTTCAGCGGAACCCAGGGGTTCCGGCACGGCAAGTCCACCAACGTCGGCTTCGTCGACGGCCACGCCGAGCCCCTCACCGAACGTCACGTCAACTCGTCCGATGTCGCCCCCAAAACCGGCTTCCTCTCGGAGGACAACAGCTTGTACGACCTTGAATGACTTCAAGACGACGCCCTGGTCACACACACGCTCCACCAGGGCGCCGTCCTTGACTAAACGCCCGGCCGCCCACACCGGCCCGGGCGCTGTTTCTGGTTCATCCCCGCAATGGCGGGACAACATAAACAACGGAAGAGGGATTTCGACCATGCAAGCCACTCGCACTAAAAAAAGCCTTTTCGCCGCGCTCCTAGCCGGGGCCACCGCCCTGGCCAGCCTGACGGCCGCCGCCACCACCAGCCAGCAGTTCGGCGACGGCAACGCCTGGGACGGCACCCTGGTCCCCGCACAAGTCAACACCCTCTGGACCAGCGCCCCCTCCAACTCTAGCGGCGTCGACTCCTTCAACGCGGCCACACGGCCATGCGTCTCCACCGACGGCTCCCAAATCTTCGTCTACGGCAACCTCGCCGACGGCTCCGACGCCGGACGGATCATCGCCCTCGACGCCCAGTCCGGCGCCCAGCTTTGGACTTCGGAGCAAATCGCCTCCTACGTGTCCTACTGGTCAAACTCCTCCCCCGCCTATAACGACGGCTATGTCTACTGGGCGGGCGGCGACAGCTCCGGAGCCCATGTCTACAAATTCGACGCCAGCACCGGCGCCACGGTCTGGAACAAATCGCTGCCAGCCGTCGGCTCCGTCACCTTCCAGACCATTGTCAACGCCACCCCGGTCATCGGCGGCGGCAAGGTTTTCATCAGCGCCTACGGCGGCTACGACCCGGCCATGACCTGCCATTTCGCCCTCAACGACAGCGACGGGACCATCGCCTGGGACAACAATGACGGCGGCCCCGGCCAGGGTTCCATGGCCTTGGACAACACCAACTCCCTGGCCTTCCAAATCATCTATCAGGACGGCTCCTATCGACTGCGCGCCTACAACATGGCCAACGGCGCCGCCGCCTGGACCACCACCTGGGACTTCGCCGCCAACCAAACGCCCTATCAATGCGGCCTGACCTACAAGAACGGCAAGGTCTACATCCAAACCTACAATTTCTCCGGCGACGGCATGGTCTATGTCGCCGACACCACCGTCCACGGCGGGATCAGCTGGTCGGCCGCCACCCCCGCCTCCGGCGACGGCATGCCAGCGGTCGACGCCTCCGGCAACGTCTTCACCACCAGCAACTACGAGGGCCCCGGCCGAGTCCGCGGCTTCGACAAGGACGGAAAAACTCTCTGGACCAACTTCAACGCCGGCGGCTGGCAAGGCTTCCCCTCCCTGGCCAGCGGCTACGTCCTGGCCAGCGCCCAGGACAGCGACAACCTCTACATCCTCGACGCCAGCAGCGGCGCCACCGTCCTCACCATCGCAGGGCACAGCCCGGTCGCCTTCGGCAGCTCCGCCTTCTACACCATCACCACCGACGGCCACATCATCTCCTATAGCGCGGCGGACCAGAGCGGCATGAGCGTCACCAAGCTCCAAATCTCCGCCGCCAACGCCAAGGCGTCCAAGGACAGCGTCACCCTAAAGTTCGCCCTCCCCGCCGACGTCTACGCGCCGCAGACCGACAAACTGGTCGTGGGGATCGGCGACTGGTCCGTCACCATCCCCGCCACCACCACCGGCTGGAACAATAAGGCCAATATCTACAAGGACGCCAACATCGGCGGCGGTGACATCACCTTCAAGGTCAAAGGCGCGACCTACGACCTGACCGTCAAAAACACGGCGCTGTTAGGCAAGTTCGACGCCAATGGCAGCGCCACCGTCTACGCCAATATCAACGGCGTCTACTACTCCGTGACCATCGCGCCCAAAACCACGGTGAAACTCTCCTATTCCAGCAAGAACTGACCCTCCGCCGGCGCCCGCCACAAAGCGGGCGCCGGTCTTTGCGTTGCGATTTGACCAATCGGCGGTTATAGTACATCCATGAATCTTCCGCGCCCATGTCTCGTCTTCCTGCTCGCCGCCCTGGCCCAAGTGGCGGCGGCCGGGCCCGTCTACGACGGAACCGTCGTCCCGGCCAACGTCGCGCTCCGTTGGGAGAGCCAGGCGCCCACCGGGGAGTTCGCCACCTATTCCAGGCCCTGCGCCTCGGAGGACGGCTCCAAAGTCTTCGCCTTCGCCACCGTGTCCGACTACCTCGGCGAGATAGTGGCGCTGGACGCCTTCACCGGCAAAACCCTCTGGCGCCACGAAGTTCGCGCCGCCAGCTCCCTCCTCCCGCAGGCCTCCCCGCTCTTCCACAACGGCTACGTCTACTGGGCCGGCTCCAACGCCGCCAGTCAGGCGTTCGTCTACAAACTCAACGCCGCCACCGGCGCCGCCAACGCCGCCGCGGGCGGCTGGACAACGCAACTCCCGGCCGTCAACGGCGTCAGCACCCACCAGATCGCCGCAGCCTCTCCCGTCCTCGCCCCGGGCCGCGTCCTCCTCAGCACCTATGGCGGCGAAGCCCCCGCCGCAACCTGCCACTTCGCCCTCAACGACGACGACGGCTCCCTCGCCTGGGCCAACAACGACGGCGGCTCCGGCTCCGGCTCCATGGCCTACGACACCACCCGCGGCCTCGCCTACCAAACCGTTTTCACCGGCGGAACCCACGTCCTGCGGGCCTACGACGCCCAGAACGGCTCCACCGCTTGGACCGCCCCCTGGACGTTCCGCAACCCGCCATCCCAACGCGCCATCACCTTCAAGAACGACAAAATCCTCTGCCAGGACGCCCTCTACGAAGGAAACGGAGCGCTCTACGCCGCCAACGCCGCCAATTTCGGGGCCCTCGCCTGGCAGGCGACCATGAGCGGCTCCGGGAGCTCCCAGCCGCTCGCGGACGCCTCCGGCAACGTCTACGTCTGTTCCGGCAATTCCGCCAAAGGCGTCACCGCCGCCTTCAACTCCAGCGGCGCGAGACTCTGGCAAGTCGCCACCGCCGGCGGCCCCTACGCCGACGCCTCCTGGGGCGACGGCCACCTCTTCGTCGGAGTCGCCAACACCAACCAACTGCTGCTCCTGCGCTCCGGCAACGGCGCGACCGTCAACACCCTCACCGGCGGCGGCCCGGCCGGTTTCGGGGAACGTACGTTCCTCACCGTCGCCGCCGGCACCCTGCGCGCCTACTCCATCTGCTCCGACTTCGCGACCACCGTGGCCAGCTACACCCCAGGAACCGGCGTCACCAACGACTACATCAGCGGCAAGCCCTTCACCGACTCCAGCAGCGCCCTCGGACGCCCCACCGTCGACACCACCGGCGACAGCTACGTCATCGCCGTCGACACCCAGGTCCCCGTCGTCCCGGTCATGGCCCCCTGCCGCTCCTTCGAGCTGGTCACCGTCGGCGGCGGCGGCGACATCGTCCTCAAGTTCGACCACAAGGTGAAAAACGATCCCGACAACGCCTTCGGCCAGGACCTCATCGTCTTCGGCAACGCCTTCTGGATCCTCGCCAACGGCAACAAATGGAACAATGGCGACCCCAACGCTTCCAGCATCGGCCGCGGCACCCTAAACGACGAGCCTGGCCTCGTCTCCGTCAGCCAGGACGGTTCCACGTGGTACACCTACAGCGCCGGCCCCTACGCCGACGCCTTCGCCCCCACCCTCGGCCGCGTCTACGCCCCCGACGCCCCCTACAACCCCGGCGACGGCAACTGGGACTGGAACCTCTGGTGGGGCAAAGCCACCGACGCCACCTTGCCGCTCAACCCCGCCTTGAGTAGCGCCGACTTCGCCTACAAGACAGTCGCCCAGACCGCCCAACTCTACGGCGAGTCCGCCGGCGGCGGCTCCTTCGATCTCGACGCGTCCAGCCTCGACTGGATCCAATACGTCAAGATCTCCTACGATAAAGACGCCGCCCCCGATGTCGACGCCGTCGCCGACGCCCGGGTGATCGCCGACATCACGCCCCCAGCCGCCCCCACCAACCTCTCCTTGACCGCCAAGAACACCACCGTGACCCTCTCCTGGACGCCCCCAGCCGACACCGACTTCGGCGGCGTCGTGGTCGTCCGCGGCTCCTCGGCCTACTCCGGGGACGCGCCCAGCGCCGGCGTCGGCTATTTCCCGGGGCTCGACGCCACCCTCGGCAACGGGCAAGTCGTCTACAACGGCTCCGCCTCCAGCTACCGCGACCAGAACCTCGCCGCCAACAGCTCCTACCACTACGCCGTCTTCGCCTACGACCAGAGCCTCAACTACCACGCCACTCCGGCCACCGGCTCCGCCACCACCGGCGCCGCCCCGACCAGGATCAGTCCCAACGACCTCAACGCCGACGGCAAATCAGACCTGACCCAGATAAGCACTAAACTCGGCTTCGTCTACAACAGCCTGATGAGCGGCGTCACCACCAGCGCCCAGGACTTCATGGCCAAAGCCTCCGCCCCCGGTTGGTCGCCCGTCGGCGTGGCGGACTTCAACGCCGACGGCAAGGCCGACATCGCCCTGCGCCAAAACTCCACCGGCGCGGTGAACCTCTACCTGATGAACGGCGCCGCGTCCTATTTGCAAGGCAGCGTCCGCGCCGCCGGAGCCCCGGCCTGGACCGTCAACGCCGTCGCCGACTTCAACGGCGACGGCCGCGCCGACTTCGCCTATTACAACACCAGCACCGGCGAAGCCTCCATCGACTTCATGAGCGCGTTCAGCGTCCTCTCCAGCTTCTCCCCCTACACCGCGGCGGGCTGGCCGATCGTGGCCGCCGGTGACTTCAACGGCGACGGCCATCCCGACCTGCTCGCCCGAAACAGCGTCAACGGCGCGCTTCGCGTCTACTTGCTCAACGGCGCCAGCCTGATCGGCGCGGGGCTCCTCTACGAAAACGCCGCGGACTGGCAGCTCTCGACGGTCGGCGACTTCGACGGCGACGGCACCGACGACCTGCTGCTTTACGACGCGTCGACGGCAAGCCTTTTCGTGGCGTTGTTGAACGGAGCCACGGTGAAAAGTGGCGACTTCGTGTTCACCAACTCCACGGGCTGGGAACCCACCGGGACCAGCGACTTCAATGGCGACGGCAAATGCGATATCCTGGCCGCCAACCCCAAGGATGGTTGTTTCTACGCCTATTTAATGGATGGCGCCGCCCCGAGCGTCCAGGGTTTCTTGCTCTATGGCGTTCCTGGCTGGAAAGCGGCGGCGGTCGGCGACTACGACGGCGACGGCAAGTCCGATCTCTGTTTGCAGGACAGCGCCAGCGGTACCGTCTATGTGCTACTGATGAACGGCCTGACGATCAAGGCGCAAGGCTTCCCCTGCCGCGGCGCCCAGGGCTGGTCGGTCTTCTAGCGCCGAAAGACGAAGCCTTACGCCCCCTGTTCCTTTCGCCACTGGGCGTCCATGGCCAGGCGGCTCAGGGAGCCCAGCGCCCGGGCGCGGAGCTTCGGGCTGGCGGAGGAGAGGTTGCTGCCGCCCGCCGCCGCCGCGTCGTGGTTCACCGCCGAGGGGCGCGGCCAGAAATACTTCGGCGAGCTGAAATTCTGCGCCACCAGCGAACTGCCGACCACCTGCCCCTTGGCGTCGCGGACCAGCGAGGCGTCGGCCTTGTCGGGGACGACGCCTCGAGCGAAGGCCAGCAACGCCAGGGAATAGACGCCACCGCAGACCAAAAGGGTGAAAAGGGCGACGCGCAACGAACTTGCGAGTTGACTAAACATGTTCCAAACTCCTAGATTAGACCGCAATGGCTCAGGGCCAAGTCGATCGCTTTGATTCCGACGAACGGCATGAGGACGCCTCCGAGGCCGTAGACGAGCAGATTCCGCGCGAGCAGCGAATCGGCTCCGGCCGGACGGTATTTGACTCCCTTCAGAGCCACCGGTATCAAGGCCGGGATGACCAGGGCGTTGAAGATCAAGGCGGAGAGGATCGCGCTTTGCGGCGAAGCCAAGCCCATGATGTTCAGGACGCCGAGCTGGGGGAGCGCCAGGCAGAACATGGCGGGGATGATCGCGAAATACTTCGCCACGTCGTTCGCGACCGAGAACGTGGTGAGGGCGCCGCGGGTTATGAGGAGCTGCTTGCCGATCTCGATGGCCTCGATCAGCTTGGTGGGGTCGCTGTCGAGGTCGACCATGTTGGCGGCCTCCTTGGCGGCCTGGGTGCCGGAGTTCATGGCCACGCCGATGTCGGCCTGGGCGAGGGCGGGGGCGTCGTTGGTGCCGTCGCCCATCATGGCGACCAGATGCCCGGCGCGCTGCTCCTTGCGGATGTACTCGAGCTTGTCCTCGGGCTTGGCCTCGGCGATGAAGTCGTCGACCCCGGCCTGGCTGGCGATGGCCGCCGCCGTGAGGGGGTTGTCGCCAGTGACCATCACGACGCGCAGCCCCATGGCCCGGAGACGCGCGATCCGGTCGTTGATGCCCGGCTTGAGGACGTCTGCCAGGGCGAAGACACCCAGGATCTCGGCGCCCTCCGCCACCACGATCGGCGTGCTGCCTTCCTTGGCGAACCCCTCGATCATCGCCTTGAGTTGGGGCGGGGGGGAGCCGCCTAGTTCGCCAACGAAACCGACAATCGCGTCGGAGGCGCCTTTGCGGTATAGCTTGCCCTCTTGGGAATCACAAGGCCGCTCAGCCGGCCGCAGGCGCTAAACTCGATCACCCTGTCCCCCGGCCTGGCCTGGGGAAGCTCGGGGCCAAGTCCCTGCGCGGCGAAGTCGAGCATGGACTTCCCCTCGGGCGTCTGGTCGCCCAAGGAAGCCCAGACGGCGGCCTCGGCCAGACGGGTCAAGGCCACGCCCGGCATGGGCTTGAAGTCCACCGCGTGCCGGTTGCCGACGGTGATCGTGCCGGTCTTGTCCAGCAGCAAGGTGTCGATGTCGCCGGCGAGCTCCACGGCCTTGCCGCTCTTGGCGATGATGTTCGCGGAGAGGACGCGGTCCATGCCGGCGATGCCAATCGCCGCCAGCAGCGCCCCGATAGTCGTGGGGATCAAGCAAACTAGCAGGGCGATCAGCGTCGGGATGGGCAACTCCATCCCGAAATAACGCCCGATAGGCCAAAGGGAGGCGGTCACCAGGAGGAAGCCGAAGGTGAGCCCGGCGAGCGTGGCGGTGAGGGCGATCTCGTTCGGGGTCTTCTGGCGCACAGCGCCTTCGACGAGTGCGATCATCCGGTCGAGGAAGGAGTTGCCGGCGGCCGCCGTGACGCGGACTTTGATGCGGTCGGAGAGGACTGGGGTGCCGCCGGTGACGCCGGAGCGGTCGCCCCCGGCCTCGCGGATCACCGGGGCGGACTCGCCGGTTATCGCCGACTCGTCGACGCTGGCGGCCCCCGCGACGCCCTCGCCGTCGGCCGGGATCGTCTCGCCGGCGGCGACGATCACGATGTCGCCTTCCTTCAACTCGTCGGAGGAGACGAGCTCCTCGCCGTTGCCCCCATTGCGGAGGGCCGGGCTGCTGTGCCTGCTGCGGCGCAGCGACTCGGCCTGCGCTTTGCCCCTGGCCTCGGCCAAGGCCTCGGCGAAGTTCGCGAAGAGCAGCGTCGCCCACAGGATGAGCGCCACCGCCGCCGAATAAAGCCAGGGGCCTTGGCCCGCGAGGTCGGCGACGACGGCGATGGTCGTCAGGACGGCGCCGACCTCGGTGACGAACATCACCGAGTTGCGGATCATCTCCGCCGGGTTGAGCATCGCGACGGACTGTTTGGCGGCGCTAGCCGACATCTTGGCGTCGAAGAGGGTATTCTTGCGGCACTGGCGTCTCACCAGCTTCGCCTGCGGGTTTTCCATGGCGGTCATTGTAATCTCCTTAGTGGGTAAGCGGGGCGAGATGTTCGGCGACCGGGCCCAGCACCGCGGCCGGCAGGAAGAGCAACGCTCCGATCAGGATCACCGCTCCGAAGAGGACGCAGCCGAACAGCGCGGTGTCCGTCCGGAGCGTGCCGGCCGTCTCCGAGACGGGGGTTTTCGCCGCCAGCGAGCCAGCGATCGCCAACGGCAACAAGATGGGCAGGAAACGGGCGAGCAGCATCACGATCCCGGTCGCCAAGTTCCACGGGATGGTGTTGTCCCCGAGCCCCTCGAAGCCGGAGCCGTTGTTGGCGGCCGCGGACGTAAACTCGTAGAGGATCTCCGAGAAGCCGTGCGCCCCGGGGTTGTTCACCGTCGCCGCGAACAGGGCCGTCCCGCCCAGGATCAGCAGCGGGTGCACAAGCAGGGCAAGCGTCGCCAAGCGCATCTCCCGGGTCTCCGGTTTCTTCGACAGATATTCGAGGGTGCGTCCGACCCTCAGCCCGCAGATGAAGACGCCCAGCACCACGAAGAACAGCATGTTCACCAAGCCCACCCCGACGCCGCCGAAGACGACGTTCAACCACATGCCCGTCAAAGACACCAGCCCCGTCAGCGGGTTCAGGCTGTCGTGCATGCAGTTGACCGACCCGTTGCTGGTGGCGGTGGTGAAGGCCGCCCAAAGCGGTGCGGCCGCGGCGCCGAAGCGCAACTCCTTGCCTTCGAGGTTGCCGCTCGCCGCCACCGGCAGCCCGGCGAAGGCGGGCGAAGGCGAGCTCTCCAAGCAAAGGCCGAACCCGACCTTCACCAGCAGCATCGCCAGCATCACCGCGAACAGCATCGCCGCGTGGCGCATCCTCCGGGTGATCCGGCCGAACAGCCAGACCGTGGCCATCGGGACCAACAGGAGGCAGAACACCTCGACGAGGTTCGTCAAGTAACTCGGGTTCTCGAGCGGATGCGTGAAGTTGGGTCCGAAGAAGCCGCCGCCCTTCGTCCCAAGCTACTTGATCGCCACCATCGCGGCGACCGACCCCCTGGCGCTCGTCTGGGCGACGCCCTCCAATGTCATGCCGAGGCCGCCCCCTTCAAGGTCCCCCCAGGATCAGCAGCGCCGCCGCCGCCAAGGCCAGCGGCAACAGGACGAGCAGCGAGGCGCGGAGCAGGTCGCGTTGAAAATTCCCCACCTTAGTCCTGCCCGCGAGTCCGCGGGCGATGGCGCACAACGCCGCGATGCCCGTCGCCGCCGAGGGGGAAATGCCTTTTGTCGGCCTGGTGTTAAGCAAGATAATCGGAACGTCCCCTTCGCCTTACGCGTTGTCGCCGCCGCTTTGGCGAGGAGGGCTTTCTTTGTGGTGCGGGCTTCCAGCCTGCCTCTTCCCGTTCCGGCGGAGCCGGACGGTTTACCCCGTTGACTGGAAGCCCGCAGCACACAAGCCCCCCAAAAACGCAAGTCTGGACTCCGGCAGCCCTGCGGCCCATAGCCCTTGGTCGCGGCGACGCCGCACCAAGTTGGCCATTGGATATTCTTCCGGTTCCGGCCAACGTCAGAGGCCGTACTGCTTGCGTTTGCGCCATAGCGTCGCCTGGTCGACACCGAGGGTCTCGGACGCCTCCTGGAGCGACTTGGCGGCGGAGACGATCCGTTTGATGTGAGCTTCCTCCAAGGCGTCCAACGTGACTTTGGAGCCCACCTCCGGAGCCTCCGGACGAGTTTTTGCGGACATCGGCAGAGGCTCCAACCCCACGGTGTCGCCCGTGGTGAGGATCACCGCCCGCTCGACCAGGTTCCGCAGCTCGCGCAAATTACCCGGCCAGGGATGCGAGCGCAAAACGCGCGTCGCCTCGTCGGAGAAGCCGCGGAGATGTCGCCGACCTCGTCGAGGAAGAGCGTGCCGACCTCGCAGGCGGCGACGCTGCCGGGGTTGTCGCGCAAAGCCCCCGTGAACGCCCCCTTGACGTGCCCGAACAGCTCGCTCTCCAGCAGCTCCGCGCTCAACGCCGGGCAGGAGACCACCCCGAAAGAGCGCTCGGAACGGCGGCTCCACTGGTGGAGGGCCTTGGCCAGAACGGACTTCCCCGTCCCGTTGGGCCCCCTCAGCAGGACCACGGCCTCGGAGCCGGCGACTTGCCGCGCCAGCTCCAGAACGCGGCGGACTTCTGGGTGACGCGACTCGAAGCGCTCCTCGGGGTGGAGGCGCTGGAGGTCGTCCTGCAAGGAGACGATGCGACGCTCCATGCCGCAGACTTTGGCGGCGCGCGCCGTGGCCAGCTCGACTTGGTCGGGGGTGAAGGGCTTGGGGAGGTAGTCGACGGCGCCGCGGCGCATCGCCTCGACGGCGGTCTCGACGCTGACGTAGGCGGTTATCACCACGATTTGCAGCCAGGGGCAGACGGCCAAGAGGGCGGGGATCAGGTCCAGCCCGTTGTCGACGCCAAGGCGCAGATCGACGAACGCCATGTCGAAGACCTGTCTTTCGGACAAGGTCAACGCCTCCTTGGCGCCCCCCCAGCCGCGGCGACCGCGTGCCCCCTGGACTCCAGACAGATGGAAAGTGTCTTGCGGATGTTCGCCTCGTCGTCGACCACAAGGATATTCAAGCCCGGCCCGGAGGAGGTGTTTTGGCTCATGGCGGGACGCCCTCCCCTGAGCTCAAGACCGTCTCGTAGAAGCTTTTGAGCTTCTCCAGCTCGACGCCCCAGTTGTAACGCTCGGCCACGACGCGGTAGCCGTTCTCGCCGGCTTGGACGGCCTCGGCGGGGTTGTCATAATAACGCAGGATCGCCGCGGCGATGGCGGCGGGGGAGTCGGAGTCGACCAGCTGCCCGGCGGCGTTGGCCTCGACCACGCCGCGGAGAATCTCAGTGTCCGTGGCCACCACGGGGAGCTTCCGCGCCCAGTACTCGAAAAGACGGTTCGGCAAGGCCACCAAGTTGTTCTTGCTCCGGGCGTAGAACACCACCGCCAAATTGGCGTACGGTATCTCCTCGGCCATCAGCCGCTCCCAACTCACCAAAGGCGAGATGCGCACGTTGCCCGACAAACCCCGCTGGTGGATGTAGTCGCGCAGCTCGCGCTCCTCCAGATGGGTGTCGTAATAGGCCAGCAGCCGCAGACAGCAGTTCGGGACGCGGCGGCGGACCAAAGCGAAGGCGTCGATCAATTGCTTGACCCGGCGGCTCTCGTTGGTCGTGCCGCTGGCCAGGATGGTGAACACCGAACTGTTCTTGCCGCGTCGGACGGGCGGCAGGTTGTCCAGGTCGATCACGTTCTTGATCACCTCCACCGGAAGGCCCCAGGTGGCGTAGCGCGCCGCGATGGGCTCGGTGACGGTCACCACCCCGGCGAAGGCGGCGCAACAACGCCGCTCCAGCTTGTCGAAGCACAACGACGCCAACGCCCCCAGCGGCGGGAAGGCATGAAAATGGAACTCCTTCATGGTGGCGGTGTAAAGCTCGTGGGCGTCCCAAATGACTTTTACCTTGTGCCGCCGCGCCAAGGCGAAGGCCCAGGGCAACAGACCCGGATCGTGGAAATGGTAGAGGTCGGGCTGGAGCGAATGGGCGATGGCCATGGCGGCCCGGGGCAAAATGAACTTGCGCCCCAGACGGTTGAGCTTCGGCAACGAGCGCAGCCGCACGCCGTCGATGGTTTGCCCGTCGGCGGCGTCGGGGGCGACCAAGGTGACGTCGTAGCCGGAACGGGCCAGGCCGCGACACTCGCGCTGGAAAATCCGCGTGTCGTTCGCCGTGTGGGACGTGGTGATGTGGCAGACTTTGATCATCTCGGGCCTCCCAGCAAAGCGACCAAGGCGGCGAAAAGCTCGTCCTCCAAGCTCGCGCCAGTGAGAGCGGAGGGAGTAGTCACTCTGGCGGCGGGGCTGGTGAGAAGCCGCCCGACGGCGGCGCGCGCTTGCTCGAAGCCGCCATCCCTGGACAGGACGGCGCCGCGGAAATAGAAGGCCTCGGGCAAGGCGGCGCTGTCGAAGGCCACGGCGGCGAGACCGGCGGAAAGAGCCTCGGCCAAGTCGGCGCCGCTGGTTTCCAGCATGTCAAGCTGGCAGAGGACGCTGGAGTTGCGCAACGCCCAGGGCCGCGACGCCGCGTCCAGAAACAGGCAATTGGGGGGCAGACCCAAAAGATAGTCGCCATCCGCGGCGAGGTCGCGGCCAACGATGTAGAACGGGGTCTCAGGAAAGGCGGAGGCCAGGGAGGCGAAGAGGGCGAGATTTTTTCGCTCGACGCCGTCCGGAGAGTTGTCGGCGAACGTCAGGACGGCGCGGCGGTCGGAAACGTCGGCGAAGTCCGCGACGGAGGCCGTCGGGCGTAAAGTCTGGATTTGGTGCCGCTCCTTGGGCAGGAACTCCCGGAGGCGGACGGTGGTCTCGGCGGAGAAGCTCAAAGTCAGGTCGACGCCCCGGAACAAGGCGCTCGCGCTCCAGCCCCGTAGCAGCGCGGACGCCAAGGAGCCCCCCCCGGAGCCGAGCCAGCGGGGCAAGGAACAGGCGGAAAAGACCGTCCGTAGCCCCAGTTTCCGCAGCGGCGGCAAGCACAACGTCGTCGCGAGGCCGAGGCGGTTGGCGACAACGACGTCGGCGCGGCGCGCCTTGGACAACAACAATGCGGGGAAAAAGCAGTCGAGCCGCCCGGCCACGGCCACGGAGAAGCGCGGGTCGGAGGCGAAAGGCTCGCCGTCCCCTCCCCCCAGCAGCAGTATCCGGACGCGGTCAGGAGTCACGGCGGCCTCCGGCGAGTTGGCGGTAACGCGCCACGAAGGTGGCGAGGTTGTGGCGGTTGTCGAAGCGGTCCTGGGCGAGCTTGGCGTTGAGGACGGCGGCGGAGCGGCGGAGCTCGACCGCCTCGGCGCAACGGCGCATCACCGCGGCGACATGCGCCGGGGAGGAGATGTCGTCGAGCAGGAAGCCGTTGACGCCGTCCTGGACGAGGTCGCGGGAGGCGGCCATGTCGAAGACGATGGGGGTGAGCCCGGCGGCGCAGGCCTCGATCAAGGAGCTGGAGACGCCCTCGGTCACGATCAACGAGATGTAGATCTCGTCCCTGGCCAACCGCGCCGCCACCTCGCGGCGGGGTAGACGCCCCAAGAAAGAGACCTTGCCCTCCAGTCCAAGGTCTCTGGCGAAGTCCTCGAGCCGGGCGCGCTCCGAACCGTCGCCGATGATCTCCAGCCGCGCTCCGGGCAGTTCGCCGAGAAGCAGCTTGAACGCCCTGACCAGCTGGTCGATCCGGTACTCCGGCGCCAGGGAGCGGGTGGACACAAACACTGGGGTGGCGGCGGAATAGCCGCGCCCCGCCAAGTCGGTGGAGAAGACGGAGAGGTCGACGCCGCGGTGCAACACCAGAATCTTGGAAGGGTCGGCGCCGAAGCGCAGCAGCCCGTCGCGGAGATTGCCACCCCAGGCGTGGAACAGGTCGGCGGCGGCCACCGCCCGGCGAGCGAAGCGCTCCAACAGCAGCCGCAACGGCAGGAAAGGATGCCGCATGTAAGTGATCTGCTCGTTCTGGGCGGCGATGGCCAGGGGGTGGAACCCCACCCGCGCCCCGAGATAGCCGTAGCTGGTGACGCGGTAGGCGATGACGAGGTCGGGGCGGAAGCGTTCGATCAAGGCCAAGGCGTCCTTGCGCCCGAAGAGGATGCGCAAGCGGGCGGGCATCCAGGAGGGCCCCAGCGGGAAGACACCCGGGCCGCCGTCGGAACGGGCGGAAGCGACCATCACCTCGCAACCCTGTTGACGGAGGCCGTCGATCCAGGAGCTGGTGTTGGCGCTGTCCGGGTCGCCGAGAAAGAGGATTTTCATGCCTCCATGGCCCTCAGGTAGTCGGGCATGATGCCCGCCGGGGAGAAGAGTTTGATGCGCTCGGCGCCTTTGCGCGCGAAATCCTCCCTGGCGGCGGGGTCGGCGGCGAGCTGGGCGAGCCAGGTGGCGGCTTCGGGGTTGCCGGGCGGCACGATCACGCCCGCGGCGTTGGAGCCCTCCCCCAAGATCTCCCGGACGCCGCCGACATCGGTGGCGACGACGGCGCAACCGGCCGCCATGGCCTCGATCACGATGTTGGGCATGCCCTCGGCGTCGGAGGAGAGGAAAAAGAGGTCGGCGGCGGCGAGCAATGGCTTGGCGTCTGGCACCACCCCGGTCAGGACGATATTGTCCGCCAGCCCTTTTCCCTTGATGTAGTCGGCGTGGCGAAGCGGCCCCGCGCCGACCAGCAAGGCGCGCAACTCGGGGCGCTTGGCGGCGGCGAAGCTGTCGATGAAAAAGGGGAAATTTTTCCAAGGGGCGTCGCGCCCGCCGCCAGCGACCAGGATGGCGTCGGCGGGGATCTGGTACTGGGCGCGGACTTGGGCGCGGAGACGTTGGCGGTCGGTGGTGGCGATGACGCCGTCGGCGGCAAAGATGTTGCGGATGTAGACGATTTTTTCTTTCGGCACGCCCTCGTCGAGCAAATTCTGGAGCAACTGAGGGGAGTTGACGACGAGCCGGGGGCAGTCAAGGCAGCGTTTGAAACGGAAGGGGGACAAGTCGGCCTTCTCGGTCTTGAGCTCGTTGCGCAGCGAGCCCAAGAAGCGGGCAGGCCCGGCGAAGAATCGGAAAAAATTGGCGTAAAAGCTCCAGGAATAGATCAGCTCGGGACGGTGGCGCGCCACCAGCCAGCGGAAATAAAGCGGCTTGAGCAAAGTGTGCGTCCCGGCCATGCTCACGACCGGGACGCCGAGCGCCTCGATCCGCTCTTTCCATTCGCCGTCGGCGCCGACGGTGACCACCAACGGTTTCCACCTGGCCTTGTCGAGGCTGGAGAGAAAAAGAAAGAGCTGCCGCTCGGTCCCGCCCAGCCCAAGCTGGCCGATCAGGCAAACTAGATTATGTTCAGGCACTGGCCACCCCCCTTTTCATTTCGTGGTGTCACAAGAGGAACTTGACGCCCTCCACGGCGGCGAGGGCGGCGGCGAGACGATCCATGGCGTCGCGGTCGGCGAGGCGTACGGACACGTGAAAGCTTACGTATTTGCCCCCCGAGGAGCTCCTGGCCTCGGACGGGACGGCGTCATAGCCCTGGCCCTTCAACACCGCGGCCAAGTCCGCCTCGACGCCGTCGCGCCTGGCGGCCACGACCCGCCATTGCCAATCCAAAGGAAACTCCAGCCCGGCGCGCTCGCTATCCATGGCGCTGACCATCAGAAGGGGTGCTGGAAGCGCTGTTGCTGCTGCTTGACTTTGGGCTCCTCCAAACCGAGGGCGTACCACTGATCGGCCAAAGCGGCGTTGGAGAAACGCTTCTCGCGGCCGTTGACCAGGTGGTCCCAGTTGGCGGCCAAAGTCTCATTGCCAGTGCGGGTCTTGCCGGTGACCAGGACCTTGATGGCGCCGTCGAGGTCGCCGCGCTTGAGCAGAACCCAGGAATAGAGGGCGTAGAGGATCACGCCCTGGTCGCCCTTGAACTTGGAGACTTTCTTTTTATAGAATTTCTCCAGGCCGGAATCGTTGTTGGCGTACATGCGGGCCATGCGCATCGCCACGGTCATCGGGTCGAGGTAGAGAGCCTTGGGGGCCAAGGCGTCGACCTTGTCGAACTCCTTGAGCTGGTAGTACAGTTGCAGCCGCATGGTGGCGATCTGCTTGCCCATGACCAAGTTCCAGCGGCGGAACGGCTCAAGCAGCTTGGTGGCCTCCAAGGCCTGCCGCAGGGAATCCTGCTGGTCTTTCTCCAGCAGCTTCTGCATGGTCTTGGCGCCACCGGGAGGCTTCTGCTGGAAGATCTGGATCTTGCGGGCGATCTTCTGCTGCCCCTCCTGCATGACCGCTTGGATGGCGGCGGTCGCCTGCATCACCTTCTTGCGCACCAGGAGGCCGATCCCCAACTGCACCACCATGAAAGCGAGCGCCCCGAAGACCCCGCCCCATATCGGGTGCCAGGACGAAGTCAGCAAACCCACCAGCAAACCAATCGCCAACGCGATAATCAACGCAACCATCTTCACCTGTCCTTTGTTGTTATGACCAGAATGACTTGAATATAGCTCTTGCCACGGGAATTACAAAAGCTCCGCCGCGCCTTTCGCGGCTCAGAGTGGCAAGTCGGGCTCGGTGGAGAAGGTAAGGGACTCGGCGTGGGACGGCTCGGTGGTCATGTCGAACTTCTTCCATGCCCCGGATTTGAAGCGGAAGTACATGATGGAGCTGACCATCAGCAGGTAGCCGGAGACAAAAACCCAGACTCCCACCACCGAGACGTGGAAATAGTTGATCAGCAGCAACACCCCCGGGACCATCACCAGCCAGGAGCAACTTACCGTGACCCACATGGGAAAGGCGGTGTCTCCGGCACCGCGGAGGGCGCCCATGTAGATGTAGTCGGTGGCGTCGAAGAAGTTGTAGGCGGCCACGCACCAGAGCATCGGCCCGGCGAAGGCCATCACCGCGGCGAAATCGACACCGTTGGCCGCCTTGGGGCTGAAGAAGCCGAAAAGCTGCGACGGGAAGAGCACGAAGACCGCCCCCGCCAAAAGCATGTAGACCGCCGCCATCCGCCAGGAGCGGTGCCCGACCGCCTCGCTGATGTCCCGCCGCCCCATGCCGACGTACTTGCCCACCAGCACGCTGGTGGCCTCGGACATGCCCAGCAACGGCAGGAAGCTAAGCATGTTGATCGACATGCAAATAGTGGTGGCGGTCATGGCCACGTCTCCCAGCTTGCCAATCAGGAAAACGACGAAAGTGAACGCCGCCACCCCGCAAAGCACCTCCAGCCCGCAAGGCGTCCCGAAAGACAGCATGCGCTTGAGGTCGGAGAAGCGCGTCGCGGCCCATTTGCGGGTGGGATAGCGGCGCTGGTCCACCAGGACGAAGGCCAGGAACGCCAGAAAAGCGGAGAACGCCGAGGCCAAAGTGGTCGACACCCCCGCCCCGACGATGCCCAGGGCCGGGCAGAAGGCACAGCCGAAGATCATCACATAGGCCAACACCACGTTCAGGCCGCAGCCCGCGAACTGGATCAGCGCCACCACCAACGTCTTGCCCCGCCCGGAGAAGAAAGAGCAGAAAGCCGCCCCGGCGCAGGCGAACCCCGCTCCGGGCATCAGCGCCTCGAAGTACGCCAGCTCCCGCTCCACCAGCTCCGGCGAATGCCCGCCGACGCCGATGAGCCAGGCCCCCACCGGTGGCAGGGCGTAGCTCGACAGCAGCCCGGCGAACAAGGCGAAGGCGAAACCCGCCCACGGGACGCGGGCGCAAGCGGCGTGGTCGCCCTTGCCGTGGAACTGCGCCACGATCGCCGAGGTGAACGTGGTGGTCACCAGGAAGAACGAGAACAAGGTGAAACACAAAATCCCGCCCGGCATGGCGGCGGCGACGTCGATCGTAGATCCCATCGACAGGAATTTCCGGTCGGTGAACTGCATGATCGAATGGCTGGCGTTGACCAGGATCAGCGGATAGGCGACATTCCAAAGCTCCCAATACCCGCCCGGCTTCAACTCCTTCATCTGGACTTCCCCTCCGCGGCCGGCTCGGCAGTCATGTCGAACTTCTTCCAGGCCCCGGACCTGAAGCGGAAATACATGATGGCTCCGACCATCAGGATGTAGGCGGAGATGAAGACCCAAACCCCGATCACCGAGCAATGGAAATGGTCGATCAACAGCATCACCCCCGGGACCATCACCAACCAGGAGGACAAGATCGTGACCCACATCGGGAAGGCGGTGTCGCCAGCGCCGCGGACTGCGCCCATGTAAATGTTGAAGGAGGCGTCGAAGAAGTTGTAGAAAGCCACGCACAAGAGTAGCGGCCTGGCGTAGGACATCACCGCGGCGAAGTCGATGCCGTCCACCGACTTGGGGCTGAAAAAGCCGAAGAGCTCGTTGGGGAAGAGCACGAAGACCGCCCCGGCGAGCAGCATGTAAAGCGACGCCATCTTCCAGGCGCGGTAGCCGACCGCCTCGCCGATGTCGCGCCGCCCCATGCCTACGTACTTGCCCACCACTACGCTGGTGGCCTCCGACATCCCCAGCAACGGCAGGAAGCTGAGCATGTTGATGGACAAACAAATGGTGGTGGCCGTCATGGACACGTCGCCGAGCTTGCCGATCAGGAAGACTATGAAAGTGAACGCCCCCACCCCGCAGAGCACCTCCACGCCGCAAGGCGCGCCGAAGGCCAGCATGCGCTTGAGGTCGGCGACCCGCATGGCGGCCCACTTGCGGGTCGGATAGTAGCGCTGGTCCACCAGGACAAAGGCCAGAAAGGCCAGCAGCGCGGAACACGCCGATGCCAACGTGGTGGACACCCCCGCCCCGACGATGCCCAGAGCCGGGCAAAAGGAGCAACCGAAAATCATGAGGTAGGCCAACAGCACGTTGAGGCCGCAGCCGATGAACTGGATCGCCGCCACCACCAACGTCTTGCCCTGCCCGGAGAAGAACGAGCAAAACGCCGCCCCGGCGCAGGCGAACCCCGCCCCGGGCATCAGCGCCTCGAAATACGCCAGTTCCCGTTCCATCAACTCCGGCGAGTGCCCGCCGGCCCCGATGAGCCACCCGCCCAGCGGCAACAGCGCGTAGCTCGACAACAGCCCGGCGAACAGCGCGAAGACAAATCCAGCCCATGGGACGCGGGCGCAAGCGGCCTTGTCGCCCTTCCCGTGGAACTGCGCCACGATCGCCGAGGTGAAGGTAGTGGTCACCAGAAAAAACGAGAACAACGTGAAGCACAAAATCCCGCCCGGCAGGGCGGCGGCGACGTCCACCGTTGACTTCATCGACAGGAATTTTCGGTCGGTGAACTGCATGATCGAATGGCTGGCGTTGACGAGAATCAGCGGGTAGGAGACGTTCCAAAGCTCCCAATACCCGCCCTGCTTCAACTCTTTCATCTGGACATCCCGCTCCCGCGGCACTCCGCCCCGAACCGTCGAGGCAGCGTCGTTGGCGGGGACGTTGACAAGGGAAGGCGGACGCCGCGCTGGTTAAAACATCTTCGGCGAACCGATAAGATATTAGCTAGTGACCAACTTTTCAAGCGCGGAGCCGTGGAGCCTTATTTCGTTTTGCGATCAAGTTGCATGCGCGTTCCGGCAGTGGCATGGGCGTCCCGCCCATGATTCTGAAAACCACGGGCGGGACGCCCGTGCCACTGCCGGAGCGCCGGCGCTATGATTAAGGTCATCTTGATCGCAAGGAGGAATTATTTCGTTTTGGCGTCCTCCAGCTCGAAGACGTCGCCGATGGTGCAGAGGTTGGCTTTGGCCGCGGCGCCGTCGATTGCCCGCTGGGAGCGGAAGTATCCCGCCGGTTTGCCGTCGCGCTCGACGCTGAGATAGACGTCGCGCGGCTTCAGCGCCTCCGGCAGTTTAGTGACGAAGAAGTCGGAGCGCTCCGCAGGGTAGACCGGGGCGACGTACGGATCCGGGACGTTGACCTCGTCGCCGTTTTTCAGGGCGGAGTCGTCCGCGCTCTTGAGCGGATGGTAGATGAGCCAGAAGTTCACGCCGGCGGGGAATTTCCGCTCGGCAAGCGTCTCGAAATACACGCCATTGGCCAGCTCCACCTTCACCACGGCCTCCTCCTTCAACATCGTGACCACGCCAATGTAGTCGGTCGGGGGGGTGGACTGTGAATTGTGCCGCACGCAAGGCTTGCAACCTTCGGGCAGCTTCATCGGCTGCTCCGTCAACTGCGGGTGGTGGAACATTAGCACCTGTTCCTTCCCGACCGCCGGGGGGACGCCGTTCTTGTACCAGGAGGAGAAAAATTTGGTCAGCTCCAGGAAGGCGTGGCCGTGGTTGACGTCCGCCATGACGCCGCTATCCTCGCTACTGTCGTTCCAAGTCAGGAGGTAGGCGACCCGCGGCTTTTGCGCGATGATGTCCCGCCAGTTCTCGTAGTAGCCCGCCATGCCCAGGCGTTCCCAGGCGAAGGGGCCGATATTCCCGCGCAGCACGAAATAGGCGGGCACGGCCCGGAGCCAGAGCTCCTTGCCCATCGCTTTGGCATAGGCGGCCATGGCGGGGGTGTCGACGAGCTCGTCGCCGTAGGTGTTGCCGCTCCAGTGGATGACGGCGTCGGCGTTACGCAGCCACACATCGGTGGCCGGCTTCGTCCAACGCCTGAACTTGTCAGTGTAGTCCTGAGCCCGCGGACAGGTCTTGATGACGACATAGACGGACTCCTTGCCCCCGAGCGGTGCCAGTACACGCTCGATGGTCTTTTCCACGTCCGTGTTCTCCTGATAGGCGAACATGACCACGCGCTTGCCGTCGATACGGAGCCAGACGTCGTCGTACTTCTCCTTTAGGTAGGCGAATTCCTTCGCCGTGCCCTCGATGAAGCTCTCGTTGGCTAGGGTCCAGATCTCGGGGTAGAGTTTGAACGTCCCGTCCTCCGTGGCGGCCTGCCAATAGGCCTCCGTCTGTTTCGCGAATTGCTGGAGCGGCCCCTTGATGCAGCCATTGTTGAAGAGGCCGAAACCGTCGATGCCAGCGGCCTTGGCCAGCCTGATCTCTTCTCGGGCCGCGCCCAGCGGATCGCGGGTGTATTTGACCATCTCCGCTGGAGCGCCGCCCACCGGGTGGCGCCAATAAGTGGGGCCGTCCATGTTTTTCCTCTCGCTGTCCGAAGCGTCGAAGGTGACGGCCACCATGCAGCAAGTCATCGCATGGGCGAGCACGATCCCCTGCTTGCCGTCCGCCACGACGGGGGAATTGCAGGCGGACAGGAGGGCGGCGGCGAGACCGGCGGCGGCCAGTCCCAACGGTTTCATGGGGAGCAAACGTTTCACAAGGCGCATCTCTATTTCCTTTCTTATTTTGCGAGCCAATTCACCATGGGGAAGACACCGGAGCGGGGAAGCTGGGGAGGGCGGGCAGGACGCCCGCCGCCTGGGACTCGCCATGGCCGTCGAGGAACATGAAGTTCGCCCGCTTCGCGTGGGCGAAATCGATGCCCCGGTCGCCCCACGTCGTGTTCTGGGTTGGACGGCTGATGCTATAGACGTTGCCATTCCCGCCCGAGCCCTCGCCGAAGTAGATGTGTTGAGACAGCATCGGCAGCCGCGAGAGCCTGAGGAATCCGGCGGACGCGGAACCGTCATAGGGGGTGTTGTAATGTATGCTGCTACCGACGCAACACGGGACTTTGTAGGTGCTCCAGTAGACTTGGCTTTTTTCTCGGCTCCAGAAGCTGAGGATGCTGTCACACCAGGTGACGCCGAAGAAATCTCCGGTCGAGGCGGGGGCGCGCATGGGGGGGATATATTGCAAGTCACGGCTGGAATAGATGTCCAAGTTGGTGTGGATCCAGCCGTTCTTGCCGGTGTAGCGGGCGCCTTCCCCGGCGATGAAGTCGTTCCAGTCGCAGTTGTAGCTCATCGCCCCGAGCATGAGTTGCCGCTGGTGGTTCAGGCATTGGCTGCGCAGCGCGGTCGCCCGCGCCAGGCTCAGGGCGGGCAGCAACAGCGCCGTCAGGATGGCGACGACGGACACCACAACCAACAGTTCCAGTAAGGTGAATTTGCGTTTCATGTGCATGATGGCCTCTTGGGTTGTTTCGCGTCGGGAGCCAAAGGATTCCAGACATGTTCCAAAAACGACTCGGCGTATTGGTCGATCGAAACGTCGAGGAAAACCGCCGGGAACGGGCAGAAGAGCGGGATCTCGCGGTTTCGGTGGCACACAAGCACCAACTCGTCCGGGACGGACACGCCACGCTCCAACAAGGCGGCGATCACCCCCGGCATCGCATCATCAGGATAGACGAACAGCAAATCCGGGCGTTCCGGGCGGGCGAGCTCCTCGCGCAAAATCCGGCACGCCTGCTGCGCGTAGCTGTCGTCCGGACGCCCCCCGTAGAGCGGTTGGCGGCGGCAGCGGTCCAGCTCGATACCCGCCGTCCGCATGGCGCGGGCGGCCACGCTCCGCTCAGGCGGCAGCAGCGGGTCGCAAGGGAACAGGAGGAGCGGCCGTTGGAACTGGCCGGAGTCCAGCAAGTCCCGCAACGGGGCGTAATATTGGGCCTGATCGCCGCCCGCCTGGAGTTGCCCCGCCCAGCAATGCGGGATCGTCAACCGCTCGAACCAGCCTTCGTCCTCATGGCGGAGGGTCACCGCCAACAGCGCGGCGAGGCGGTTGCCTTTGATCATCGCGTCGAGATAACCAGGGATGGCGCCGCAAGCGTCCGCCTGCCGGTTGTCATAATAGACCATCGCCTCGAAGCCCCGCTCGCTGAGCTTGTGGCAAAGGTAGCTGATCACAATATGAGTGAACGCAGACTCCTCATGCTCTGGCGAACGCCCGATCGCATAGACGCCGACAACGCCGGAACGGGGGGCGAAGTCCCGGACAAACATGCCTTTCCCATGCACCTTGTACAATAGCCCCTCGCGCATAAGCTCCTCGGTCGCCAGTTGCGCCGAGAAATAGTTTACGCCGCTCAGCCGCGAGAGCGTCCGCAGCGAGGGCATCCGTTCGCCACCAGCGAAGACGCCACCATGAATGGCTTCGCGCAAATGTTCGGCGAACTGGGAATAAAGCGCCGCCCCGTCCCTAGGAGCGAACCGCCCCAGCAACAACCGCGCATTTTCCGAAGCCTCACGCATCACCTACCCCATATCAGTAATATCAGTTGGGCTATTATAGCTGAAATATCGTCTTTTGTCAAGAGGCGGGAGCGAAGAAAAAACGAAAGCGAGGGACATGCGAAGAAGGGGCGGAGGCACGGTGCTCCGTCCCTTTCATGGGGAATACCTCAAGGAACAAATGGGATCGGAGCCGACAATCCGCGCGCTGGCTCAGGCGAAAAGCTTCTTGGCGATCCCGGCGACGTGGCGCCCCTGGAACTTGGCGATGGCCAGCTCGTTGGCGCTGGGCTGCCGGGCGCCGTCGTGGTCGGCCAAGGTGGAGGCTCCATAAGGGGTGCCGCCAGTGATCTCCGCCATGTTCAGCAGCTCCGGGGCGGCGTAGGGCACCCCGACAACCACCATGCCATGGTGGAAAAGAGTGTTATGGAAACTGGTGATGGTGGTCTCCTGCCCTCCATGCTGGCTGGCGGTGCTGACGAAGACGCTGCCAACCTTGCCGACCAGCGCGCCTTGGATCCAAAGTTTGGCGGTCTGGTCGAGGAAATGGCGCATCTGCCCGCACATGTTCCCGAAACGCGTCGGCGTGCCGAAGATCACGGCCTCGGAGTCGCCCAGTATCTCGGGAGTGATGAGAGGGATGGAGGCGAACTTATCCCTAACAGCCTTGGCTCCGCTCCTAACCAGACGCTCCTCGGGCTCCAGCTCCGGCACCTGGAAGATGCTCGACTCCACCCCAGACACCTCCGCCACCCCGGCCTGGACAGCCTCGGCCAAACGCCAGACGTGCCCGAACATGCTATAGAACACCACCCGTACCCTGACCATGGACAAGCTCCTTTTTCATGGCTAACGAAGAGCCCCAAAAGCCCTTCCTCCGACGCTCCGGAGGTATGTAGCACCGTAAGCCACGGCGAACAACCCCATAAACGAAAGAAGGCGGGAAGCTCACGCCATCCCGCCTTCTTCATTAGCAACTAGCAATTTTCTTCAAGAGGCCAGGGGGTCGGCGACCTTCTTGGTTTTCTCCGGAGCCTTGAGTTTCAACAACGGGGTGCCGTTGCCGACGGTCTCCGCGGTGATCTGGCATTCGGCGACGTCGTCGCGGGAAGGCACCGAGTACATGATGTCGAGCATCAAGTTCTCCAGGATGTTGCGCAACCCTCTGGCGCCGGTGCCCTTCTTGACGGCCTCCTCGGCCAGGGCCTCGATGGAGGACGGCTCGAAGACGAGCTTGACACCCTCGAACTCCATGAGCTTCATGTACTGTTTGGTCAGGGCGTTCTTGGGCTCGAGGAGTATCTTCGCCAAGTCGGCCTTCTCCAGATGGCGCAGCGAAGCGAGCACCGGCAGGCGGCCGATGAACTCCGGGATCAGGCCGAACTTCAAGAGATCCTCGGGCTCGACCAGTCCGAGCACCTCGTCGCTGTCGATGATCTCCTGGGTCTTGACCCGGTCGCCGGGGATCTTGAAGCCCAAGACGCGGTTGCCGATGCGGCGCTTGATGATCTTGTCGAGACCGACGAAGGCTCCACCGCAGATGAAGAGGATGTTGCTGGTGTCGACCTTGATGTACTCCTGGTGGGGATGCTTCCTGCCGCCCTTCGGGGGAACGTTGCAGACGGTGCCCTCAAGGATTTTCAGCAGAGCCTGCTGGACGCCCTCGCCGGAGACGTCGCGGGTGATGGAGACGTTCTCGGTCTTGCGGGCGATCTTGTCGATCTCGTCGATATAGACGATACCGATCTGGGCGCGTTCGACATCGTAGTTGGCGGCCTGCAGGAGGCTGAGAATGATGTTCTCGGTGTCCTCGCCGACATAGCCGGCCTCGGTGAGCGGAGTGGCGTCGCAGAGGCAGAAGGGGACGTCAAGGATCTTGGCGAGGGTGCGGGCGAGCAAAGTCTTGCCTGAGCCGGTGGGGCCGACGAGCAGCACGTTGCTCTTGTCGACCTCGACGCCCTCGTCGATGCTGGTGGCGTCGCGCATCATGTTGGCGCGCTTGACCTGGAGACGCTTGTAATGGTTGTGGACGGCGACGGAGAGCACTTTTTTGGTGCGCTCCTGGCCGATCACATAATTGTCAAGAGTATCCTTGATGACGCAAGGCTTGGGGATGTCCAACTGGGGGATGGCGCAAACGCCCTTCTTCTTCTCCTCGCCGCCGCCCAAATGACCGAACATGTCGAGGCAGACCTCGGCGCAGTTGCGGCAGATGTTGGCGTTGGTTGGACTGGTGATCAGCTGCCCCACCTTGTCCGGGGCCTTGCCGCAGAAGGAGCAGTTCATATCCTTTTCGTTGCCGTTCTTCTTCTCAGTCATGGTATGGAACGCTTCCGGGTTTGGCTTCAGGTGGTGGTCAGGACGGAGTCGACGATGCCGTAGGTCTTGGCCTCATCCGCCGACATGAAGAAATCGCGCTCGGTGTCCCGCTCGACCTTGGAGAGCTTCTGGCCGGTGTGCTTGCCGATGATCTCGTTAAGCATGGAGCGCATGCGGAGAATCTCCTTGGCCTGAATGTTGATGTCGGCCGCGGTGCCCTGCGAGCCGCCCCAAGGCTGATGAATCATGATCCTGGCGTTGGGCAGGGAGTAGCGCTTGCCGGGGGCGCCGGCGCAGAGCAACACGGCGCCCATGCTGGCCGCCTGACCGAGGCAGTAGGTCTTGATGTCGCAGCTAAGGATCTGCATGGTGTCGTAAATCGCCAGTCCGGAGGTGATGGAACCGCCGGGG
>Ga0209467_1000228_pt1 | contig 98258 bp, 89 predicted proteins | sample Higcelwee11metaG_FD_187175 | JGI IMG/M metagenome (GOLD analysis project Ga0209467, IMG submission 187175) | Freshwater pond sediment microbial communities from the University of Edinburgh, under environmental carbon perturbations - High... | ecosystem: Environmental > Aquatic > Freshwater >...
CGCAACCCTGACGCCTTGGCTGTCCATGACGTATCAACGCTGGCCGGAGCCTTGGCGGGTTCCGGTCGGTTTTTGATTCCGTCATCAAAAAGCTGGAACTCAAGAAGAAATCAGAGAACGTTAAAACATCAGGGACGGCAACGTCCCGAAACTCATGGAAGGGAACGTCATGACAACGGAGAAAGTCGAGGCGGTTCACAAAAATGCGATTCCGTATCTGCTGCGCCCGGTGCTGTCCAAGGGCGACGTCAGTTTGTTGCACGCACCGCACGGGCTGGGGAAGACTGCGTTCGCCTATAGCCTGTGTGCCTCGGTCGTGGCAGGCAATCGGCTGTTCCAGGAGAAATGGTGGACTGTGCCACCGGACGGAAATAGGGCGCGCAAGGTGTTGTACCTGGACTTCGAGTCAAGCCGGGATCGGATCGACAGCCGCAGGAAGACCTTCGTCACGCCCTTCCTTCCATCCGCCCCGGAGGAGGAAACGCTGTGCCAGGGGAACTTCATCGTCAAGGATCTCGTCGGCGACACCACCAACTATTCCCTTGAGGCCAACCACCAGAAGATCATGGACATGCTGGAGGACGCCAAGAAGCAAGGGAACCCAGGGCAGCCGGTGGACTTGGTCGTGTTCGACACCTACACCCGCTTGGTCTGCAACGAGGACGCCACCGCATGGGAGCGGATTCGCCCCTTGATGGACAAGATCAGGGTGACGGGCGCCGCCGCGCTGATAGTCCACCACGCCAACAGCGACGGGGGCCGCAGGGGCTTCATGGACAACTTCGCCACCATCGTTAGGCTGAGCCGTTCGGGCAACGCTTCTGCGTCCCTGGACGAGTCCATTCAGGTGGAGATCCAGAAGTTGCGCAACGGCAATGTCCGCATCGACCACGAGCCTTTCCAGATAAGGTTCGTTGAGCACAAGTGGACGGTGCATGAGCCAAAACGGCAGGATGCGCTTGAGGAGTTCGGCTTGATCGTCCGAAGCTACCAACAGGACGACTACCCGCGCGACGCCATTGCCCAGATGATGGGGATGTCGAAGACGATCCTCCACGACAAGATGAAGGAGTACAAGGCGAAGTACAACCTGGACGCCTGACGAGTCTAGCCTTCCAGGTTGTACTTGGCGGAGTCAACCAGCCGGAGCCTTGTAGGAGGTTCCGGCTGGCGTTTTGTTGTGCGCTCAGACGCTTCCCTGCGACATCCAATCGCGGCAGTTTGAGAAGGTGGTTGGCACTCAGCGGGGCGGACGGGAACAATACGCTCTCTGCCGCTCCCGCTCACAATGGAAAGCGTAGTTCCTCGCGGTGGCCACCAAGGCGTCATGGAACGTCTGGTCTTCCCGGCTTTGCGGCTGCGCCGCCGTGACCGAATGAGTCTTCAGCAACTGGGACAGCCTCTCGACCTCCGCCTGGTTGGCGACGACGTTGCCCGACTTGGTCTTCCAGCCGTTCTGCCTCCACCAGGCGACCCACTCGTTCACGCAGTGGTAGACATACTCGTCGCTCGCGTCCGTGACGAGGGTGAGCTGGCTGGACTGCTGCAACCGCTCCAGGCAGGAGATGATCCCGACCAGCTTGAGCTTCGCCACCGTGACGTCGCCCACGAACCCCAATATCGGCTCGCTCTTGAACACGCCGTTGTCGAATACCCCGGCGAACGCCCCGCTTTTGACCGGGTGAATGATCCAAGTTCCCACGTATAGTTTCATCGTCTTTCTCCAGTGTTATGGTTGATGTCAGGCCGTTTTCCGTTGGGGCTTGTCCCCGGTGGTTGTGGTTGCGTATTCCACAGGCGCATCGTCCTCGCCGTCGTTGGCGAGCAGGTACTTGATCACGTCGGTGTTGCGGTAGCGCACCGCCGAACCGACCATCTTCCTTTTGAACGGGATCATCCCGGACTTCTCCAGCTTCTTGAAGTTCGAGAGACCAACGGAAAGCATCTCCGCGGCCTCCCGCTGGTCGATGAGCTTCGGCTGGACTGCTGGCAACATCTCGCCCTTCGCCGCCAAGTTCTTCAGATTGCCGAGGATCTCGTTCATTTCCGGGACGCTGAGCAAGCCTTCTTCACAGAGCGGACGGATGAACCTTGCGATCAATTTCACGGTTCTGGGTTTCACGTTCGTCGACATCTTTTTACCTCCATGCTTCATGCGAATTGTTTGTTGACCTGTTACTTGCGTTGTTCGCATAGCATGTATGTCGCTGTTATTTTTTTACTCTTTCATTGTGTTTGATGCCATTGTCACGTTCTTTGTCTGCCACTATATTATAGCAATAACTCCGACACTATATCCTAGGCTAGTTCCTGCTAAAAAGCAGCCTGCTTATTAGTAGTATCTATAGATTCAATATATTCATACACTGTTCAACATGCTTGTACAACAAGAATATACACCCATGCACATCATCACTCAAAGACAATCATCCCCATAGTGAACATGGACAATCATGCAGCATCACACCATGATCAACATGGTGGAGATGAAGTCTTTCAAGCATATGCATTACCAATCAACATGCGATCATACATGAAAACAAAAACATGAACATATCAACAGTTGAGTGCAAACCAACAGACACATCATTTTTAACAGCAATCCACTATGATGTGAGAACACATCGTCTCATCCAATCAATAATCCAAACCAAAGGAGGACTTCCATGTCCCTTCCACATGTCACCTATCAGCCGGTTTACCAAGGGCATCCCATCAATGCGTCCACCGAGATTGGTCTCGGTTGCCGGGAGGACATCCTCGGCAAGGGGTTGTCCATCATCGACTACGCCGTGCGTTCACATTCCCGGGTGTTCTTCATGAGGATGGACGTCAAGTTCCCCCAGGGTGGCGACCACGCCTTTCGCGGCAACCTATTCCAAGGGTTCCTCGCCAGCTTCACGACCCATCTGACGCGGCATGGCCTGTCCCCGTTGTACCTTTGGGTGCGGGAACAGGTCGACAGCCCCACCCCTCATTTCCACGTCGCGTTAATGCTCGACGGTGCCCAGACCCGCTCGGCGCATAGTCATTGGGCGAAAGCCGTTGAGCTCTGGGGGCTGGCGTTGGGGCAAGACGCCACCGGGCTGATCCACCGCTGTTTCACGGAGGTCAACGGCAACACCCAGGACGGGGTGATGATCGAGAGGAACGCCGCGGACTGCGGGGCCATGTTCGATCACTGCTTCCACTGGATGTCATACATGTGCAAAGAGAACAGCAAGGGCGAGGCGCCTTGGCATCATCGCGAGTTCGGCGGGTCTCAGGTGCCGAGGCGATGATACGCCCGCTGTTGGCCTGGTGGGCGTCCTGTCTGTGGAACGCCGGGGTGGCGTTGGTTTGCTTCCATCGAGTCATCCCCTGCATGGGGTGGTTGTAGTGCTACGGGGTTGACTGTTCCTTGCCAGTCCCTTGACGCCGGTGGACGGGGGAGCTCCCCCAAGAGCTCTCCCACGTTGTTCATCCGGGCCGTTGTTGATGGGCATGTTGACGGAGACGTGGATCGGGTGTTGTCCCTGGTCTGTTTGAAGGAGGCTACGGGTGTGCCCTGTTCCGTTGTCGTGGCCTCGTGCTTCCCCTGTTGCCGAGGGTTCACTGGAGGGCGTTGATCGCCTTGGTTGTCGTCTTGGCAGTCAGTCTTGTCGTCAGTTGTGGCGAGGAGCGTGTATGGCGTCAGACCATCGTTTCCACCCCATGCGCACAGTCCCCAGAGGGCGTTGATTTCAGGCATCCCAGCGGCGAGAAGACCTCGGTAGGGCGGGGTGCATTGACGCCTTGCAGGGCGATGTTTGAATCATGCAAACCTGGCGTACCCCCTCTGGGAGCGATGTTGACGCTGTCGTTCACCAGCTGTCCTCGCACGTGCGAAAGGCTGGAGCCATGGGCAGCCCTGCCCGCGGACGCCTGTCATGGAGATAGAGGACGGATTGCTTCAACCAGAACCAGCGCCACGCATGCCGGCAGTCATCACATGACCACCCCGCTCCTTCGCCCATGACCCAATATATCTGCCAGACAGCACTACACGGCTCCTGAAACTCGGCGGTTCTGCCCTATTTGCGGCAAATCGCCCCCACTGTCGCAATCCTTCCAGGGGAGTCCTCCATCCCTGGCCGCCAAAGGTTGCGGCGGCTCGCCAATTTCCGGATAATGCTGTTCCCCATCGCATAAGTGTAGGCACTTGCGGGCAAGTAGATAAGTTCCACGCCCATGAACTCCTTGTTGGCGTCGCCGGTCTTCGTTGTGACCACCGCCTGGGACAGCGAATGCTTCTTGCAGAAACCCACCAAGCTCTTCAACTCTTCCGGCCGCTCGAAATACCTGTCGCTCCACTTCACCTCAACCACCCGTTCGGGAGCCTGCGCCTTCGTGTCCAGAAAAACAATGTCGACCTCGCCGCTGTCGGCCTTGCCGGCGTTCCAGCGGGCATAGTGGAGATTGAGCCCCTGGTCATGGAAAAACTGGGAGAACACCGCCGTCTCCACCACCGAGCCCATGGCCTCGTCATTCTCCTGGATGGGCGCGAAGAGCGCGGCGCGGATGGAGGGGTTGGTCAGGTAGACCTTGAACGCCGCCGCCCGCTGGAAGCGCTTGGCGTTCTTGTCGATCCGGCTCACCGTCCGGATCAGGAAGGCGGCCTCCAAGTACTCGATGTACTTCTTGATGGTGTTCTTGGCCACCCCGGAGTTCTTCGACAGCTCCTCAAGGGAAACCTCGTTGCCGGTGTTATAGGCGAGCGTGGTGAACAGGGAGTTCAGCTCCTGGATGTCGTCGATGCCGTAGAGGCTTGGGAGGTCGCGCAGCAGGACTTTGTCGATGATGTCGCTTTTGATGAAACGCTGAGGGTCTTTCCTTGCGGTTTCCGACAAGGCCAGCTCGGGGTAGCCGCCATAGTTCAAATACTCAATGAAAAGCCCGTTAAGCCGTTCCAAGTTTTTCGCCTCGTACCAAAACGTGCTGCCGCTTGAGGTGATTTCCACAAGGTTGTCCTCCCCTAACAGCAACAGGAACTCGTAGAAGGTCAGGGGCGGCAGGAGGAAGTCCGTGAAACGCCCGGCGCCGGATTCGTTGCTTTTCAGCCGCAACGCCGCGGCCGCCGAGCCGGACACGACGAACTTGATGTTGGGAACGTCGTCCACCAGGTGCTTCAGCAATATCTCCCAGTCCTTCATGTACTGGATCTCGTCGAAAAAGGCGTAGGCCTGTCCCCCGTCCGGGCCGAGGCTGGCGATTTCCTTGAACTTCGCCACGAAGTCGTCAAGCGTCAGATGGTTGTAGAGCGGATGGTCGACAGAGACGTAGAGGATCCTCTTGGCCGGTACGCCGGATTTGATCAGCCTGGCGATGGCATGGAAAAGCATGACCGTCTTGCCAACCCGGCGCGGCCCCATCAGCACCAACGCCCGTCGGAGCGTGAAGTCGGTCATCAAGCCATAGGCCTGATCCAAGTAAGGCCGTTCCTTCATCCCGGCTTGCTCGGCGGGGATGGCTCCGGTCTCCCACCAGGGGTTCTCCAGCTTGAGCCTCGTGACGATTTGTTGGTCGGAAATGGGCTTCATGACCTAGTCTCCCAAAAATAGAATCAATATCTTGATCTTAATCTAGCATCATGGCTCGGGGCATTCAAGGGCAGCAGCGCGGAAAGCGGCGGAAATGTCAGTCCGTCACACAGTTCCGAAAAGACAACGGCATAGGAGGATCAGCGACAAGATGATCCCGTGTCGCCATACCGCTGATCGTCGGATTTCAGACCTATATCACTTCTCTGAGGCGAGCGCTTCTTGGCCATGGGGAACGTCCTGTGGCCGTCCTGTCGTTTGGACAGGCTGGCCTGCGTTTATGGCCGGTCGCCCAACAACCACTATTTCATGGAGGAGAACATGGGTTACTACAGCCAGGTCGTGTTGATGCTGAACCGGGAGGCGGATGGCGAGCTCAGAGTCGCTTTGATGAAAGCCCCGGAGGATGTACGCCAGTTGTTCAAAGGTTGCGCGCCGGAGGTGGACGCTGGCTCGGGCATACGTTTGCGCCATTGGGAACACGTGAAATGGCAAGACGAAGTGTCCGAGTTCGTGGACGCTTTCATCGCCAGCCTCGACGGCTACCAGTACCGGTTCGTTCGGCTTGGCGAGGCGTTCGGAGACCTTGACGACGACGGCGAGATCTACGAGAGCCCGTTCTGTCTTGAAATCGTGGCCAAAATCGAGTTCCGTCGAGTCGGTTGTCCATCCCAGGGCGATGTGACGGGACAGCCTCAAAACCAAGTGGCTCAGGAGCCCCTCGGGGAGTAGCCAAGGGGCGCGTTGAAACGGCGTTCCAGAGAGGGTAAACCCACGGCGGGGCCGGGGATATTTGAGCCGTTTGCAAGGATGCGGAAGAATTCGTTGAGTTGGCGGGCTCCTGCGTTTTGGCGGCTGTCACCGCCGATGGAAATGTCCCGATTTCGCCGGTCTCGAATGTCCTGGGGAGCCGACTGCAAGCTCCCGGCGCGGGATGCCCCGGCCACGTCTTCACGAGGCGAGACGCTTCGGCCACATCAGAAAACACACGTCGGACGGTCGTTTTTATACACCATCGGGGCACTGCCAAGGGACGCCGAAATCATGCCTTCCAGGAGCCAAACGTACACGGCGCAGCCTGGGTTTTTCTGGGCTTGGAAGGCCATGCCAAGAATTCCACGGGATTCGCGAGATCGGCTCAACAGCCACGATTCCCAACTCTTTTCAACTCAGTCATCCCATGCCCGCCCCACACAGGGCGGGTGTGGGAGCTATGCTCGCAAATCATTAAAAACCAAGCAGATGGAGGTTCATCATGGATTTATCGTTGCGCAAAACGGATTTGCAGGACGCTCTGGCGGGGCTTCGCCCGTTTTTCCAAGGCATGAAGTCGAACGCCGGGAGGTTGCTGGTCAAGTTGTCGCACGGCAATGGGGAACTGAGCGTCGCCGCTACCGATGGTATCAGCTGGCTGAAGTTCCAGCGGAAGTCGATGTCGGTCAGCGCCGCGCCGGTGGAGGTGTTGGCCCAATGGCCGGAGATGAAAAAGGCGTTGTCCAGGATGGGCGGCGGGGCCGTGACGTTTCTGCACACCCATGGCGACGCTCTGGAGCTGAGCGTCGGGGACGGTCGGGGCGTCGAGAAGATCATGCTGGAGCCGATGTCGTCTTGGACGGACGCGCCGAAGGTGTCCCTGGAGTCTGTCGGGTTCAAGAGGGACTTCCTCGACAAGCTGTCCAAGGCCGCCCACTTCGCAGACGAGGACGGCGCCAGGGAGCCGTTGAAGGGCGTGTTGGTCGAGCCCGGTTGGATGGTCGCCACCAACGGGAGAAGGCTGATCCGGTTCCCTGTCGAGCTGGGGTTGAAAGAAAGCTTCGTCGTGAGCCGTTGCGGGGTGCTGGAGTCCGGGTTGCTGAAAGGCGAAGGGGAGATCGGCGTGTCGGCGGATCCGGCAAGGGTGTGCGTTAAGGCCGGGGACTGGATGTTCAGCTCCCCGCCCATCAAGGCGAAGTACCCGTCATATCGGCAGGTCATCCCGGCCATGCAAGGGCTCGGTAACAAGGTGGTGTTTTCGCCGCAGGACGCCAAGCGGATCACGGAGGCGATGTCGCAGTCGGCCTCGAAATCGTGGGGGCACATGGAGCCGGTGTTCGTCCTCAAGGAAAAGGACGGCGTTGTGGTCATCAGGGACGACGCCAAGTTCACGGCGGTCATGGAGGCCAAGGCCGAAGTCACCGGGATGAAAGCTGGCGAGACCCTCGCCATCGACAGGCGTACCTTGCTGGACGCCTTCAAGCTGGGGTTCAGGACGATTCTTTTCAGTTCCCCCAGCTCGCCCATGGTCGCGGTCGGCGACGGGCCGGGCGACCTGACGTTGATGCCGCTGACCCAGGCCGACCCGGCGAAAGTCAAGGGCGTCGTGGAGACCTGGAGGCGGGAGCATTCCGGGAAGGTCGATGAAGTGGTGGAAGTCAAAGAACAACCAAAGCAGGAGATCAAAATGCACGAGTTCAAGCAGCAGTCCTTGGAGAAGCAGGTCGAGGCCGTCAGGAGCGAGGAGCGGGAGAAGACCGTCGAGGGGCTAAGGGTCATCGGCACGGAGAAGGCGGTCGAGACTTTCGACGACCTGCTGGAGTACGTCACCGAGTTGAAGACGGCCATGGGGCAGATCAAGGACATGGTGAACGCCCTGCCGTCCAAGGTGCGCGACGTGCGCCGCGGCGTCAAGGACAAAGAGCGCGACTACGAGAACGCCAGGGTCGCCATTATGCAGCTCAGGAAGGTGTCGGGCTTCTGAGCGCAAAAATAGGCGAAGCCAAAAAATAGGGCGCAACGCGCCTGGTCCAGGTCCCCGACCTGGCCGCCGGAGGCATTCTTTTGCCTTCGGCGACCAGGCTTTCGCGCCTGGAGGCGACAAGGTCTTCGACCTTGACCATGGCTATTTGAGGTTAAAACAACAGCAGAGGTACAAGATGAGTCTCTATGAAGTCGTCGTGTCGGTCATGAACCACGGCAAGGAGCTGGGGCGGACAGTCGTCCGTCTCCGCGCCAGCAGCCGTTTCGACGCCGCCATCCGCGCCGAGTCGTCTATTGAGGGCAGCTACGGCGAGTCCAGCTACGGGCGTTTCGTCCAGGTCGAGCCTTTGAGCGAGGCCGAGTTCTCGGCCATGGCCGTCGCCTGACAACAACACCAAAACAGAGGAGAACAGCATCATGCTGAAACTCAACGCCTCGTATTCCAAGAAGGTTCCCGCCGACATCGAATTCAGCTCCAAAAGTTTCCACGCCTCGCTGGAGGTGGAGCTGTCGGACGCCATCACGCCGGAGGGCATCAAGGCCAAGATCCACGAGACCTTCGAGCTGGTCCGGGCCTCCGTCGAGAGCGAGATCAACAGCGTCCCCGCCCAGCAGCGGCAGGCGGCGCCCATCAACAACCAGGCGCTCGCCCAGTCCCGGCCGTTCCGGGGCAACCCGGCCAACTCCGACGCCCCCGCCAGCGAGAAACAGTTCAAGCTGCTCTTCGACTTGGGCAACCGGGCAGGGGTGCGGATCAACGACCTCGCCCGGGAGCGGTTCAACGTCGGCGGGTATGGCCAGCTCTCGAAAGGGCAGTGTTCGCAGCTCATAGACGAGCTGGTCCGGCTGAGCGACAAGGCGGCGTAAAAGGGGCTTCAACAACAGGAGGACAAAATGCCCACACTGACTGAGTTGCGGCAGAGCCCGCACCACTCGTATTCGAGCCTAAACTCCTTCCTCTCCATCTGCCCGTTGCAGTACGCTTTCCGGTACATCTACAAGCTGACCCCGGAGCGCACCGGCGTCAGCCTGCCCTTCGGGTCGGCGTTCCACGGAGCTCTCACCTGGCTGGCGAATCGCCGCAAGCAGGGCGAATCCTCCAACCCAGAGGAGCTCGCCGAGCTGTTCTCGGAGCGTTGGCAGGTCGAGAGCAAGTCGGCCATCGGGCTCAAGTTCAAGACCGACGGCGAGTGGGACGAGCTCAACGCCCTTGGCCGCAAGATGGTCGCGGCCTTCCACGAGGGCTGGAGCGAAGAGGAGGAGGTAGTCCAGGTGGCCCGGGCGTTCAGCGTCCCCATCCTCGACGCCGACGGCGAGCCCGTCTCGGACAAGCCGCTGATCGGGGAGATCGACCTGGTGGTCAAGGACAAGGACGGCGACATCGTGCTGGTGGACTGGAAGACCTCGGCGATGAAATGGGCGGAGGGCAAGGTCCACTCCCACATGCAGGCTACGTGTTTTTGCTACGGCTGGAACCGCCTGTTCGACAGCAACCCGCTCTTCCGCTTCGACGTGGTGACCAAGACAAAGAAGCCTTTCTACGAGCCCATCCCCACGACAAGGCGGGAGGACGATTTCCACCGTCTGGCAGAGTTGGTCAGGGTGGTCGAGCGGGCCATCGCGAGCGACGTGTTTTATCCGATGCACGGCGGCTTCGCCTGCAAGGATTGTCCACACGCCAGGGCGTGCGCCAACTGGCATCGCGGCCAGGCGCGCTGTCTGCCGCTCGTGGCCTAAAAATAACTAGGTCAACACCCTGCGGGCCATGCGCCCACAGGAGGAATCTCAACCCACAACGAAAGGATCGCGATCATGAACGGAAGCCTTATGCTTGACAGCGGGACGGCTCGTGTGAGCCGCCAGGACTTGATGAGGGTGCCCACCCCCTACGCCACGCCCACGTGGAGGCCGGTGCCGCACCATCGGGTGGCCGAGCTGGTCGTCAACGAAGCCGAAACCCGCGGGTACTGCATCGTCTCCGAGGAGTATGGCCTCAACCCCGCCGGGACGAAGCTGTTCGGCGTGCTGCGGTTCCATCCGCAGGGACGCCCGGAGTTCAGCCGGGCGCTGGGGCTGCGCAACTCCCACGACAAGAGTTTGGCGTTGGGTTTGACGGTCGGCGTCAGCGTCATGGTTTGCTCAAATCTGGCCTTCGGCGGCGAGACCACGGTCACGAGGAAGCACACCTCCGGGATCGAGGTTGACGGGCTGGTTCCGTGGGCGTTCGACCAGCTCGCCCCGCAGTACGAACGCCTGGAGACCAACATCGAGCGGATGAAGGGCAAGTCGCTCTCGCTGGACGCCGCTCGGCTCCTGGCCGTCAAGGCCGCGGAGCTGGACGCCATCCCCAGTTGCGACGTGGTCCCGGTCTTGAAGGAGTACCGGAGCCCCCGGCACGAGGAGTTCTCGCCGCGGACGGTCTGGAGCCTGTTCAACGCCTTCACCGAGCTGGCCAAGAAGTACAGCCCGCCGAGGGCGGACAAGTGCTACCGCCGCCTCGCCAGCATGTTCGACTTGAACTGAGAAAGCAGGATGCGGAGCATCCGAAGCGCCCAGCGTTAGGCTGGCCGCCGGAGGCGTCTTGTTTGCCTTCGGCGACCAGGCTGCCGCGCCTGGAGGCGGCCACTTGACCATGGCTATTTTTAACCACAACAAGGAGGTGTTCATGGGAACCACTGAGGATTTCATCAGGGACAAGGCGGGCAAGCTCGGGGAGTCTGATTTCCTCCGGGCGTTGCGGAACGCTGGAGGGATACTCGGAAAGTTGGCCGGGCCTCTGTCCAAGTTCGCCGGGCAGCTGCGGCTGCTGGTCTCGATGCTCCGCGACTACCACTCGGGGAAGTATCGGAGGCTGCCGGTTTGGACTATCGGCGTCGTGGCCTTCGCCCTGCTCTACGTCCTGAACCCCTTCGACGCCGTGCCCGACTTCATCCCCGTCGCCGGTCTGGCCGACGACGCGTTGGTGGTCGCGGCGGCGCTGTCGATGATCGGGCAGGATCTCAAGGACTACCGGCGCTGGCTCGTCAAGGAACGCTGGCGGGCCAGGCGCGAGCGTCGCCAACAAAGCAAACCACAGGAATAACGGGAGGTGACCATGGAAAACGACGGAGAGCATGATGAGGGCATCTTTGGCTGCGCCACCCGCCCCGAGGAAGGGCTTGACAGCTTCTGGGAGCCTCCCATCTCGCCTTGGAACCGTCCCGACAACTGCCAGACCGTGGCCTTGCTGGCCGCGGTCGCCGTGGTTGGGGTGGTGAGCCTGGCCTTCGGGATATTGGCCAAAAAGTAACGTGTCAGGGAGGGCGTAAGGCGGGAACTATCGGCAGAAGGAGGTGCAATCGTGGACATCATCAAAGGGATCGGGGCGTTGCTGGTCATTGTGGCGCTCGGAGTCGGGGTGGTGGTGGTCTTGGTCGTCGCCGTGGCTGTCGTCGCGGCGCTGGCCGCCACCGCCAAGTTCTGGGCGCCCGCCTTGCTGGTGTTGCTGGCGCTCGCGGCGGTCGTCACTATCGTCTGCTGTGTCGCCAACGGCCAGGAGGGTTGAGCGATGGGAACGGCGGATAAGTCAACGGCCCCGGAGGGCGCGGAGATGGTCACGGTTCTCGTGGCCATGCCCATGGAGTTGAAGCGGAAGTTCCATGCCGAAGCCAAGCGGCGGGGGCAGAGCTTCTCGGAGTTCATATGCGCCAAGTGCGACTTCAACGAGCGCGCCGGCGAAACCAACAACGAAAACGGAGGCAAGTGATGAGCGGTCTGTTCAAGGTTCCGGCCAAGTGGAGCGAGGACATTCTAGGCTGGGTGTACGTGGCTGTGCTGATCGTGTGCGGCGTGGTGAACATCGTCAGCGGGGGCGCGGCGTGGCTGTCCTTGGTGGCGCTGGCGATACTGGGCGCGGTCGAGGAGAAGCTGATGAAACGGCAAGGCTTGGCCTGGCCGTCGAACTGGCTGGTTTTGGTCTTTCCGTTATACTTGTGGAATAGGCTCAAGGCTCTGGGCTTGCCCAAGCACCTCCTCTGGATCTGGCTTGCCGTGGCTGTCGCCCTGACGGCTGCCGAGGTCGTCCTTGACGGCGCCGGGCTGGAGCGCGCCGCGATGACCCAGCTCACCCAGCACTTCCAGGCGCAAGGAGCCGACACCGAATGCGTCAAAGTGGAGCTTGGCGAGGAGTTCGCCCCCGGCAACTACCGGGCCAAGGCGGTCTTCAACGACGGCAGCGTGATCAACATCCTCGTCCAGAGGAAGGACGGGAAGGTCAGCGTCCGCTTCTGAAAGCAACGCCAAGCCATCAAGCGGGAAGCGGGGAGGAGGTCAGGGCTTCCTACGGATTACTCCCCCCACGGGCACCGTCTTGGCGTCCGTGGGGCTTTGCAGGTCACGGGGTCCGCCTCCTTTTTTTAGCTCAAATCAATGTTTTCGACCTGTTGCCTAAAGGCATCTTCTGGAGCCGTCCTTGAAACTAAAGGGTATCGAGGAGAAGATGATTTAAATGCCGAAAAGCCCATCAAGGGGGGCGCTGAAGGCACAGTTGCTCAGCAGCAAGCTCATTGACTGCGGTGCTTGAAAAGGCGACCAACCAGCGCTAGAATAGCAGGAACGGGGGTGGCGAAATTTGAATGACCGGCACACAACTGCATGGCAAAAATGCAGAGGAACATCATTTCGGCTTGATTTTAGCACAAGCCGGACGTATGGCATGCATGTTGCCCGGAAACCCATCCCCTCACTTGTTGGCTCATGGGGGAGAGTCGCCCTATGACATGGCTAAGTACAATCCGCGCCATAGAAGCCGAACATAAACGGCAAGAGCGCGAATCCAAAAAGCGACAGCGGGACCTTGAGCGCCAAATGAAGGAGATGGCCAAGCTTTCCGCCCTTGACCAGGCTCGTCTGGAAGTCGAGACCTACGAGAACGCCATGGACGTTCTCCTCTCCGTCCACAAAGAGCAAGCCGCCCCCATGGACTGGCTTTCGCTCGCAGCCTCCCTGCCTCCCGTTCGTCCCAGCCACCAGTCCCACAACGAACTCAAGGCCAGGCAACGTCTCGCCATAGCTCCCGAGCGCAATGACGCCGACCACTTTGTTGAACGCGCGAAATTTCAGGATGAGCGCGAGTACCAGGAAGCTTCGCAGGCTTACGCAGCCGACCACGCCGAATGGGAGAAGATGTCCGGTCTCGCCCGCCGCATACTCAACGGCGACGCCAACGCCTACATCGTCGCCATTGAAGAGCTCAGCCCGTTCTCGGAACTCGCCAACATCGGTTCTTCGCTTCACTTCACGGTTCACAACCCGCGTCTCATCGAGGTCGTTCTCGGCACCAATGGCCGCCAGGCAATCCCCGCGGAACTCAAGACGCTCACGGCTTCAGGCAAGGTCTCGACCAAGGCCATGCCGAAGCCCCGGTTTGTGGAAATCTACCAGGACTACATCTGCGGTTGCGTCTTGCGTGTAGCGCGCGAGCTCTTCGCACTCCTACCAGTCGAGACCGTCCTCATCTCCGCATCCGCCGCCACGCTGGACACCAGCATTGGCCATACGGTCGAACGCCCGTTCCTTTCCTGCGCAATTCCGCGCGCTACCCTGAACCAGCTTAACTTCGACCTGCTCGATCCTTCCGACTCGATTCTGGCCATGACCCACCGCGGAGACCTCAAGGCGTCGCGCAAGACCGGCGACTTCGAATTCGTCACGCCGTTGACCGTCGCCGACCTCGCGCCACAGGACGCACCAAGTGGCGACACCCCTTTCAACACCATACTCGCCGCCGCCCGACGGCTTCGCGGCGATCTGGCGAAGCAGTGCGCAGCGCTGAACCCTGAACCGGCGGATGCCTTACCCGATATCGGAGAAACACCATGACCATTTTCCTCGTCATCGTCTGTCTTGGCCTTCTTGTCGCCCTGGCCGTCTTCTTTATCAAGAACAAGAACCTCACCAGGCTCGTCGCCCAGCGCCAGCAGGAAATCACCGCCGCACAGCAGGAGACGGCCAATGTCCGTGCCCAGTGCCAGCAGGAGACGGACAGCGTCCAAACGAAAGCCGAGCAGTCCCTCGCCGACGCACAAAAATTCATTGACCAGCAGATTTCCGACATCCGCGCCGAGGCCGACCGTATCCGCCAGCATTACGAGGCCGAGGCCCGCCGGATTGTTGAAGCCTCACAAACCCAACTCACAAAGGCTCTTGCCGATTTGGAGGGCCTCCGCCGCTTCGCTTCGCTCCGTGACGCCGAGGCGGAGGTCAGGCAGACGCTCGACGCCGCAATGTCGGAAGCCTCCGAGCTCCGCGCCCAAGCTCAGACACTGCTTGAACAATCCCGATCCGCCGCGGAGACCGAACGAATCAAGGCCACCGAGCGGTCCAGAACCATCTATGAGCAGGCCGACGCGCGTCTCAACCAAGCCACACGCGATGCCGGCCGGATCGTCGCCAGAGCCGAGACTCAAGCGCAGGCGATTGCTGGCGAAGCCCACGACGCGCTGCGCGACAAGCAACTCCTCGAACGCTCCGCCATGGCGATGCGCAACATCATCGAAGGGTACGGAGACCGCTACATCATCCCAACGCACAGCCTCCTGGACGACTTGGCTGTCGAATTTGGCTACACCTCCGCTGGCGAGGCGCTCAAGTCAGCCCGGACGCAGTCGCGCCGCATGGTGGAACAAGGCGAGGCCGCGACCTGCGACTATGTCGAGGCGAACCGCCGGGAGACAGCCATCCGTTTCGTCATTGACGCCTTCAACGGCCGTGTGGACGCCATCCTCTCCAGGGTCAAGCGCGACAACCACGGCCAACTCGAACAGGAAATCCGGGACGCCTTCAACCTCGTCAACCTGAACGGGCACGCCTTCCGCGACGCGCGCATTCACGACGCATACCTCAACGCCCGTCTCGACGAGCTCAAATGGGCCGTCGTCGTTCAAGAACTCGCCCGTAGACAACTTGAGGAGCAGCGCGAGCTCAAAGCCCGAATGCGTGACGAGGAGAAGGCACGCCGGGAATACGAGCAGCAGATGCGCCAAGCCGCGAAGGAGGAGGAGCTCAAGAAGAGAGCCCTCGAAGCGAAAGAACGCGAACTGGCCGAGATCAAGCGCGCGCTGGAGCATGCGGCGGCGCAGGACAAGTCTCAATTGGAGCAGCGGATCGCCGCCATGCAACAGGCGAACGACAGCCTCCGCCAGGACTTGGCGGCCGCCACGGAGAGGAAACTCACCATAGCGCAGCAGACGAAGACTGGGACTGTTTACATCATCTCCAATGTCGGCGCGTTCGGCGAGGGCATCTACAAGATCGGACAGACGCGCCGCCCGGATCCCCAGGAGCGCGTGGACGAGCTTGGCGACGCCAGCGTCCCCTTCGACTTCGACGTGCACGCTTGGATCAAGAGCGACAATGCGCCGGCCCTGGAACACAGAATCCAGAAGCGCTTTCTCACAACGCAGGTCAACAAGGTCAATTCGCGCAAAGAGTTCTTCCGGGTCTCCCTCAACGACATCCGGGAGGAGCTCGGCCAACTAGCCCAGTCCGAGCCATTTACAATCGTGCATTGGACGGATGCCGCCGCCGCGGCTCAATACAAGGAAAGTCTCGACATCGAACGCGACCCGCAGAAACTGCAGAAGTGGCTTGCGCGTCAAGAATCGCTGGCGGACCGCACTTTGCGTCTCGACGCGCTTCGCTTGACGGTAGCCGATGTGACGGAGGCGGAGGCGCAGTGAGCGAAATCGATGCCACGACTGTCAATGGTGAATTTGTCCCAGACTCTCGGCGGTCATCGCTGTGGCCGCCACCGTTGCGGCAACTCCCACGCTAGGCGCGATGGTAAGCTCTCAGCTGTGGCCAGGATTGCGGATCAGCCTCCCGGAAATGCGGGGTTCTCCCCCCCGCAGGCACCAAGACGTCGCCCGTGGGTTTGCAGGTCACGGGGTCGGCCAGCGGTCAATCCAGTATTTCGGCTCCCGCTTGAGGTGGGCCACGGCCACCACGACGATGTGGTCGCCGTCCACGCCGTAGAAAATGCCATAGGGGAATCGGTTCACCATGCAACGCCGCAACCCGCCCCCGACCAACTCGAAGGATTCGGGGAAGGTGGCGAGGAACCTCACCGCTTGGTCGAACTCGTCCAACCAAAGATAGCCGAGCCCGGCTGTTTGCCCCTCGTACCATGCGAAGGTGTCGTCGAGCTCGGCCTGGGCGACAGGCAGAAGGGATATCCTCATGCCCGGTTGTATCTCGCCATGACCGTCTCATAGGGGACGGGAGTCTGCTTGCCGCTTTTATAGGCGTTCCAACGCTTCGACGCCTCCGCGGCCCAGATCTTGTCGATGTCTCGATCCGGGGGGATGGCCTGCCGCATCACGGCGTCCACCACCTCGAACCGCTGGTCGGGCGTGAGTTTCTCTATCTCGTGAACCAGCTCAAGCACCGTTGTCATATGGCCACGTCTCCTTCGTTGTCCTCAGCCCTCTCATCTATTATAGCGGCTGTCGTCCATGGAATCAAGCGCCGCAGCGAGCCAATCCTGAAGAGCAAGGGGATCATGCTTGAAAGCGACTTGACCGCAATGGGCGTTCTCGATCAAGTCTTGGCGGCTCGTTTTTTTTCGGGAAAACCCACTTTGCTTTTCGCCAGACGATGCTATACTTATTTGATGTTTGCCACTGTTGACGCAAGCCAAGTTGGGCTTCCCCGTTGGCGGGGGCTGCAAAGAATAATGGCTCAGCGGGCGGCAAACCAGAAGAAAATTGGCCGACTAGTTTGGCGATGGGGCATATTTTGACCTTTCCCCCGCCGGACTTTTGGTTTTAGCCTCAAGAGTCCGCTGCTTGATGTCCGGCCAACCAATCAAAAAGGCCAGTGGACAGAGGGTTTTGTCCCGCCGGACTCACCCTTTATCCACCTTGTACGGCCTTTCGTCCAACTTTCGTGGAGCTCCGTTTCCGGACAATCCCCAGTCCGTTCTGGAATTCAGCCTACATGACGCTGATGCTTGTCTTTTTTTGACGTAGAGGTATCGACGGCAACGACGGCGGCAAGGTGCGGCGGGGATGTCAAAGCTTTTGTCCAGGGGCGCGCGGCGATGGGGATCATCATGGATTTTCAGACCCTCCGGGTAGTGGCCCGAGGCCACCGTTTTGTGTCCTTCCAGCACCAGAAGTTCCTCGACGGCGCTGGCGTTTTCGACACCTTGCGCGCCGACGCCGCAAATTCTCCGGGTGTCGCCGCTGGGCGGGAACAGCCCTTGAAACGGCGGCTCGCCGATGATAGGAGGTGGGGAGAGATGAGGCGCAGTCAATGCGGTAGCCTGCGCCTCAAGAGGAACTTGAGATCAGCGAAGGATGCGCTCCAGCTCCTGGATGGCTGGAATTTTGTCGGGGCAGGCCTCGATGAAAGCGAGCGCTTTGTCTATGCGCTCCCGATCCGACATGCCACCGTTCCCTCCGTATAGCGCCATTATGGCTTTCTCCTGGGCTTCCTCGCCGATGTGGGTGTAGTATTTGTCGACGATCTCGGAGTTCGTCCCGAGGATCGAGAGAACCACCGCCTTGGGGACTCCGGCCTCGGCGCAGTGCGACGCGAAGCTGTGCCGCAACGAATGGAACCCGTAGACCGTCACCTTCTTCTTGCGCCCCGTGACCTTCACCGACGGCTCCAAGCCTATCCACTTGATCACCCGCAGTGCGTCGATGTTCACGAGCGTGTTGCCGGTGTTCTTGCCCTGGGCGTCGAGGAGGTTGTAACGCTCCGCGATGCTCGGGCAGACGAAGTCGTCACGTTTCCAGGCAAGGGCTTCCCGCATAACCTCCAGCAGCTTCGGGGCGATGGGGATCGTCACCTCCTTGCCCGTCTTGAATTGCCTCACCCAAATCCTCCGCCGGTTCAAGTCCACCTTGTCCCAGCGCAGCAGGATGCAGTCCTTGAAACGCTGGCCGGTGAACATCCCGAGGTGGTAGATCACCCGCAACTCGGTCTTGTTCATGACCTTGCGGCGTGGATCTTCCAACGCCTTCAGAAGCGCATCCTCCTGCTCGCGGGTGAACGACAGCCGCCTGACCTCGCGTCCCTGCTCCTCCCGCATCTTCCGCCGCAGCGGATTGGCCGAGAAGGGGTTCTCCCCTTCCCGGTAGTCTTTCAAGACGGAGAATATTTTCCTGAGCCGCCGTATCTTGCGGTTGTGTGTGTCCACTGAGATGCTGTCGGCCAGCATGTGCTGGGCGAACTTCTCGGCGACTTCCGGCGTCACGCCCGCCACATCCGTGACTCCAGGCGACACGACCCGGACGAACTCCTCGAACGTGGCGTTGTAGGATTCGTGCTCGTGGGCCGTGGCCGGGGTGGCCCGGTCGGGGTGCTTGGAATAGACGTCCCAGGCATCGGCCAAGGGCAATGCCTTCCGGAAGGCGACCAGCCCTTTGGCGTGCTTGACGTGCGCCGAGATCAGCTCCACCGTCGGAGCCTTGACCACGGGGATGTATTCCCTGGCCTTGGCGACTGCCTCCTCCAGGTTCTTTGTCTTCAGGCTGACGGCCTTCCGCTGGCCGTTGACCTGGTACCTGAACAGATACGGCCCGTCGGCCTCTTTCTTGTAGACCGTCCCGATGTCCAGCTTGACGCTTTTTCCCGCCATGATTGCCTCCCGTCCCAAAAAAATATCCACCTTGACCAATATAGCCGGGGGTCGGGAGCCTTGAAAGCCGCAAGTGGTACTTAACGGTACCGACTTGCTGATTTTTGAGGCTAAAAATGGTGCCGATGGTGGGATTTGAACCCACACGTCCTTGCGGACACTGCGCCCTGAACGCAGCGCGTCTGCCAGTTCCACCACATCGGCATGTAGAAGAATGAGTACACACAGTAAGGCCAAAGCGATTTTTTGCAAGTTTATTTCGGAAAAAATCGCGAAAAGACTTTAAGAATCCCGGCGAGGGGCTATGGTAACACCATTGATTAACTTGTAAAGGCGGATAATGACGGAGAAGAAATGGGTTAAATTCAACACATCATCCACATTGCTGAACCGGTTGATGAAAGAGCGGGGATTCTCGCGGCCGGTCGCGTTGATCCTTGCGGCGCGGGGCATCGGGCCCGATGCGGTGGATGATTATATCAACGCCTCTTTGAAGAGTTTGGGCTGCCCCTATCGGCTGCCCGGGACCGAAAAGGCGGCCAAGCGTCTCTGGGAGGCTATCCACAAGCGCGAACGTATCCTCATCCATGGGGATTTCGACGTCGACGGCATCACCTCCACGGCGTTGTTGTCGTGGGTGCTCTCCGAGAACGGCGCCTGCGTCAATTGCTTTATCCCGCACCGCTTCGACGACGGCTACGGTTTCACCCCCGACAGCTTCGACAAGGCGCTCAAGACCCACAACTGCGAGCTGCTGGTCACCGTCGACTGCGGCATCACCAGCGTGGAGGCGGTCGCCCAGGCCAAGCGGCTCGGGGTCGATGTCATCGTCACCGACCACCACGAGCCCGGGCCGACCTTGCCCGACGCGTTCGCCCTGATCAACGCCAAGCTGCATCCCGAGCTGACCGACCTGCAATGCATGGCTGGAGTCGGCACCGCTTTCAAACTCTCCCACGCCTTCATCAAGTATGGCGTCGAGAACGGCTTCGCCAACCGCAAAACCGACCTCAAGGAGGTCCTCGACCTGGTCGCCCTCGGCACGATCGCGGACATCGTGCCGCTGCTCGGCGAGAACCGCATCATGACCCGCAACGGCATCCGGCTGCTCTCCCGGCAGTTGCGCCCCGGCATCCGCGCCCTTTGCGAGGTCGCCGGCATCCGCGCCGCCCTCAAGCCCTCCGACGTCGCCTTCAAGCTCGCCCCGCGCATCAACGCCGCGGGCCGCCTCGGCGACCCCGTTCTCGCCTTCCGCCTCCTCTCCACCCAAAGCATCGTCGAGGCCTCGCGGTTGGCCACGACCCTCGACGAGTACAATCGCCAGCGTCAGCAGAAGGAGGAGGAGATCTTCAACGAGGCCAAGGAGCAGATCACCCGCCGCATCAATGTCGGCAACGCCCGCAGTATCCTCATCTCCGGCGAGAACTGGCACCAGGGCGTCATCGGCAACGTCGCGTCCCGCATCGCCCGCGACTACAACCGTCCCACCATCGTCCTGACCATCATCGCCGACATCGCCTATGGCTCCGGCCGCTCCCCCAACAAGGGGAACCTCGTTGACATTCTCTCTGGCTGCTCCGACATCCTCATCCGCTATGGAGGCCACCCCATGGCTGTCGGCCTCAGCCTCGACCGCAAGAACATCGCCGGACTAAACGACCGATTCGAACGCGCCGTCAGCGAGCGTTTCAGCGAGGAGGATTTCGTCCCGCAGATCGACTACGACGGCGATGTCATCATCTCCGAGCTCGACGAGCCTTTTTTCGACGAGCTTGAGCAGATCGGCCCTTTCGGCCAAGGCAACCCGCTCCCGGTCTTCCGCATCAACAACCTCAGCGTCCCCTACATCACCGCCGCCGGCCGCGACCACGCCCGCGGCTACGTCCGCGACGCCAACAACAACTCGCTGCCCTTCATCGCTTTCAACATGAGCGCCAGCAGCCTCCCTCCGCCGCCCTGGGACATCCTGACCACCCCCCAGATCAACGAGTACCGCGGCACTCGGAGCAACCAGCTCCAGATCCTCGACTTGAAACCGGCGTCATGAGACACTAGCCACATGGAGGCCATCCTGACGACATGAGACTATCAGCCCGCCTCCCCGCGGGATTGGAGGCCGCGGTCGGCTACACGTTCAACGACCCGCGGCTGCTCGCCCGCGCGCTAACCCACCGTTCCTACGCCTCCGAAAAAAAGCTCGGGGAGGACAACCAACGCCTCGAGTTCCTCGGCGACGCCGTGATCCAGGTGGTCATCACTGAACACCTTTACAACCTCTATCCCCGCGAACGGGAGGGCAAGCTGACCAAGCTGCGTTCCGCCTTGGTGCGCAAGGACGCCCTCGCCGCCGCGGCCCGTCACATCGGCGTCGGCGACTATGTCATGATGGGCAAGGGGGAGATGGAGGTCGAGGGTTATAGCCGGGAGTCCACCCTTTGCGACGCTTTCGAGGCCCTGGTCGGGGCGATCTACCTGGATTCCGACATCGACCAAGCCAAAGCCTTCCTGCTGCCGCTGATCCGCGACGTCTTCCCCGACCCCGACACGTTGCTGGAGGACATGAATCCCAAAGGCATGCTGCAGGAGTACACGCAGAAACGCATGGGGGGCAAGCCGAGCTATGTGGTGATGGACGCCAGCGGTCCCGACCACATGTTGACTTACCTGGTGGAAGTCTCGATCAACGGTCGTTCCGTGGCGACGGGCAGCGGCTCAAGCTTGAAGTCTGCCGAGTCCGCCGCGGCGAAAGCCGCTCTTGCGACCTTGGCTTGTCCCGTCGAGGCGCCCGTCAACGCCGAGACGCCCTCCACTCAGGACATGGTGTCCGAGTTTCAGTATCCATCTTCATGAAGAAGCCAAGCGTCGTAAGCGTTGAATACAGGTTATTGTCCGATAAATCTGGGGGCGAGCAACATTTAGTCAATAATGTCGCCTTGCCAGTTGTTTTTTCGCCGTCTTGGAAGTAATTTTCAGCCCAGATACGTCCCGGTAGCTCAGCGGATAGAGCAACTGACTTCTAATCAGTAGGCCGGCGGTTCAAGCCCGCCCCGGGACGCCATTTTTTTAGCCTCAAAACCTCTCCCCCTCAGCCTCAAACGCAAGTTCCCGTAAGAAGGCCGTGCAACATACTGACACATGCCGGAAAATCGTGCTCAAAAGAAAAAATTTGGAACATTTTTGGAACATGGATCCCTCCAGCCTCAAATAGCCTCAGCCAGCCTCGGCGTCCCAACTGGGCTTCCATGCAGCCAGAAGTGCCCCCCGTCGGTATACCTGAACCGCTTCGGTAATGACGAGGGCATCCAGTCTATCCCCCGCAGCCACCGTTTGACCGTGTTCTGGGCGGCATTTTACCCTCTGACGCCAGCCATCTTTGCGGCTGACATGGTGCAAGCCGTTCAATTTCAAGCATATATTACCACCATAGATTGGACGCATCCTTTCACTTATAACGGACTTTAAGGAGTGTTTAGCTATGGGCTATTACAGCGATGTCGCGTTGTTGTTGGGGCGGGAGGCGGATGGCGAGCTCAGGGTCGCCTTGGTGAAAGCCCCGGAGGAGGTTCGCCAGCTGTTCAAGGCGCAGCCGCCGGAGGTGGACGCCAAGACAGGCTTGCGGTTGCGCCATTGGGAACATGTCAAGTGGCAGGACGAGGTGGCCGAGTTCGTGGACTCGTTCCTCGCCACCCTTGACGACGGGCAGTATCGGTTCATCCGACTGGGGGAGGCGTTCGGGGATTTTGATGACTACGGGGGGATCTACGACAGCCCCTTCGGGCTGGAGGTCGTGGCCAGGATCGAGTTCCGGAAAGGTGGCCGCAAACCTTCGGAAAACACCCCCCTTGGGCCATGATACGCAGACGCCAAAAATCGGAGTTCTGACGGATTGAAACATCCGAGCCGCACGGGGATTTTCTCGCCAAAAAGACGCTCCTCGCTTTTTCGCCGAAGTCCCTCCAGAAGGTGGTCAAGGCGTTTTCGGGGCGGTCCCTTCAAACAGGGCGCGGCGGGGTGATTTGCCTGTGAAAAACACCTGCCAAGGGGTAAAACAAGTTCCCAAATAACTTGTTTTCGCCAGCATTGTTGTTGATTATTAACATGTTGCGCATGCATCCCGTTGTCGGGCAGCTCGCTGCGCATCATTTTCACCACAGTTTGGAGTCTTTTGGAGTCTGCTGGACACCTTCCAGGGGCGGTTGTTCAACCTCCGCCACGCTCAAAACAAGTTGCCGTCCCCCCCCAACCCCCGTGTAAAAACCACTTTTTAAAATTTGTGCCCATCGTGGCCGTTTCCCCAGGCCGCGTCATGGCGGCTTGGGGTTCTGTCCACCACGCAATTTCAACCCCAACATGAAGGAGGCTCATCATGGACTTGTCACTAAGGAAAACCGATTTGCAGGACGCTCTGACGGGGCTTCGCCCGTTCTTCCAGGGCATGAAGTCGAACGCCGGGAGGTTGCTGGTCAAGCTGTCGTCGGGGAACGGGGAGCTGGTCGTCGCCGCCACCGACGGGGTGAGCTGGCTCAGGTTCGCCAGGAAGTCGATGACCAATGTCGCTTCGGTTGAAGTCGTGGCCCAGTGGCCGGAGATGAAGAAGGCGCTGTCGAGGACGGGGGGCGGGGCCGTCACGTTCCTGCACACCCATGGTGACGCGTTGGAGATGAGCGTCGGGGACGGGCGCGGCGTCGAAAAGATCACGCTGGAGCCGATGTCGTCTTGGACGGACGCGCCGAAGGTCGCCATGGAGACCGTGGGGTTCAAGGAGGACTTCTGCGACAAGCTGGCCAAGGCCGTCCACTTCGCCGACGAGGACGGCGCAAGGGAGCCCTTGAAGGGCGTCTTGGTGGAGCCGGGATGGATAGTCGCCACCAACGGGCGGCGGCTGGTCAGGTTCCCGGTGGAGCTGGGGCTGAAGGGGAGCCTCGTCATCAGCAGGTGCGGGGTGCTGGAGTCCGGAATGCTCAAGGGTACGGGTGAGATCGGCGTGTCGAGCGACCCGGCCAGGGTGTGCGTCAAGGCCGGGGACTGGACGTTCGACGCCCCGCTCATCAAGGCGAAGTACCCGTCGTACAGGCAAGTCATCCCCGCCATGCAGGGGCTCGGCAACAAGGTGGCTTTCTCCCAACAGGACGCCAAGCGGATCGGCGAGGCCATGTCGCAGTCGGCGTCGAAGTCGTGGGGGCACATGGAGCCGGTGTTCGTCCTCCGCGAGAAGGCTGACGTGGTGGTGATCCGTGACGACGCCAAGTTCACCGCCGTTGTGGAGGTCAAGGCGGAGGTCACGGGAATGAAGGAAGGGGAGATCCTCGCCATCGACCGGAGGACTCTGCTGGACGCCTTCAAACTGGGGTTCAGGACGATCATGTTCGGCTCGCCCAACTCGCCCATGGTCGCAGTCGGCGACGGCCAGGGCGATTTGACGCTGATGCCGCTGACTCAGGCCGACCCGGCGAAGGTCAAGGGCGTCGTGGAGACCTGGCGGCGGGAGCATGGCGGCAAGGTCGAAGAAGTTGTGGAAGTCAAAAAGCAACCAAAGCAGGAGGTCAAGATGCACGAGTTCAAACCGCAGGGAGTCGAGACGCAGGGCGAGGCCGTCAGGAACGAGGAGCGGGAGAAGACTGTCGAGGGGCTGCGGGTCATCGGCACGGAGAAACAGGTCGAGACTTTCGACGACCTGCTGGAGTACGTCACCGAGTTGAAGGCCGCCATGGGGCAGATCAAGGACATGGTGAACGCCCTGCCGTCCAAGGTGCGCGACGTGCGCCGCGGCGTCAAGGACAAGGAGCGCGAGTACGAGAACGCCAGGGTCGCCATCATGCAGCTCCGCAAGGTGTCCGGGTTCTAAGCCCGGCACGATTAAGCCAGCCCCGTCCTCCGTCATGGGGGGGCGGGGCTTTTCATTTCAACCTGTCCATCAAAGAGGTCACACCATGAGTCTCTACGAAGTAGTCGTGTCCGTCATGAACCACGGCAAAGAGTTGGGGCGGACGGTCGTCCGTCTCCGCGCCAGCAGTCGTTTCGACGCAGCCATCCGCGCCGAGTCGTCCATCGAGGGCAGCTACGGCGAGTCCAGCTACGGGCATTTCGTCAAGGTCGAGCCGTTGAGCGAGGCCGAGTTTTCGGCTCTGGCCGTCGCTTGACAACAACACCAAAACACAGGAGAACAGCATCATGCTGAAGCTCAATGCTTCCTATTCCAAGAAAGTTCCCGCCGACACCGAGTTCAGCTCCAAGAGCTTTCACGCCTCGCTGGAGGTGGAACTGTCGGACGCCATCACGCCGGAGGGCATCAAGGCCAAGATCCACGAGACCTTCGAGCTGGTCAAGGCCTCCGTCGAGAGCGAGATCAACAATACCCCCACCCAACAGCGGCAGCAGCAGGAGCCCCCCAGCCGCCAGAACAACACCCAGTCCCGCCCCTTCAGGGGCAACCCGGCCAACTCCGACGCCCCCGCCAGCGAGAAACAGTTCAAGCTGCTCTTCGACTTGGGCAACCGGAGCGGCGTCCGCGTCAACGACTTGGCCCGGGAGCGGTTCAACGTCGGCGGGTATGCCCAGCTTTCAAAAGGGCAGTGTTCGCAGCTCATAGACGAGCTGGTCCGGCTGAGCGACAAGGCTGCGTAAAAGTGGCTTCAACAACAGGAGGACAAAATGCCCACACTGACTGAGTTGCGGCAGAGCCCGCACCACTCGTATTCGAGCCTAAGTTCCTTCCTCTCCATCTGCCCGTTGCAGTACGCTTTCCGGTACATCTACAAGCTGACCCCGGAGCGCACCGGCGTCAGCCTGCCGTTCGGGTCGGCGTTCCACGGGGCGCTGTCGTGGTTGGCGAATCGCCGCAAGGCTGGCGACTACGCCAAAGTCGAGGAGCTCGCCGAAGTGTTCTCGGAGCAGTGGAAGGTCGAGAGCAAACGGACGGTCGGCCTCAAGTTCAAGACCGACGAAGAGTGGGACGAACTCAACGCCCTTGGCCGGAAGATGGTCGCGGCGTTCCACGAGGGTTGGAGCGAGGAGGAGGAGGTCGTCCAGGTGGCCCGCGCCTTCAGCGTCCCCATCATCGACGCCGACGGCGAGCCCGTCTCGGACAAGCCGCTCATCGGGGAGATCGACCTCGTGGTCAAGGACAAGGACGGCTACATGGTGCTGGTGGATTGGAAAACCTCGGCGGCCAAGTGGCCTGAGGGCAAAGTATACTCGCACATGCAAGCCACCTGTTTCACCTACGGCTGGAGCCGCCTGACCGATTACAACCCGCTCTTCCGCTTCGACGTGGTGACCAAGACGAAGAAGCCGTCCTATGAGACGCTTGCCACGACCCGGCGGGAGGACGACTTCAACCGTCTGGCGGAGCTGGTGAGGGTGGTGGAGCGAGCCATCGCCCACGACGTGTTTTATCCGATGCATGGCGGCTACGCCTGCAAGGACTGCCCCCACTCTGGCGCATGCGCCAACTGGCATCGCAACCAGGCTCGCTACCTGCCCCTGGCTGCCTAGAAGCGGCCAGGGCAAGGCGAAATCTTAACCCACAATTGAAAGGACTATGACCATGATGCACAACAGTTTGATGCTCGATAGCAACACAGCCCGTGTGAGCCGCCAGGACTTGACGCGGGTGCCCACCCCCTACGCCACGCCCACCTGGAGGCCGGTGCCGCACCATCGGGTGGCCGAGTTGGTCGTCAACGAGGCCGAAACCCGCGGGTACTGCATTGTCTCCGAGGAGTACGGACTCAACCCCGCCGGGACGAAGCTCTTCGGTGTGCTGCGCTTCCACCCTCAGGGACGTCCGGAGTTCAGCCGGGCGCTGGGGCTGCGTAACTCGCACGACAAGTCGTTGGCGCTGGGCTTGACGGTCGGCGTAAGTGTCTTGGTGTGCAGCAACTTGGCCTTCGGCGGGGAGACTACGGTGACACGTAAACACACCTCCGGGATCGAGGTTGACGGGCTGGTGCCGTGGGCGTTCGACCAGCTCGCCCCGCAGTACGAGCGGCTGGAAACCAACATCGAGCGGATGAAAGACAAAACGCTCTCGCTGGATGCCGCCCGGCTGTTGGCCGTCAAGGCCGCGGAGCTCGACGCCATCCCTAGCTGCGACGTGGTGCCGGTGTTGAAGGAGTACCGGAGCCCCCGGCATGAGGAGTTCTCGCCGCGGACGGTCTGGAGCCTGTTCAACGCCTTCACGGAGCTGGCCAAGAAGTACAGCTCGCCCCGCGCTGACAAGTGCTACAGGCGGCTCGCCAGCATGTTCGACTTGAACTGAGAAACGGAACGTTGGGGGGGGGGCAGGCTGCCGCGCCTGGAGGCGGCAGGGGCCTCGCCCTTGACCATGGCTATTTTAAACTCAATAAGGAGGGGCACGCATGGGCGCAATCGAGGACTACATCAAGGAAAAGGCGGGCGGTGTCGGCGACGACGACATCGCCTGGGTGCTGCGCAACGTCAAGTGGATCATGGACAAGCTGGTCGGCCCTCTGGCCAAGTTCGCTGGACAGGTACGGCTGTTCGTCGAGATGCTCCGGGACTACCAGTCCGGCAAGTACCGCCAGGCGCCCGTCTGGACGCTCGGCGTCGTGGCCTTCGCTCTGCTTTACATCCTCATGCCGCTCGACTTGGTGCCGGATTTCATCCCCCTCATGGGGCTGGTTGACGACGCTCTCGTCATGGCTGCGGCGTTGTCGATGGTCGGGGAGGATCTCAAGGCCTATGCCGCCTGGCGCGACAGCGACAAGAAACGGACTTCCCGGGATTCCCCCGGCGAGCATAACCCAAAAGCAGGAGAGGTACCATGAGCCAAGACACGGAACAGGAAAAGAAGCCCGAAGGCGCGGAGGAGGCCGGGGCTCAGGGAACGGAAGACCAGGAGTCGGTGATCCCGCCCTGCTGGGGCGGTGGGTGCCCGTCCGACATCAACGTCGGGGCGATGGCCGCTCTGGCTGCCGTGGTGGGCGGGCTGGCGGGGCTTTGCGCCGCCTTGCTGTGCCGGAATTGCGGGCGATAGGGCAAGCGGCTTCAATCCTCAACCCAAGCAACCTGTGGCGGGCGAACAGCCCCCACGGGGGAAAGGGGGATTTGGCCATCATCATCCCAGCGGGAAGGAGCGGGGAAATGGACATCATCAAAGGCGTCATGGCGTTGCTGGTCATGGTGGCGCTCGGCGTCGGGACAGTGGTAGTCTTGATTGTCGCCGTGGCTGTCGTCGCAGTGCTGGCCGCCACCGCCAAGTTCTGGGCGCCAGCCTTACTGGTTCTGTTCGCTATTGGGGCAGTCATCACCGTCGCTTGCGCTATCGCCAATAACCATGGGGGCGGCGGAAGCTGAGCTGCCAGATTATGAAGCCGGGATGGGGCACCGACTCAAGGCTTGCTTGGCTTGGCTGCGTCGCCCGACGCGGCCAGGCCGGAGACGGCGCGCAGCTCGCCGATCCTCGCCAGCAGCTGGAGCTTGGCTTGGCTGGGGAGCCCCTCCAGCTCGGTTAAAATCGCTTTGTCGATGTCGTCGAGGATATCTCCCCGAAGCTCGCCGCCGGACACGCCAGCTTTCGCCAAACGGGGGTCGATGGCCGCCACCGAGCAGTTGAAGGCGTCGGCCAGCTTGATCAGGTTTTCGATTTTCGGGCTATCCTTGCCGCTCTCGTACGAGGATATCTGCCCCTGCGGGATGCTCGTGACTTTTGCCAAAGTGGCCTGCGTCCAGCGCGCCTTCTTGCGCAGCCGCTGTATCTTGTCGCCGATTTTCGCCGCAACTTCCATGGCTCCACCGCTCCCTTCGTCCTCATTCGCCACGCCCCGTGGCGTGACAGCCTTAACAATAACGCCAAAACGATTTCTTGCAAGCGCGGGAGGCTTCAAGTCGATCAGGGCGGCATGGAGCGAGACAGAGACACACGGAGGATGAAGCCATGGTTGAAATATCGTAAATCAGATATTATCGTTAAGGCAAAGCAAGGAGTGTGATCAATGAGCGCGGAGATGAAAGGCGTGGCGAGCCATGTCATGGTGGTGGATGGTGTGTTCGTCGAGTCCGACGCATTGGAGGGAAAGGAAACGGCTCATCCAGCTCAAATCGTGACGGTTTTGGTGGAGATGCCGCTGAAGCTGAAACGGAAAATCCATATGGAGGCCAAGCGTCGCCAGCAGAGTTTCTCTGAGTTCGTCTGCTCCAGGTGCGACTTTCGGGAGGATGCTTGAAATATCTGAAAAGAGATTTAGCTGGAGGCGTGGCGATGAAGATTTTGTCAACTGCCATGATCTTGATAGCCAGCCTCACCACATGGGGTGCTAGCCTCGTTGAGACCCAAACCAGCCAGTTCGGCGGCGGGGCATACCAGCAGCTGTCGCTGGACGGGGTGCAACAGTATTGCGGCAAGGTGCTCGACGCCGCGAGATACCCCAACACCTTGCGGCTGGAGACCGTCAACCGGGAGTTCAGCGTTGTCGCTCAGCCGGACGGCTCTTTGCGCTTCGTCGGGGTCAACCCGGCGGTGGTGGCCAACACCCCGCCCAATATCCAAATGGCCATTAGAGACGCCATCAACTCCAGCCTTCGCATTCTGGAGCTGGGGACGGCGGCCAACCCGCCCCCAAGTTCCTATGCGGTGGGGGAGCGGTGCCGGGACAGCCTGCGGTGGCTGCTTATGGCCGTCAGCCCGCGGAACATCCAGCGAACCAGGCCGGTGGAGATCGATCCGAACCCCATGAACAGCCTGCCGCCAGGCTGGGAGAAGTTGATCGAGAAGGCGGAGCTTCACACCCAGCCGGACGGTTGGAGGGAGCTGCACGAGCGGCAGATGCGGGAGCTGCCCGACTCCGGAAGGGCTGGAAGTGGCAACTGAGTTTTGGCGGTGGGCTGAGGGGAGCCGGAACAGTGAATCACGCTTAATGGCTTCACGGTAAAACAACAGGACAAGGAGGAGAGAGCGGCGGGAAGTTTGTTCAATGCGGCCAGCCGAAAGGAGACATCATTGGATGGGCGTTTGTGGGAGTCTTGGTTGAAAGCAAAAATTGAAAGGATCATGAAATGGCGACAAACAAAAGTTGTCCGCTTTGCGGCGGAGAGATCAATGTTGAGGCGGTCAAGTGTAAGCACTGCAAGGAGTTCGTGGGCGAAGCGAAGGGCGAAAGCGAGCCTGCCGCATCCCAGGCGTCCAGCGCGGCGAGCGCAACCACCGCGACCGTCGCTCATTCCCCCATCCCACCCAACGCAGGCGCGGCCAATGCCCCTAGTCCAGGAGCGTCCCTTTGGGGGACGCTGGGCCGCATGTTCAAGGTGCCGGCCAAATGGAACGAGGACATCATCGGCTGGGCGTACGTGGGCGTCTTGGTGGCGTGCAGCGTGGTGACCTTCGCCACGGGGGAGGCCACGTGGCTGCCCTTGGTCGTGGTGGCCATCATGGGCGCCGTGGAGGAGAAGCGGATGAGGAAACAAGGCGTCGAATGGCCATCGAACTGGTGGGCGTTGCTGATCCCCGTGTACCTCTGGCGGCGACTCAAGGCGTTGAACTTGCCCATGCACCTCTTCTGGATATGGATCGCGGCGGCGGTTGTCCTGACGGTGGCGGAGGTGGCGTTTGACAACGCCGGTTTGGAGAACGCGTCCATGGGCTTGGTGACGAAGATATGCCATAGCAACGGGCTCGAAGGGGTCGATTGCGTCAAGGTGAAGCTGGGCGAGGAGTTCGCCCCGGACAACTACCGGGCACAGGCTGTCCTCAGCAACGGCAACGTGGTGGACATCCTAATCCAGAAGAAGGGTGGCGGCATGATCGTGCGCCTGAACAATTGACCATTCAAGCAGCACATGGCCAACGAGGGACAAAACCAGCGAAGGGGGAACCATGCGCAAACCCGGCTTTTAAGGCAAGTGAGACATCCGTGGAAACAAACAAACCAAGAAAGAAATGGAGCAGTTAAATGAAAAGCATCATCACCGCCTTCTTGTTCGCGTTCGTCGCCATGTCCGCGTTCACCGCTTCGGCCGCCGACAACCCAGGCTGGTACGTCGTGTACAAAATGGCGTCCACGACAACCACCCTGCGCGGCAACGAGACGAGCAAAGCTCGTGAGTTCGGCTATCTGGTGATCGGGATCTCCGAGTACGCGGACTCCATCTGCGCCGAGTCGGGCAACATCCTGGAGTTCGTGAGAGGCGAGGGCAACGTGTACACGACGTATACGACCGGGCTCAATTTCAAGATCCAAACACAGGACATCGCTCCGCGTTGGGTTGGATCTTCGGTCATTGTCGGTACGAGTGGCCCGACTGTGATCTACAATCGCATCGAGGGGATAAGCGGCAGCAAGTTCAAATTGGTGAACATTTGCCATTGTGTCGAGGAACCCAACAGCACGAAGTACCAGCTTGTTCCCGAAACGGTTCCTCAGGTGCTTACGGGTCACAGCGTGAATGTTATCCCGAACGCCGTTGAATCCACAACCAGCACGTACAAACTCGACGTGTACGCGTCTATCATCATGAACCACAGCTACATCTGCGTGGATGGGCACTCATTCCAACTTGCCCCGCCTGCATCTCTCGATGAGGCGGTGGAGGCGTTCAAGGCGTACATCAAAACCCAGACGGGTGGAACCTTCGCCGAGTAATCCCCCGCCACAGAGATGACAGGCATCCCCTGCCATGTTGTCCGGCGGGGGCGTCTGGTACTGGGGAGGAGTTCGTGGTGGAGACCCCGAACGACTTCGACGTCACGTTGACGCCTGACACTGGCGTCGCCACAGACAAGATCACCGTGACGGGGGGCTACTTCGGCTCCACATGCCCGAAAGTGACGGTGGAATGGCAAGTCGAGTCCAAGGGCAAGGTGAAGACCAAGAAGGCGACCTGCAAAGTCATCAAGCCCTACAAGGACGACGACGCCAACGGCAAACTCGGAAAGTCGGTGATGTACGTCGGCCAGGAGCCCCCTGTGGAGGGCTTCCAGCCCGGCGACTCCGAACTGACCGTCGTCGTCCCTAAGGGGATCACGGAGTCCACCACGGCGACGCTGAAGCTCAACTGTAACGGCACCATCGTGGAACGGCCTTTCAAACCCCACAGAGTGACGGCGAGTCAAACCGACAACCTCCAACCAAGAGGCGGGCCATGTTGCCCGCCTCTTTTTTTGAGCTCATTTCAATGCCACAGCACTATCCCCCACAGAGCCGCTTTTTTACCGTCCCAGTGCTGAATCGTGTCCGGCAATCTCGGCCATTTCTTAGTCGATATGATTCTCCGAGGTTTCTGTGCGAAGATATGGTTCAGGCGCGAATCAGCCTCAAAGCGCCGCTGGGCCTTCGGCGTCCCCGTCCTGGGCTCTGGCCTTTGGGTACGAGGGGAAGATGTTGCCAAGGTCGTGCTGGAGCTCGTGGGTGAAGCGTGGCGGTACCCGCACAAACGCCAGCCGGTTCCCGGGCACCGTCGCTAGCCCGGGATCGTCCGGGTGCTTTTGCCGTAGGGCGAGTGCCGAAGCCCCTGGACGTGGGCAAGCAGGAGTCCTGCGCTTGGTCAATGTTGTAGACCACCACAGTTACTCTCGCCCCGGCGCCCAGCAGCAACCCTTGATCGGAGGACGTGCCTCTGAACTGAAACCCGACCGAAGAATATCTTCAACTCCCTGTTGGAATCGTGACGCCGGGAGCGCGTCCCCCCGTTGCCCGGCGGCCAACGAGGGGCATTTGAGATCAGCGAAATCGGGACATTTCACCTTGGCTGTGACACCAAGAGTGTCAACTGGTTTTTGAAGCATGCCGAAGAAGATGCAGAAAAAGGGAGCAGCCCCCCCCCTGAGGAGGAATTCGCAGGAGGAGCAGGGGGCAAATGAAATCACTGCCAACATATAGGTGGAGGACATGGCGATTCTGCGGCGGTACGGTGTGGTTCTTGTGTAAAAGCGGTGGATGTGGTGGCGTTTTCTACAGTGTCTCGCCACAGACCAGCTCCACGGGGAGGATGTCGTCGATGGGGACGTCTGGCTTGTCGCTTTCGACAAGGTCGAGCAGATGGTCGCAGGCGTGGGCAGCCAACTCGGCGAGATGCATGTCGATGGTGGTGAGCCGAAAAGCTTTTTGGTATTCTAACGTGTTGCCGAAGCCTGAGACTGCCAAGTTGCGGGGGCAGTCCAGCCCCAGTTCGCGCAGCGCCAGCAGGAGGTCGACGGCGGCGTCGTCGGAGTCAGCCAAGACGGCGGTGAGGCCGGGGAACCGCGCCCGCATTCGTTGGATGGCCTGTTTGGCGGCAAAGACCCCGCGGGCTGCCACGAAGAGCCGTTGCCGGGCGTCGGCGATCCCGCCGGCCAGCAGCGTCTCGACGAAGCTGGTTTGGCGCAGGCGGCGCAGCGGCAGCTGGTCGTCGACGGTGAAGATGGCGATGTCGCGATGTCCGGTGGACAGGGCGCGGTTGGCCAGCAGCGCGGCCCCGGCGCGGTTGTCGCAATTGACCTGATGGATTGGGGTGGCGTCCGGCGGGAAGACTCGGTGCAGATAGACTATCGGCTGGGGCATGGCGACGTTTAGTAGCCCGCAGTTGAAGGTCAGAATGCCCTGGATGTCCGATTCCGCCACTTTGCGCAGCACCAGGTCGATGTCCTCATGGGTGGCCGAGATGACTCCCAGCGCATAGTCCCTCCGCCAGGCCGCGCGCTGCATGCCGTTGAGCAGGTGGGGCGTGAAGGAATGGCTGAACTCGTTGAGCACTGCCACGAGCTGTCCGCGCGGGAAACGTCCGGCGCGTCTCACGCGCGTCCCGGCCCCGCCCGCGCCGCGTTCCAGCAGCCCCTCGTTCACTAGCAACGCCACCGCCTTGTTGGCTGTGGTTTTGTTCACCTGTCGCAGTTCCGCCAGTTCGTACTCCGACGGCACCCGGGAGCCCACTGGGTACTCCCCGTCCCGGATCTGCCGCCGCAACATCTCCGCCAGCTCCTCGATCTTTCCCATTTTATCGCCTCGTAACTAGATTTAAATCAGTCAAGAATCGTTCAGTGATCCATGATTTAGCCGTTGACTTCCGCTTGTCATTACTTTATCATAATAGCGAGATGAGTTAATTGCAATATTGAATGCGTTAAAAAACGAGACGTCACGTTGGAGTAGCGGATGAAGAAGAACTCGTGTTCTAAAGACTGGTTGGGGGGCGAGATGACCCGCCAGAAACTCTTGCGCCGCGCCCTGGTGAAAACCATGGGCTACACCGACCAAGACTTGGAGAAGCCCATCATCGGGGTACTCAACACTTGGTCTGAGACCAACCCTGGCCACTACCACTTCCGCCAGCTGGCCGAGGCAGTCAAGCGCGGCGTCTGGGCTGCGGGGGGCTTCCCGCTGGAGGTAAACACCATGTCCATCTGCGAAGTGTTCTTCGACATCTCCAGTATGGTCTATCGCAACCTCCTGTCCATGACCACCGAGGAGCTAATCGCCCGCCACCCCTTCGACGGCGTGGTGCTGATGGGCTCCTGCGACAAGAACGTCCCGGCCCAGCTCATGGCGGCGGTCTCCGCCGACAAGCCCGCCATCTACCTCCCTGGCGGCCCCATGATGCCCGGCAACTACCAGGGCGAGCCGCTCGCCTGCGGCACCGACAGCTTCAAGCTCTGGACCAAGTACCAGGCTGGCGAGCTTAGCGAGCAAGACCTGCGGGAACGCGAGGGCTGCCTCTACGGCGGCGTTGGCGCCTGCCCCATCATGGGCACCGCCAACAGCATGCAGTGCGCCACCGAATCCCTGGGCTTGAGCCTGCCCGGCAGCGCCGCCGCCCCCGCCATGTCTGCCGAGAAAGCCCGCTGCGCCGAGATGACCGGACGCCAGATCGTCGAGCTGGTCGCCAAAGGGATAAAAGTCTCCGACATCATCACCGTGGACTCGCTCCGCAACTGCGTCACGGTGTTGATGGCCTCGGGCGGCTCCACCAATTTGCTCATCCATCTGACCGCCGTCGCCCGCCGCGCCGGGATACCCTTCCCCTTGGAGGAGTTCCAGCGGATCAGCGAAAAAACCGGGGTGTTGGTCGACGTCAAGCCGACGGGGCGGGGGACGGTCGGGGTGGAGTTCCACCAGGCCGGCGGCGTCCCGGCCCTCATGAAGGAGCTCGAGCCGCTGCTGGACACCAGCGTCATGACCGTCACCGGCAAGACGCTGAAGGAGAACCTGGAGAAGGCGCCGCATCCCTATAACCGCGAGGTTATCCGGCCGCTCTCCAACCCGTTCTCCAAGGACGGCGGCATCGCGGCGCTGCGGGGCAATTTGGCGCCGCGCGGTGCGGTGATCAAGCGCTCCGCCGCCTCGCCGGGTCTGATGAAGTTCCGGGGCGAGGCGCGGGTCTTCGACACCCTCGCCGCCGCCGAGCGGTACCTGCTCGACGATAACTCCGACATGGACGAGACCAAGGCGGTCATCCTCCGCGGCTACGGCCCCAAGGGGGCGCCCGGCATGCCGGAGTTCGGAAACTATCTGCCCATCCCGCCGAAACTGTACAAGCGCGGCGTCAAGGACTATGTGCGTATCACCGACGCCCGCATGAGCGGCGGCGCCTTCGGGACGGTGGTGTTGCACGTCTGCCCTGAAGCCTGCGTCGGCGGCCCGCTGGCGGCGGTCCGCGACGGCGACATCATCCGCCTCGACGTGGCGGCGGGCGTCCTGGAGGTCGAACTCTCCGACTCCGAGATCGCCGAGCGTTTGAAGGGCTTCAGGAGCGAGCCCAAGGAGCAATTCGAGCGCGGTTTCGTGAAACATTTCGTTGACAGCGTCTTGCAGGCCGACGAGGGCTGCGACATGGATTATTTATGAAAGGCGAGATTATGGAGATCAAAGGGATATGCCCCATCGCCCCGGCCGTGTTCACGGACGCCGGGGACTTCGACTACGAGAGTTACGCTCGTTGTTGCCTGGCGATGTTGCGCGGCGGGGCGCATGCGTTGGCGCTCTTCGGCATTGCCGGGGAGTACTACAAACTCGACCGCGACGAGGAGGAGAAGCTCATCGACATGACTGTCGGGCTTTGCCATGACGAGGGCGCGCCGGTGGTGGTGTCCAACACCCGGCATTCCACGGAGGTGGCGGTGAAGTGGGCCAAGCGCATCGAGGCCGCCGGGGCCGACTGCATGATGCTCCTGCCACCTTTCTTCCTCAAGCCGGGCGGCCCGGCCTTGACCCGGCACCTTGAGGCGGTCTGCGACGCCGTCGGCATCCCGGTGATGTTACAATACGCACCCGAGCAGACCGGGGTGACAATCACTCCCGAGACTTTGGCCGACATCGGGCGGCGGCATCCGAACTTGCGCTATTACAAGATCGAGTGCAAGCCTCCTGGGGCTTACATTTCCAAGCTGCTCGGGCTGCTGGAGGGGAAGGGGGAGGTTTTCATTGGCAACGCCGGGTTCCAGATGATCGAGGGCTTCCGCCGCGGCGCGGTGGGGGTGATGCCCGGCCCTTCGATGTTCGACGTCTACCGCAAGATCTACGACGCCATCCAGGCGGGCGACTGGGCGAAGGCCATGGCGGTCCACGAGAAGCTCAACGCCCTACTCAACCACATCCGGCAGGACGTGGAGATGATCATCTGCTACGAGAAGAAGATCCTCAAGCGCCGCGGCTTGGTGGCCAGCGACCGTTGCCGTCGTCCGGGGCATTGCCCCGACCCGCTCAACGAGGAGCTGTTCGAAGAGCTATATAAAAACATCGAACCGGAGTTAGCGAAGTGAAATACGCCGTCCCGTTCAACGTTGTCGACGGCGTCATTTACGACGCCGCCGGGAATAAAGTCAAACTCTGGGGCGTGAACTACTACGTCCCCTTCAACCACAACTTCTTCAACATCGAGGAGCTCGGGAAAGACCACTTCGCCGCCATCGACGAGGACATCCGCCATTTCAAGCTGATGGGGGTAGAGCTGGTCCGCATGCACCTCTACGAGCGCGAGATCACCGACCGCGACGGCAATGTCGTGGAGAACCGCAACATGGAGGTCTTCGACTATCTGGTCGACCAGTGCGAGAAAAACGGCATCTACCTGATGCTCTCGCCCATGGTCTGGTGGAACACCGTCAACAACCAGATCATGCAGGAGCGCTATTACGCCTACTGGTGCATCGACTCCCAGGAGGCTTTTGGCTTCACCAATTTCTATTCCTGCGACTCGATGCTCTGGGATTCCGCCGCCATCCAGTGCCAGAAGACCTATCTCCACGGGCTCCTCTCCCGGCGGAGCCGCTGTTCGGGGAGACGGCTCGCCGACTACCGCAACATCGTGGTTTTCGAGCTGTTCAACGAGCCGCGCTATCCCGAGAGATGGATGTTGAAGGAGGACATCGCCCTGTCGCAGGAGACGATGATGGCGGCGACGCTGTCGCGGGGAAAGCGGCGGCTCAAACTCGTGGCGCTGTGGGAGGGGTTTCAGGCCGCCCATCCAGAGGAACCGGACGAGGACAAATGCTTCTCCCTGTTCCGGGCGTCGGTGATGAAGAACTATTTCGACACGCTCCTGCCGGTCGTCGACCAGTATTTCGGGCGGAACGTCCTGCGGGCGCAGTTCGCCTCCTACAGCGGCGTCCCGCCGGAGGACTTGAAGGAGACCTTCGAGGCGGTCGGCTTCGACGCCTACACCATCGGCACCTACCTGAACGTCAATGGTTTTGACTCCGAGAACACCGACTCCGCCAATCATCTCGGCTATGCGGTGAAGTGGTTCGAGAAGCTCGACGCGCTGGATTTCGGCAAGCTGGCGAAGATCTCCTACGAGTTCGACGCCACCTCCACCCAGAACGGCTACCCGCTGGCGGCCATCGCCGCCATGTACGCCAAGCACGACGTCCAGATCGCCTCCTACTTCACCTATACCCCCGCTGCCGTCGCCGCCTGGAACCCCGGCTGGCTGGTGCATTTCATGAGCCTGCCGCACACACCCTCGCGCGCCGCGGGCTTCGCCGCCGCGGGCGAGATTTTCCGCCATCACAACCCCGGCGACAAGATCACCATGGCGGAGGACGCCTGGCATGGCTCCGACTACGCCATCCAGCGTGCGGAAGACCTCGTATATTTCAAGGACGAGACGACCTTCCGCCACTCCAACAGCAACGAGGTCGAACTGGGCGACGCCTCGAAGCTCACGCTGGTGTCCGGACGCGGCCAGTCGCGTTTCGCCTCCTGCGACGGCAACGGCTTCTACCACGTGGAGAGGCTCGACGGCAAGGAGTGGAAGCTGACTCTCTTCCCCTGTCAAAGTTTCGTCGCCGACCCGGGGCGCGGCAAGGCGTACCGAGGCATGGCGAACCGCTATGTCAACTGCCTTAAGGAGCCGCCGGTGTCGATACTCAAGGAGGACCGTGTCAACTTCCAGTTGAAATCGTTCGCCGTCGTCGCCGCCCGGGACGCCGCCACTGGCGTTTCCGTGGCGCTCGGGGCCGACGGCTCGCTGCGCGTCAAGCCTGGCGAATACATTCTAGTGGTGAGCCCATGAAGCCGTTGGCAGGCAAGCGCGCCTTGGTCACCGGCGCTGGAAAGGGCATCGGCCGCGGCGTCGCCGTGGCCTTGGCGGAGGCCGGGGCCAACGTCATGGCCCATTACCGCTCCTCTCCGGGAGAGGCTGCGGAGGTAGTCGCGGCTTGCCGCTCCCACGGCGTGGAGGCCTTCAGCCACCCCGCCGACCTCGGCGACTTGGCGCAGCTCGACGCCCTCTTCCGTGAGGTGGAGGCGAAGCTAGGCGGGTTGGACATCGCCGTCAACAACGCCGGCTGGGACCCTGGCCACGTGGAACTGGAGGACATCGACGAGGCCTTCTACTACCGGCTCACCGACATGAACGTCAAAGGCACGTTGTTCTGTTGCCTGCGGGAGATCGGCATGATGCGCCGCCAGGGCACGGGCGGCAGCGTCGTCAACGTCGGCTCGATGCACATGGAGACCTCGGTGCCGGGGCGGACGGTCTACGCCGCCAGCAAGGGGGCGATCCACGCCATGACGGGGCAGCTGGCGTTGGAGGCCGGGGAATTTGGGATACGGGTGAACAATCTGGTCCCGGGATACGTGGAGGTGGAGCGGCTCCGGGACAGGCCGGGCTACGACGCCGCTTCGGTCGGGCGCGACATCCCGGTTGGCCGGGTCGGAACGCCGGAGGACATTGGCGCGGTGGCGGTGTTCCTGGCGTCGGACGCCACGGGGTTCGTGTCGGGGCACAGTCTGATCGCCGACGGCGGGGTGCACCGCAAGCTGGCGCGCGTCGCCGTCCCTTTGGTAAAGCGTTCCTTGCCCGTAGCTCTCGGAGGAGCCATATGAAAAGGCCGAACCACGACTGTGCGTTTTTCACCTTAGTTGAAATGCTGGTCGTCATCGCCGCGATCGCCATTTTGTCGGGGCTGCTGCTGCCGGCGCTGGGCAAGGCGAAAGGCACGGCGTTGGCCGCCACCTGCATGAACAACCAGAAAAGCTACGCCCTGGCGGCGTCCCTCTACGCCAACGACTACGAGGACTTCATTCTGCCGTATGACTACCTTTACAAGAACTCCTACAACTGGATTTGCAAGGGGATCACCTGCTACGCCGGGATGGGCTATTTCACCACCAGCCAGGACTGGTACGGAGTGGAGCCATGCCCCACGCTGGCCAGCGTGGGGAGGGCAAAGAAAATCTTCGGATCGTACTCCGCCGACGGCAAGTACAGCTGGCTTTGGGGGACTTACGTGATCAGCGGAGTCATCGGGGGCTATTTCTATAGCGGCTCGGGATACTGCACTCCGCTCGAAACGCCACGGGTGGCGCGGCCGCTGAAACTGTCCCGATTGCCCGACTTGTCCCGCCACATGTATTTCACCGAACGGATCTTCGACCAATATGACTACTGCGCCGTGGATTCTCGGGAACAGGTGCGCTACCCTTACGATGAGGGGGCGTCGCGCACGGGCGGGATCGACTACGCCCATTCCCTTTCGGCGAACGTGATGTTCCTCGACAACCACGCCGAACGGCTTAAACCAAGCGCGATCCCGGTGTTCCCCTGGTCGGCCACACCGCCCAACTACGTGTTCCCATGGTAAATCACGTCCCAATGGAGAGATCAATGAAGATTATCGGTTACCTGTTGGCTTGCACCTGCTTGACTTGCCACGCCGCGGTGAAGGAAGTGCCCGAGATCGCCGTCCCCGTCATGGCGGCGCCAACCATCGACGGCAAGCTGGACTCCGAGGAATGGGATGGCGCCCCCGGGGTGTTCGGGCTGAGGAAGTATGGAACCTATGAGATGTTCGCCGGCCAGGCGCGGCTTCGGGTCGGGCGAGACGCGGAGAACCTTTACCTGGCATTGCGGACGGAGCTTGGCCCGGCTGGCTTGGTGCAGGACGTCCCGGCCTTGAAAGGCAACAACGACGAGGTCTTCAAGGACGACACCTTGGAATTTGTGTTCATCCCGGACATGGGCGGCAAGGGCGACATCTACCATGCGATAATCAACAACCGCGGCGCGTTCGCCGCCCACCTGAAGAGCCACGGCAAGACGGAGTGGTGGCCCATCGAGTTCCGGGGCAAAGGGGGCGAGCGCGGCGGCTTCTGGGAATATGAGCTCGCCATGCCGTTGCGGCAATTCGGCCTGACGCCTGGCCATATGCCCGCCAAATCGGGCCTGCGCCTCTGCCGCAACTGGAAGAAGGTGTTCGGCAAAGACGAGGATGTCTCTCCGACCCAGACCACGTGGGAATGGAAGGACGCCGCCTTCCTGTCCGACGCCTCCATCCCGGAACTCACCTGGAGCGACTCCGCCCCGGCGGTGGCCATCGACCGCCTCCTGGCCAAGGACAAGCCCGATTCCGCCGAGCTCGCCATCTCCATCCACAACCCCGCTCCGACCGCCATCAAATGCCGGGTCGACTACGAGATCACCCCCTCCAGCTCGGTGGCGTTCAAGAACAGCGTGACAGCCGACGTCCCGGCAGGGAAGACCAAGACCGTCCTCGTCCCGGCGCCGACGATCAGCAAGGACGAGCAGATCGAGACGCTCGTACAGGTGTCTTCGGAGGACGGGAAGACGCTTTATTACAAACGCTTCTTCTATTGGCAGATCGCCCGCCCGGAATTCCTCTTCGTCGGCGACGCCAAGGGTGAAGCCCGCTTCAACGTCGCCTACTTCCCGTCGCACGACACGCTGACGGTGGAAGCCGACGTGAGCCAGCTCAAGGACAAGCCTAAGCCAGGGAAAATGCGGGTGGCGCTGCGCGGCCCCGGCGGCGAGCTCGTCGCCCAGACCGAGCTGCCCAAGCCCGTCGGCGGCGTCAGCCGTCTCAACTGGAAAGTCTCGGACCTGAAACCCCTCGCCAAACAACACGCAGCCAAGCCCGTCTTCACGGTGGAGCTGCGTTTCGACGACAAGGACGACGTGATGAAGACCGAGACTTTCGAACGGCACCTCCTCCCCTGGGAAGGCAACCAGCTCGGCCGCTCGGATTGGCTGATCCCCCCGTTCACCCCCATCCAAATCGAAAAGAACACGCTCAAGACGATCTTGCGCGAGCACACGCTAAACGGCCTTGGCTTGCCGGCGCAGATCCGGGCCGAAGGCGAGACGCTGCTGCAAGGCGATGGCGTCCATTTGGAGGCCGTCATCGACGGGAAGACGCACCTCATCAAAGGCGGCGCCTTGAAGTTCACCGAGCGGAAGCCAACCTCGGCCAGGACCGAGTCCGCCTGGAGTGTTGGCCGCTTGTCCGGGAAGGCCGTCGGGCATTGGGACTTCGACGGCACACTAGACTACACCTTGACGCTGGATCCGGTGGACTCCCCGGTCACCTCCTTGCGCCTGGTCATCCCCCTCGACGACCGGAGATGCCCGCTGATGCACGTCACCCACGACGGCGCCCGCGGCAGCTATGGCGGCTTCATCCCCGCCGGGCAGGGTGACGTCTGGGCCAGCACCGACCTGAAGAAGCGCGTCGGGCTCATCGGCAACTACCTGCCTTACATTTGGGTTGGCGGCGAGAGCCGCGGCCTAGCCGTGTTCGGGGAGAACGACAAAGGCTGGCTCAGCGACGACCAGACTCCCGCCCAGCAACTAGTCCGGAAGGATGGGACGCTCTCCCTGATCTACAATCTGGTCTCCCGGCCGGGCGCCTGGAGCGAACCCCGGAAGATCCGTATCGGCTTCCTCGCCACCCCCATCAAGCCCATGCCGGAGGGCTGGCGTCGCTGGGGGATGTGGAGCAGCCAGAACCATGCCATGTGGGGGACGCCTGACGTCTTCGCCCCGGGCGACCTTAGCTATGACTTGACCTGTCTCGGGACTGGTGCTTTTTACGGCGCCCTCTGCGGCGCCTGCGAGCTTGAGCCGGCGGGCGAGGACACCGCCGTCTGGGAGAAGATGGCCGAGACCCGCAAGACCCGGAAAATCGACTCCACCTATTTGGACACCTGGTTGAAGGCGAACCGCCACAAGGCTTCAGGCGAACAATATTTCGACCCCACCATCGCTGGCCGCGGCGGATGCCTCTGGCATGGTTTCGGACAGATGAAAAACCTCAGCGGCGAAGTCATGTTCTACACCAACCCCCGCGGATCGCGCTTCGACACCCCCGCGGGCAAGACCTACCTCAACGAGTGGTACCGCCTGCCCTTCAACCGCAAGTACGCCTTCGGCGGGGGCGTCCAATATGACGTCGACCCGGTGGAGAGCTTCCGCGACTATAGCCTCTGGTGGTACAACCAGATGTTCGAGTCTGGCGCCTGCCAAAATCTCTATTGGGACGACATGTTCCTCTATCCCAACTTCAAGGATGTTGTCAGCGACGCCTATCTGCGCCCCGACGGCAAGATGCAGCCATCGGTCGGAATGTTCAACCTGCGGGAACTTCCCCGCCGCGCCGCAATACTCCAGCTTGAGCGCGGCATGAGGCCGGCCAACCTGGTTCACATCACCTCCACCACCATGGCCCCGTTACTGGCGTTCTCCCAGATATGCTACGGCTGGGAATGCAGCGACGGCACCCTCGACTACCAGGACCGCAGCTCCCGCGACAACATCCGCGCCTGCTCCATTGGCAGACAGTTCGGCACCGTCCCGGTGGTCATGGCTCAGGTCACCTCCGGCGCGCCGGAGAAGGTCTATGACTGGTGCGACCGCACGGGCACTGGCGTGCTGCTCACCCACGAGCTGCGCTGGCTCCGCGACTTCCCGAACTGCTGGATGAAGACCGCCGAGGGCAAGCACTACCGCGGCGGCATCTTTTGGAAGGAACTGAAAAAGCTGCTCGACTTCGGCTACGGCAAGCCGGGCGTGGACGTCCACAACTACTGGGACGAGGGCTACCCCCTGCGGATCCCCGGCCACGAGACGTCCTCCCTGGTGGTCTCCAAGCCGGGCGCGGCGCTGCTGGTGGTCTGCGACTGGGACAAGGGCGGCGACTACCAGGTCGAACTCGACTTGGCGCGCCTCCACCTCGCCCCCGGCTTCAAGGTGTTCAACCGCGGCGGTCAAGAGCCAATACAAGTCAAAGGCAACTGCCTGTCCTTCAACTTGAAGAAGCACGATTTCATTATAATTGCGGTCGAGCAAAAACCAGACGGGAAAATCCAAGCCCGCCTTTAGGAGAAGCACAATGCTGAAGTCAATGATGGTCGCCGCCGGCATGCTGGCGCTAGTCGTCCCCGCCGGGGCAGAGGGTCTTGTGGTCGCCTACCCCCACCCGTACACGCTGTTCCAGCGCGACAGCTCCACGGAGGGGGTCATCAGGGTCTGCGGCGCGTTCCCGACGACGGGTCGCCCGGAGAAAATCGAGGCGCGTTTCCGCGGCGGCCCCTGGTTGACGCTGGACGCGAACCCTAAAGACGGCGCTTTCGTCGGTTCCATCTCCGCCATGGTGGGCGAGGGGGCGCTGGAGCTGCGCTCGGTGGGCGGCCCCGTTCTGACCGCCAGCGTGGAGCCGGTTGCTGTCGGGGATTTGTTCCTCGTCGCCGGGCAGTCGAACGCCGACGGCCGCGGCGCGGCGATGGTCAAGCTCGATCCGGCCAACCCTTGCCTGGGCTACAAGTTCCGCCGAGGCGTCTGGTCCAAAGGAGGCGACCCCTCCGCCAACGACGAGGACACCGCCTCGCCTTGGCCACTCGCGCTCAACCAACTCATCCCTGATCAAAAAGTGCCCATGGGCTTCATCGCCGCCGCGGTCGGCAGCACGGTGGCGAAACAGTGGCGTAGCGACGAGGGCGCCACGGCGGCCAATGCCTGGAAGCCGGGCGGCATGTTCGCCCGCGCCTCCGAAATGGTGAGGCAAGCCACCGACGGCGGCATGAAAATCCGGGCGGTGCTCTACCATCAGGGCGAGAACGACCTGAGCCATCACAACAACCTCTCCGTCCTGGGCGACTACGCGCAATACAAGGCCAATTTGCATGCGGTGGTCGACAGTTTCTGGGACGCTTACAAAGCGCCGGTCCTGGTGGGGCAAATCACCAATCTGGGCGGTGACCGCCAGCGCAACGACAACGTCCGGCGGGCGCAGCAGGAGCTGTGGGCGGAGCATCCCCACGCGTTGCCGGGAGCCGTCACGTATGACATTCCCCCGACCGATGGCGTGCATTACCGGGAGGCCGCCAACATGCGAGCTTATGCGGGGCGTTGGGCCGCCGCCATCCTGGCCGGAGTGTATGGGCGGCGGGACATGGCCGGGCCGAAGCTGCTCGGCCTCCGCCGGGAAGGAGCGAGGGAATTTGTCCTCAGCTACGACCAGCCCATGGCGTTGAAAACTTGGGACGGGCGGACGGGGGTCAAGGCCGAAGGGTTCCGCTTCATGGATGGCGACCAGGTTTTGGCCGACGTGGCGGTGGTGGCTACGGAGCTCCGGGGCAAGGACGTGACTGTCGAGCTCAACCGGGATATGCCCGCCACTCTACAGGTGGATTACGGGAGCGGTTCGGACGGGCAGGGCAAGGCCACGTTGCGAAGCGCCGCCAGCTGCTTGCCCGCGCCTATGCTCTTCGGGCTGGAGGCCAAGGAGGCGAGATGACAGGGCAGCGTAAACAGTTGGTGCGCAAGGATTTTACACTCGTTGAACTCTTGGTTGTCATCGCAGTGATCGCCATCTTGTCAGCGCTGCTGCTGCCAGCCTTGCAGCAGGCGAAAGCGACGGCGCGCTCCATCATCTGTCTTGGGCATTTGAAACAGGCGGGAGCATCCCTGACCATGTACGCCGACGATAACAGCGAGTATTTACCGCCGTTGCAAGAAGTCTTGAGCAGTGTCCTGTGGTCTCAGGCGATCTCGCCTTATATGGGCAAAGTGGCGAGCTCCCCTTATGGCGGGTTCGGCTACAAAGGGCCTTCAAACAATGGCTATTTGCAATGCCCGGCTGAAAATGCGGCGAAGTTGTACACCTACGGCGCGCTATATGGCTTGACCGAGGGGCCGTTCCGCCCATATGGGGTTACCGGTGGCGGGACGTTCATCAGTGGTTCCTCAAAACTCACGAAAATCCTAGGTTCGTGCTTCCTTGTCGTGGACGCATCCCAATATTTGGTCTCTTCGAAGCGCGACGTGTGGAGTTTCAATGTAGATTTGGACGGGGATGGGCTTATGGACAGCAATGTCGGGCAGACGCTGTACAATGGCGCCGCCATGCGCCACCAGCGGGGGCTCAATCTGGTGGTGGTTGACGGGAGCGCCAGACACGTCCCGCTGCGTGCTTTTGTGCTTAACGAAGACAATATATGGAATCCGAGATGAACACGGAAAAAGGTGAAGGCATTAAGAAGAGTTTCTATGGCGCGGGACTCCTTTGGGCCTTGGCTCTCACGGTGTTCCAGCCCCATGCGGCCTTGGGCGGGACAGTGGAGTGTCATGACGTCAAAATCGTTCCGGGGATGGCGAAGCTTCAGGTCGACTTGAGCTACAAACGGGTGGGCGCCCAGCGGATAGAGGACGTCAACTTATATGTCCGTACAGGGGAGAAAGAGCTTTGTTTAATGTCTCCAGCCTTGGTTGGGCTAGCCGGGGAAATGATGGAGGCCGACTCCGGCCGTCTTTCCTTGACGATCCCCACGCCATACCTTCCGGCCGGGGAACATGAGTTGTGGCTAAAGATCACCACCAGGGCGAACGAAGGCAACCGTTGCTTGAAGGCGATCAGCGGCAGATCGCTTATTCAGTTGAATGGTTACAAGGGCGCTAACTATGAGTTGCGTTGCAAGGTCGCCGGAGATGTCGCGCCCTTCATCCGCGGTCAGGAGGGAATTGGTCAGAGTTCGGGTTCATGGAATTTCTACCACGCCAGTTTACGTCCCGAGACGATGGTGATGGGAGCCTTCAAGGACAACAAGTGGTTCAGTGTCTGCGGGCCGGTTCCGCACGGGCCGAGCGCGGGGACGGGGTGGCTCGCTTTCTCCATGCGTTGCAAGGGGACACAGCTTGAGCTTGAGGTTGACGGACGTAAGCTCTCCGGCAACGACGCCAGATCCTGCTTTTCTGAAGGCCGCGTCGGCTTCCGTTCGGGCGACCAGGGTTTCGCCTATGTGGACGATGTCACGGTCACGGACTTGGACACCGGGAAGTTGGTCTTTGGCGACGACTTCGAACGGGACGCTATTGGGGGCGCATGGAAGCTCTGCGCCGGAGCCTGGGAGATATCCAAAGGCGTTCCTTTGGTTGAGTCGTCGTCGTTGGGCGCTTTCAACATGCCGGAGCAGGGAGCCTCCAAGTTGCCGGAGGTGGAATTGAGGCGGCGCGGGGACGGGCTCGAGTTGCTGGTGAATGGGGTTGCCGTCACCCCCCTGTTTTTCAGCCTTGCCAACATCGGAGCCTACAAGACGGCTAGCTACGCGCTCATGCGCGACGTGTATGCCGCAGGGATGAGGTTCTTCGCTCCTTGTGTCAAAATAACGGCTTGCGACAAGGACGGGCGCATGGATCTATCCGAGCTTGACGACATCATGGCGCAAGCTCTGGCCGCCTGCCCTGACGCTTATTTCCTGCCGCGACTGGCCTTGCCGCCCCCATCCGGGCTTCCTGATGACGAGCGGATGAAGATGGCGCGAGGCCAGGGCGAGGCCGCCCACGGAAAAGGGTTTGAGGACACCAAGGTCGAGCAGGGCATGGACGCCTCGCTGGCGTCGGAGAACTACAAGCGCCATCTCAACCAGGAACTGAAGCGTATCCTCGCGCACATGAAGACGCGCCCTTACGGCAAAAGCGTCTTGGGGATGCTGGTCTCCGGTGGCGGATATGAGGGCAACTGGGGGCAATGCATCGCGTTCCCCAGCTATTTGATCGATGTCAGCCCCGCCCAGATAAGACGCGTGGGGGCGGGCCTCAAGGCAAAATATGGGACGGTGGAGGCGTTGCGGAAAGCTTGGGACGATCCGGGCGCCAGCTTCGAGACACCCGCCTTGCCAGGGCTCGAGGCCCGGAGCGGTTCGGACATCGCCGGATTCAGGGACCCGGCGGCAGGGAAGACTAAACGTGTCTTGGATTTCCTCGACATCTACTGCGCCGAGGGCGAGGAGAACCTCAAGGCTCTCCACGACGCCGTCCAGGAGGCCGCCCCCAACTCCTTCTTCGGCAACTTCTACGCCTGCACCTGCAATTCGGAGTGGGGCGCTGGGGGGGCGGGTTTCGGTCTTAACTCCACGTTACCGCTACTGAAGCACCCAGGGCCGAGATTCGTCGCCGGCATTTTGTCCTACACCGACCGGAGGGCGGGCGGCGTCTCCGCCAACACCTCGATGACCTGGGAATCCTTCCGCCTTCACGGGAAGATGCTGATGAGCGAGAACGACATCCGGACACCAGTGGCCAGCGATATGATAACCGAGGCCAATTGGGAGGACACCGCGCAGACGATGCGCCGCGAGTTTTCCCACACGGTGTTGATGGAGCGCAACGCCATGTGGTACTTCGATTTTTTCCTCAACGGGGCATGGTTCGACAACCCTGCCGCCCTTGGCGAAATATCCAAAGAGCTCAAGGTTGGGAACGCGGCTTTGGGGCTGGAGCGGAAGAGCGCCGCCGAAATCCTGGTGGTCCTCGACCCCAACGCTTGGAGATACTACGCACAGACGACGGAACGGCTGAGAAAAGGGGAGGCGCCCCCCTTCAATTGCATCGTGTATCCTAGAAATTACAGCACCTTGGCGGTCGAGTCCATGATGCGTATAGGGGCGCCAAAGGATTTCATCCTCCCTGAGGATTTGCCCGCCAAAGGCGGCTACAAACTCTACATCTTCCCGACGGCGTTCCATTGCGACTCGGCTTTGCGGGAGCGGGTGGCGAAATTGGCCAACGACGGCGCCGTCTGTGTTTTCATGGGGCCTGCGGGACTGGTCGACGACAAGAGCTCCTCGTTGGGGAACATGGAAAGCCTGCTTGGGATGAAGGTGGCCTTCGACGGCCCCATGCCGCTCACCGCCTCCATGACCTCCTCTTCCCACCCGCTCGCCAGCGGCTTCGGCGGCAACAAGACGATTGGCGCCGGAGCCTATGTCCGCTGTTTCGACGCCGACTATATCCCGAACTGGTACCGCTTTTACGTTGAGGGTGATAGCCCCGGAGTGGAAACGCTCGCGAAATACGACACCCCCGCGGGCAAAGTCGCCATGGCGGTGAAGCGGGTGGGGAAGGGGGCCATCGTCTACTCCGGCGTCCCCTTGACGCATCCCAAGGTCTACCGGAACCTCGCCAAATTCGCGGGAGTCCATGTGTACCTTGACACCGACGACGCGCTGTACGCCGACGGGGATTTCGTCATGATCCACACCAAGGACGCCGGGAAGAAGCAGGTGAAGCTCCGGGAGAAGGCCCCCGAAATCCGCGAGGTCTTCAGCGGCGTGCTCATCGGCCGGAACGTCGACGCGTTCGAGGTCGAGCTTCCCGCCAAACACACCGCTCTCTACTACATTGGCAAGAACGCCTCTTTCCTCAAGCGGCTGGAGTCGAGTGTATGGAAATAGGTGGTGCTTGGGGATTCTATCACCATGGCATATAAATCAAGGGCGGAGGGGACGTTCGTTGGAACTAACTGACGAACGACCCCGAGGTGACGCAGGCGCTTAAGCATGGGGCGGCGCCATGACGTCCCTCCATTGGCTCAGGGGAGCTTGAATACCCCCACTCCATAGCGGCCGAGCGTGGCGCCGCCCAGGAGGCATTCCGCGCCCTCGGGAATTTTCACCGTCCGCTCCTCCTCCGTGTGGTTGACGGCGAAGAGCAGCCGCTTCCCCGCGCCGGAGCGGACGGAGAGCTCCACGCCCGGGGGCGGAGCGTGCGGCGCGGTTTGGGCGGCATCCAGGACAAGCCGGACGAGGGCGTCGTAGAAGGCGTCGTCCTTGACCTCGCATCCCAGGTAGAAACCGAAACCTTTGCCGTGGCGGTTGCGCGTGGCGGCGGCGAAGCCCTCCAGCGGCCAGGCGGCGTAGCTGGCGAGGACCTCGGCGCTGGTCGGCTTGACCCAGTCGGCGTATTTCACCGCCTCGTGGGAGCCCGGCAGCGCGGCCGAGCCGCTGATGGGGTAGCTAAAGTCCTTCGTGGCCTCGTACTCCTCGATGGCGATCCCGAGGGCGTCGGAGAGCAGACCCGGCAAGGTACGGGCGTGGCAGAGGCTGGTGGCGTCCTTCACGCCTGTCCGGCCGTCGCAGAAAAGGACGCCGCCGTCCTGGACGTAGCGGTCGAGCCGCAGCGCCAGGGCGTCGGGCATGACGTAGAGGCAGGGGGCGAAGACGGCGCGGTAGCCGGAGAGCTCGGCGTCGGGCGGAACCATGTCCACGTCCACCCCGGCGCGGCGGAGGGCGTCGTGGAGGCGCTGCGCCCTGGCCTTGTAGTCGTTGCCCTCGTGGCCGGGCTGGATTTGTGCGGCCCAGAGGGAGTCGTAGTCGTAGACGAAGGCCACTTTCGCCTCGACCGTCGTGCCTTCGAGCAGGGGGGCGAGGGCGTGCAGCTCCTTGGCGGTCACCGCGGCCTCGTCGTAGCGGCGGAGGGCCTTGCCGTCGTGGCCGAGCAGGCCGTGCCAGTACTGCTCGCGCCCGGCGGTGCAGGTGCGCCAGCGGAACCAGACCATGCCGTCGGCGCCGTGCGCAACTTGCTGGAAGGCGATTTTGCGCAGCTCGCCGGGGCGGACGTTCCGGGAATAGCAGCCCCAGCCGAGCGGGCCGGCCGACTGCTCCATGATCCAGAAATTCTTGCGCTTGAGACCGCGCGTCAGGTCAGCGGCCATGGCGGCGGCGTTGTTGTTCTCGCCGGGGCGGCCGCCGCTGGGGTAGTTGTCCCAGCTGACGAAGTCGAGGCCTGCGGCGAGGTCGTAGTAGTCGAGCTCGCTGAACAGCCCCATGAAGTTGTGGGTGACGAAATGTCCCGGGCAGACCTCCCGCAGGATCTGGAGCTGGGCCGCCTGGAAGCTGACGTTCTGGCTGGAGAAGAAGCGCTGGAAGTCGAGGCAGAGGCTGGGGTTGTGGCCTGCGAAGTTGACGGGCAGCGGCACTTCGCGCCAGGCGCTCACGAGCTGGCCCCAGAAATGGTTGCCGTGCGCCTTGTTGAGGGCGTCGGTCGTCCCATATTTGCGGTGGAGCCAGTCCTGGAAAGCCGCCCGGCAGGAGGGGCAGTAGCAGAAGGGGCCGCCGAACTCGTTGTCGGTCTGCCAGCCGATGACGTTGGGGTTGTGTTGGTAATGGGTGGCCATGGCGCGGGTGACGCGCTCGGAGAGGAGCCGGAACGTCCCGGAGCTGAAGCAGTTGTTCTTGCGCACGCCCCATTCGACTTGGACGCCGTCTTTGCCGGTGGCCATGACCTCGGGGTACTTCGCCTTGAGCCAGGCGGGCATGGCTCCGGTGGGGGTGCCGAGGATGGCGGAGATGCCGTGGCGGCCGAGCGTGTCGAGGGAGCGGTCGAGCCAGGCGAAGTCGAAGACGCCCTCGGAGGGCTCCAGCATGGCCCAGGCGAACTCCGCCAGCCTCACGACGTTGAAGCCGGCTTGCTCCATGAGGGTGGCGTCGGTCTCCCAGCGCCCCTCGTCCCAATGCTCCGGATAATAGTCGACCCCGATGTGCATGTTAATATCCTTTAATGTTGTTGCTGTTATCATAATAACATTTTTCTGAGCTTGAAGCAATGCCTGCCGCTGCTATAGTTTTATATGATCGTGTCATTCAATGTGCGTTTTTCGGCCGGGGTCACGCAAATGTCCCCGGAGAAGCCTGGGCGGGTGGAGCGGCCGCAGGGCATGGACGGCTGGATACTAAACCAGAGCGTCGAGGGGGCCGGGCTGATCCGGGGAGCTGCGGAGGCGTTCCGCGCCGCTCCGGGGGAGCTGCTGTTGTTCCCGCCCGGCGTCCCGCATCTCTACGCTCACGATCCGGGGACGGGGCTTTGGACGCATCAATGGGCTTACTTCTTCCCGCGCCCCCACTGGTTGGAATGGCTGGACTGGCCGGCGCGCCCGCCCGGCGTGGCGAGCCTACGGCTGGAGGGCGACGCCCACGTCGAGGCGGGACGTCTCTTCGAGCGGATCATCGAGCTGTCCACGGGGACGCTGCCCTTGAAGTTCGAGCTGGCCATGAACAAGCTGGAGGAGCTGCTGCTGCTCTGTGAGGCGGCGCGGCCGAAACGCGCGGCGGCGGGCGTCGACCCCAGGGTGGCGGCGGCGCTGCGGCGGATGGAGGCGGAGCCCGCGGCGCGGCACAGTTTGGCGAGTCTCGCCCGCGGCGCGGCGATGTCGAAGTCGCGCTTCAGCCATCTGTTCAAGGCGGAACTGGGCGACGGGCCGATGCGGCGTCTTGAGGCGCTCCGGATGCGGCGCGCCCAGGAGTTGCTGTTCCTCTCCACGAAGACGCTCTCCGAGATCGCCGAGGACTGCGGCTACGCCAACGTCTTCCACTTCTCGCGGGTGTTCAAGGCGGTGGTGGGCATGCCGCCCGGGCAGTTTAGGAAAGTGGCCAGCGGCTAGCAGCCTGTCGGGCGGAGATTTCATGACACAAAAACAGAAACATGGCTCGACTGAAATGATTGCCCATGGCGAAATGATTGGCGCCGCAGCCCTCAAGAGTTCCGGCATTGATTCCCGCTAACCCGCCCATCCTGGTGCCCGCCGCTTGCTAGACAACAGGCAACTGGCTACGTCTTGGCGCGGTCAAACATCACGGTTTCATGGATGTCAGTTGGTCGTGCCGCACATATATCGGCCGCCAGATTCCGCCCGCCGCCTGCTGGTCGAAGACCCGGATTGCCAGGAGATGCTCCGACTCCTGTGGCGTCAAACGGTCGGTGATGTCCAGTTCGAACGGCTCATCCCATCGGCATCCCGCCGGACTGCTCCCCACCAGCTTGCCGTCCAGGTAGACGTCGGCCTTCTCATCGACCGCCCCGAAGCGCAGGACACTGCGCTTGCCCGGTTGGTTAGCCAACTTCACGCTCCGCCGGTACCAGGCGAAGCCATCGTGGTCGTAGCCTTGGGCCTCCCAGCTCAAACCGATCTCGATGGGTTTCCAGTTGGCGGCTGGGAAGTCCGGGGCGGACCATTTTCCCTTGACGCCCATGTTCTGGGGGTCGGTCGCGAAGAGCCAGCCGGTGACGGGCAGTTCGTCGCCCAGCTTGGCTTTGGCCGCGGCGAGTTTAAGCTGCCGGACGGCGCTCTCGCCGGCCATCTGGGCGAGATCGGGGGTGAAACGGGCGTTCTTGTCCGCCAGGTAGCTCAAGGAGTTAAGGGTGAAGCGGCGGATGCGCTCGCAGTTGCCAAAGTTGTTTCCGCCCATTGGCTTGCCGGAGAACGGAAGCATCTCCGCCCCCTGCGACGAAGAGAAGGGGCAACCCAGACCGCCCATCACCAAGGTCTTGCCTTTGCCCGCCGGGTACTCGACAACGGCGGCGTAATCGGTGGCCGGGCCGTAGTTGTCGATATCGTTGGCGACCACCTGGCCGGAGGGTTGTTTCCCCTGCCACGCGCATTCGAAGAGGCGGGTGCGTTGCGGCCTGAGCCGTCCCGCGTCCATGCCCTCCGGCGGGAAGTCATTGAAGCAAGGGTGCCCAGCCATGCCAGGAGCGGCGGCCAGTCCGAGCTTCCGGTCGGAGGTCTTTTCGCGATAGTGGCCGAACTCCTGCAAGTTGTCCGGCATCGTCCGCTCCTGTCCCAAGACAAGGGGATAGACCCCGGCCACCCCGGAGAGCAACAGCCCGCCACCGTCCTGTTGGAAGGCGCGGACGCTGGCGACGAAGTCTGGCTTGAGCAGCGCCGGCATCAGCAGCTCCTCCGGCTTGGCCTTGGCTGGGTCGACCGGTGCTCTGGCGAAAAGCTCTTGGTTGACCCAAAGCACGTCGTAGTCCTTCGGGTTAAGACGCTTCTTGTCGGGATAACGTCCCCAGCCGCCCTTGCCGTCGGGGGCGTACCAGTCGACATGGCAGTTCTGATAAGCCCAGGTGTATTTCTCGCTGTTGCGGGGCTCCGTCAAGTCCTCGGTGAGCAACGCCAGGTGGAAGGGGCGCCGGACTTCGGCGAGGCGTTTGTCTATGACCTTCCGCAGGGCGTCTTGATTGGCGACGGACTGCTGTGCCAATGCCGAGGCCATTAATTGTAGCCGCCCCAAGTTATCCGCCTCTGCCCGCAGCATCTGGTGGCGCAGGTCGAGATATTGTGAATCGAGCAGGAACAGCTCCCGGGCGATTGGCCCGACGAGCGGCTTCTTGAACAAGTCGGAAAAACGCGGACGGACAGGCTGCCCGGCCGCGAACGGCCCCTGCAAAAGGGAAAGGTAGGGCCGAAACAGCGCCTCCGATTGCGAGAGAGCGGCTCCAGCCTCGTTGAGTTGGCGCTGGATGGCCATGACCTGTGGGGTTTGCTCCATCTTTCGTCCTGCTAGCGCCGCGCGTTTGGAACGTTGTTTCAACACTTCGTCCCGGCAGGCGGCGAACTCCGTCGCGTCGGCGACCAGGAATATCTTCCCGCCGCCCGGCTCCAGCGTCACCTTGAGCGTCCGTCCATCCGCCATGGGGACTGGCGTCATTTCGGGGAGGGCGTAGACGTTCTGGCCTGGAGGCAAAGTCAGCTCCGCGGTCTCGGGGCGCTCGGTGTTGTTGTTCCATGGCACCAGGAAACAGCGGTCATGGGCGAGATCTTTGAGCCAGCCGTGGTCGACCGCCGGACCAGAGAAGTAGGGACGGCGCTCGTAGGTTCCAGTCTGGACCGTCACTGGCGATTCCGTCTCCGCGCGGCAGGTCAGCAGCAGCGGGCCGACTTCGGACAGCAGTTCGCCCGCCCGGCTCCATTCCCCCATGTTCCCATGGTCTGGGTCGGGCCACATGATGCCGTTGGCCATGCTCGCCCCGCCACCGAGCATACCCGAGCCGTGGACGGCCATGAAGGCCCATAGCCCTTTGGAGCCCAGCGCCACGCACTGCCAGATTTGCAGGCGTAGATCGGCTGGCCAACCCCGGTCGTCGCGCAATCCAGGCAGCACGGCCTCGTTCCATTCCAGCATGGAGCCGCATGTCCAGAGCATGGAATGCATTACCAAACCAGGGAAGTTCTGGTTCATCCACCGCATCTGCGGGGCGATATTCCAGCTATTGTAATGCCCCAGGTACCAGTCGCCCGCATAGGGCTGCAAGTATTTCCCCAAGTGCTTGGCGTTGGGGAAGTTGGGATTGACCGTGATCGGCGGGTAGTCGAGGTTCTCCTGGATGAAGCGGTACGCCCCTTCCGCCGGGGCGACGTCGGACGGCTCGTCGTCGGTGATGAAGCCAAGCAGGGTCCGGGGGTAGTCGTCCCGCATCCGTTCCAACAGGGGCAGGAGCCCTGGGTAGCATTGTTCCCGCCACTGTCGCATCTCGGCGTTGGAGTACAGCGGATAGAAGCGCGACAACGCCGACAAACTCCCGGCGTCTTTGAGGTTCCTGTGCCCCAGCCAGGGCGCGCAGCCATAGAGGAGCCGAAACTCGTAGGCGGGGGCGAGTTCGCCCCACAGCCAGCGGCCATAGGGCGACAACTCTCGCAGAAGCGGATCGTCATCCTTGCGCCGTTGGGGGGACGGCCAGACGGAAAGATGCGGGTTGGTGTCCCAGAAGGCGTTGATGTGGTTGGCGAAGAAAAAATCCGCCGAGAGCTCGCTAGCCTGCCGTTCCTGAAGGAAGTCATCCGCCACGGCTCTGACGCCGCCGTATATCCCCACCGGGTAGAAATCCAGCCATTGGGGATATTTCTCGTAGAACGTCAATATCCCGTTCGGCTCCTGGGTGGGAGGAGTGGGCTCGTCAGCCAGCAGAGGAGCCATGGACAAGGCCAGACAGAGACCGAGCCAGTCACGTTTTCTCATCATCGTTTCCCTCCATTGTCGCTATGTTGATTGTTCATGAACATGGCTCTGACGCCTTCACCTAGATGTCCCATCGCCTGCAGGTCTTTTTCCTCATGCCCCGCATACAGTCCGAACGGCAGGGGTTGCTGGCCAATGTTCGGCCAGAGCTGGCGGGGTTGGGACGCGTCGTCCGGCCAGGAGAAGATCAGGTGGTCCGCCGCCGCTGGACGGAAAACCACGGCGTAACGGGCGGGGATTCTAAATATCCCATCCTCAAACTCGCGCCCGGAACGTTCAACGGGGCGGGCGGGCATGGTAGCCGGGGCGTAGACCAGAGCCGTGAAGAAGACCCGGGGATACAGCACGCAACGCGGCTGGAGACCGGAGCTGGCGCCTGTCGCCTCGAAGATAGCCAGCGGGGCGTCCGGGAGCAACCGTATGCGTATGTCCATCCACAGGTCGTCCCGACGCAGGCGGAACGACAGGAACCCTTCGTCCTCCGCCACGCCGGTCTTGATATTCTCCATTGCGATCTTGTAGGCTGGCATGCCCGGCTCCCAGGGTTGGAAAGGCGAGCCGTAGCGTTGGCGCCGAGCCACGGCGTCCGGCCCCGTGAAGTCGGCGGAGAACCCGCCCCAGGAGAAGACATCTTTCCAGATACCGCCCACCCGCAACTGCCCGTTGAGGAAGGGGGCGTCCGGGTTCCTCGGATTGTTTTCCAGCCCTACCCGAAACTCCTGGTTGGCTATCCAGTCCGGACCGGTCTGGAGCTCCGCCGCCGCCGCGCCGCAGGAGAGCGACAAGATTAACATAAGCCAACGGTGCATCACCACCTCTGGTAATAGTTGAAGAACTTCGAGTTCCACATGTCAGAAAGCTGCGAGCACATCTCCCCATGGCCGACGTTCTCCACGTGGCCATCGACATAGACGGCGTTGACGGACTTCCGGTGCCGGGCGGACTTGAGAAAGGAAATGACCGCGTTGTCGTAGCCCACGCCAGTGATGAATGAGAGGGTTCGGTAGCAGGAATTCTGGTTGGGGCAATGCTCGTTGCTGGGGCCGTCCATAGCCATCATCAGTTGCGCCGGGAATTGCAGCGAGGTGAAGTTCTTGTAGTCCAGCCCGCATTTGGTGGCTCCGGCGCCGCCGCTGAACCAATAATTGCCGAGAGTGAAGTTGCCGCTGGTACGGGTAGGATCGGAAGGGCAGCGCAACACCCCCCAGCCCTTCATTTTGTCCCAGGCGCTCGACGTCATTTCCGGAACTTGACCGATATAGTAGGCCACAACCACATGCCACGTTATTTCACTGCCGCCGGCATCCTTTAGCATCGGGAATTGCCAATTGTTGTTGTTGTCGCCCAGATAATAATTGATGCCGAGCCCCTGTTGCTTCAGATTGCCGGCGCAACTGATGCTTCTTGCCGTTTCCTTCGCCGTGTTCAAGGCGGGCAACAGCAACCCGGCCAGGATGGCGATCACGGCGACCACCACCAACAGCTCGACAAGGGAGAAGTGGGCGCGCTTCATGGGATTACCTCCAGAAGTGATTGGTCGGTCAGCAGCAAAGGCGAATTGGAGATCGGCAGGCCGCGGAACTCGAGGCCGCCCATCCCCAGCTCCGGGGACAACGCATAGACGTCCTGCTTGGCCGGGTCGACTAAAACCGGCCTGTCCAGGCGCAACCCCGCCTCCAGCCAAAAGTACAGGGTGGAACTATCCCAGACACTATCCTTCTCGACCCCTTCGCGCAGCCACCAGGCATGGACGGGAACGTCGCCACGGACCAAGTTGACTTGGTAGGCGGCGGCGGCTCGCTCGCGGCTCAGGTCGGCGCCTTCCAGCCTGACCGAGAATCGCCCCCGGGCGGGCTCCAGCGGGTCGTGAAGCAAGGTGGCCAAGCTCTGCAAGGCGAAGTAAGCGGGCTTGGGCGCGCCATCCTCCAGCCGCAGCAGTCCGTAATGGGAGCTGAAGCCCAGATCCTTGTCGCGGATGTATTTGCCGAAGTCGCCCATGGTGAAGTAACTCACCAGTTTGGCGTCAATGCCGAGTTCCAACAGGACGCGGCGGAGCAACCAGCGCGTCTGGCTGGCCTCGCTGGCCTGCATCCCGCAGAGCGCTTCGGTGTTGCCGTCTGGGACTTTTGAGGGGCAGCCGGTCTCTCCTTGCCAGCGTGGCATGCTTGGCCTGTGCGTCTCCAACAGGCGCTCGAAAGCGGGGAGCTCCTGGTCCAGGTATTGCTCCGGCATGTACTTGTAGCCATGGTAGCTGAGGGCGTCACAGTGGTCGGCCATGCCGTGGCGCAGACAGGTGTCCAGGAAAGCCAGTCCTGCGGTGGTCATCGCCATGCCCATGGCGCCCCCGACCACGTAGGCGTCGGATTGTGCCGAGCGCAACGCCTCGGCCGTCGCCTTGACCAAGGCCACATAGAGGGCGGGGTCGGGCTTGGGACGGAAGAAGCCGGAGCAATCCGGCTCGTTCCAGACCTCGAAATGGCGCACACGGCCACGGTAGTGGCCAGCCAAGGCTTTGACATAGGCGCGCCAGCCCTGTCTTTCCGTTTCGGTGTACACTGGCGGGTAGCCAGCTCCGTCGGCGGAAGCCTGGGGGGTGTAAAGACGGTTGCCGTAGCTAACGCTCAACCAAGGCTGGACGCCCCGCTCCAGCAACTTGTCGACGATCCCATCGAGCCATTCGAAATGGTAGACACCTTTCGCCGTCTCCGTTTTCGCCCAACCACTCTGCACCCTGGCCCATTTGACACCAAGCGCATCGAGGACCGGCCAAGCTTGGGCGGCGTCCCACATGTCGCGGTCGAGCGTCTCGAAACCCACACCCAGCCGCGACGAGCTTATCTGCGTGGCCAGCTTCGTGGCCAACTTGCCCAGCCGCTTGAACCCGAAATCTTTGACTTCCATTTCTCACACACCCTTAAAACACGTTAAACAACCCAAACAATTCGCACGATAACGACACCACGCGAAAAACAAGCAGATCAAACGGCTGCCACGGTTTCCTGCTGCCCTACGACGTTTTCATCCTTAGCGGCCAAGGCGGACTCCCGCAACACCAAGCGGGTCGAGATCACGATGGATTCCAAGGGGAACTCCGGGGCGGCGATGGCCTCGGCGATCGCCCGCGCCACGCATTCCGGCTCAATGCTGACGCTAGTCAGCCTTGGGCTGGTAGCCTCGCACCACGGAGTGTCATAAAAGCCGACCACGGCCACGTCGTCGGGGACGCGCAAGCCCAGCCCGGCGATGACCCGCATACATTGGACGGCGCGGAAATCGCCAAAGGCGAGAACGGCGTCCGGACGGTTGGCCGACCCGAACAGCTTCCAAAGCCTACAAGCGTCCTCCGCTTCGTCATGGTTATTGTTGAAAAAGAAGAGTTCGCGCCCGGCGAGCCCGGCCTCGTCCAGAGTCTTGCGATACCCCATGTTGAAGGCGTAATGGGAGGTCTGGGGATAGTATTGGGGGGGCGCCTCGTAGAGAGAGTCGACGAGCAGTATCCGCCGCCGCCCCAGCTTGAGCAAATGCTCCGTGGCGGCATGGGCGCCACCAAACCAGTCCGAAAGCAAATGCCTGGCGCGCTCGCACCTGCCAGTGGGGTGGCCTATACGCAACAAGCGGGCTTCCTGGGGAAGGCGCCTAACCAGCTCCTCCCAGGGAAACTGGTATTGGATGTCCGCAACCACCGCGTCCGGCCGCGCCGCGGCGATCCTGTCCATGAACCCGGAGAAATCGTCGCCGTCGCTGTAGGCGCTGTCGAAAACCATGCATTGCCAGCCCAACGCCTGGAATTGCCGCACGATCAAGCCGCTCAACACGCCGAACAGGTGCTCGTTCGTCCGCATCAGCAGCGCGACGGTCTTGATGCCGCCGGGGCGCGGCGGACGGGCGGCGGACGGCGAGAGAACCCAGGTGCCAATTTTGCGCTTCCTGCTGACAAGCCCTTCCGACTCCAGGCGGCATAGCGCCAAACCGATGGTGTTTGCGTTCACGCCATAGCGAGCCGCCAGCTCCCGGTCGGTGGGCATCCGGCCAGAATACGCCCCCGCCTTGATGCCGTCCCTGACCGCCGCCGCGATATCCAACGCCTTCGACTGTTTTACTGTCGTTTCCATGCTTGTCAATATAAATGATTTATTAAAAAACGCAAGCCCATTATTTCATCAATAAATCATTTATTACCCGGGCATGGGTTGCTGTCCTGCGACACCGATTTCGCAGGATGCGAGAAACTCCGGCGACTGCCGCTAGACGCCGCACCAAAGCGGCAACGACAATGACGAGGTCGACAACATCGCCGCCGAGCTGGTAAAACTGCTCGCGGACGAGTGTCACACCCAAAACCCAAGTCTGATAGACGGTTCAAAGATGCGCCTGATCCTCCCTGGCGCTGCCAGCTATGTCGCACTGGGGGGGGGCTCCAGGCCCCCCCTGACGGCCGCCACGCCGGGGGCCGCTCTCCGACTCCGGCAGCCCGGTCACCGGACGCGGCATGGAAGGGATCACCGCCCTCCTCAACAGTTATGGGAAGATCGACCATGGCCGCTTCAACGGCATGGCACTGAACGTCCGCCTCAACTGCGACGACTTCCAGGGAGAGGCGGGCTTGGCCCGTTTCCGCTTGATACTGGAGGTGGCGCGGCGCAAAGCCATCCAGGAACTGCAGTTCAACAGCATCTCCACCGCAGAGCTGCTGGGGGTGCATCGGGAGCCGGAACGTTTCGCCGGACTGCTTGTCCGAGTGGCGGGCTGCTCTGGCCATTTCACCTCACTCAATCCCGACTTGCAGGAGGCAATCATCGCCCGTCGCCCGCAAGCCTGACGCTCCAACACGTCCGCCCCCCCCCCTTGAAACTGGCGGCCATGCGGCCTATATTCATGACAACGGGACACGGAGACAGCAGCATGGAACAGAAGAACCTCACATCCAGCGTCTACACATTCGAGGACCTCATCGACGGGGGCTACCTCTACGTGGACAAGACCGAACAGCTTTGGCAGCTGATGGAGCCGGGCAAGGGCATCTATTTCCTGTCCCGTCCCCGACGTTTCGGCAAGTCGCTGACCATTTCCACGCTCAAGGCGGCCTTCCAGGGCAAAAAGAAGCTCTTCGAAGGGCTGGCGCTCGCAACCAAGCCCTTCGACTGGAAACCGTACCCCATCATCCATCTGGATTTGGGCAACAGTGCCGCCGCAGATGCCAGCCAGCTGGAGACCTATCTGGTTGAGACGCTAGACGCACTTGCTGTCGACCAAAACCTCAAACTGTCGCGCAGCGGCTCCGCCGGACGCTTCACCGAGCTAGTCTCAGCCTTGGGGCGACGCGACAAGGTGGTCATCCTGATCGACGAGTACGACAAGCCGCTAATCGACAACCTCGACAACCCGAAACTCAAGGACATCCGCAGCGTCTTGGAAGGTTTCTACTCGGTGGTCAAGGCCACCGAGCCTTTCCAACGATTCGTGCTGCTGACCGGGGTGAGCAAATTCTCCCAGGTCTCGGTGTTCTCCAAGCTCAACAACCTCGCAGACCTCAGCATGGACGAGCGCTTCGCCACCATGCTCGGATACACTCAGGACGAGCTGGAGACCAACTTCGCCGACCGCATCGAGCTCGCCGCCCGGCAACACGGAGTCACCAAGGCCGAACTTCTGAACAGGCTGCGGGAATGGTACAATGGCTACCGTTTCTGCGAGGATGCTCCAACAGTCTACAACCCGGTGTCCGTGTCCAAGTTCTTCGAGTCCGGCTGCAAGTTCAAGAACTACTGGTTCGCCACCGGCACGCCCAGTTTCCTGCTCAAGTTGATCAGGCGTCAGCAGTTCGACTTCGAGCAAGAGCTGGGAAAGACGCTCGACGAGCTGGCCTTCGCGGCCTACGACGTCGAGCAGATCGAGGCGCTCCCGCTGCTCTTCCAGACCGGCTACCTGACCATCAAAAGTTCCTCGTTGTCCCGAGGAGTGACGCATTACCGGCTCGGCTTCCCGAACCGCGAGGTGGAGGCGGCCTTCAACGCCTACCTGCTTGAGGAATACGGGGCGGCGAAAAAGGAGCGGTCCGGCGTCCTCGCATCCGAACTGGCAGACTTCCTTGAGGCAGGCGACCTGAAAGGTGCCATGGAGCTGCTGCGCTCCTTCCTGGCCGACATCCCCTACGACATCCATATCAAGGCCGAACGCTATTACCAGACCATCTTCTACACCTTTTTCCGGTTGGTGGGCATCTTCGTCGAGGCCGAGGCCAGAACCAGCAGCGGCAGGATCGACGCGGTGGTCAAGGCGGGGACGCACATCTACATCTTCGAGTTCAAGCTCGACGGCTCCGCCGACGCGGCGCTGGACCAGATCCGGGACAAAGAATACTGGCTAAAGCACCGGGCCGAGGGCAAGGACATCACGCTGGTGGGCGCCAGCTTCGGCGCCGCGGAGCGCAACCTCGTCGAATGGAAGTCCGCCAGTCCGCCAGAAGCGGGCTGAACCGTCCTGTCGCAGTTGGCGCGCAAGACTGGGAAATCCCCCCCGGCGAAACCGTCACGTCCCAAACCAGTCAACGAACTCCAGGAGCCCGCCGCGGTCGGTGCAGATCAGGCGGTAACGTCTCCCAACGGGTACCGAGATCACGTGCCGTTGCCCCATGTTGACCAGCCGTTTCCCGGATAAATCGTGAAAAGTCTTCCCGCCATTCAAGCTCTCGCTCAACTGGAGGCCTTTCTCCGCCATGTCCTGGGGCAAATGGCCAATGGCCAAGGGGGATGGGGGCGGACGATAACCGGGATTGCCAAGCCGCCTTTACCTGGGCGGTAGCGTCCCGCAGCTTATCCTCCTCGGCGCAATGGTGGCAATACTGCCCACCGCCCAAATGCCCACAGGGGAACCGCTTCTTCCTTGCAGGCATCCCGCCTCAACCCTCTTTTCGAAGGTTCGAGGCCAGCTTGTCGAGATACTTCTGGACGCCAGCCTTGGGCTTTTTCATGAGCGCATGGTAGACCTCATGGCCGGGAGTCTTGCCGCCGAGCTTATCGCTGACGACTCCCTCAAGATGCTTCCAGAGCTCAACCGTCAGCAGCACGTCATACAAGGCGCGGTGACAATTGCCCTCCTCTGGCTTGGGCAGCCTCAGATGACGGATCAACGTTCCTAGCTTGTGGTCCGGCGAGCCCTCGACCAAGCGGCGGGAGAGTTTCATCGTGCAGAAGAAGTCACGCTCGTGGGCCGTCTTGGCGCGGCTCATCTCCGCATGGTAGAAGCCGGAGTCGAAGGAGGCGTTATGCGCCACGCAAGCGCGGTCGCCAATGAACTCCCGCAGCTCCGGCATGACGGCCTCCGGTTTCGGCTTGCCTTTGAGCATGGCGTCAGTTATGCCGGTCAAGCTCGTGATGAAGGACGGGATTCGGTGGCCGGGATACATCAGCTGGGCGAAGGTGTCCATGACCTCGCCGCCCCGGACGATGGCCGCCGCTACCTCGATGGCGCGGTCGTAATCCGGGCTCAGCCCAGTGGTCTCAAAGTCGATGAAGACGAGTTCGTTGTGCATCCCTGCCGCCTTGCTGCCGTTGAAAGACAAGACAACTATAGCCCGCCTGGCTTCCGGAGGCAAGAGGCGTTGCGACATTTGCCCGGAGAACGTTCGGCGAGCAGGCAAGGGGCTGCGCGGTTCGGATGGAAGACTGAAGGCATGTCCAAATCGTGGCAGCGTTTCATGGCGCAAGCGGCTACCCCTGGATATCCGAGACCAGCGGAATCGGGACAATTGAGTTCGGCGAAATCGGGACGTTTGAGATCAGCGGTTATAGGTATCTCACACAACCATCGTCAATACTTTGCTTCTGACTCTCCCCGGCCACCGCTCATGAAGCTGCTTGCAAGGCCCGGCTTCGCCGCTACATTCAGCTTTGGCCAACAACCCAGGATGTAGCATGGAGAAGGAGTTTAACGTCATAGACTCCTGTGTGCCAGCGAAACATTACATGGTTAACATCTCAACCAAACTGGCCAGGGGCGATGCGCCTCGTTGTCAAAGTGCCCGACTTCGCCAAAGACGCCGCTGATACGGCTCCCCCAGCAGAGCCGCCGAGTCTGTCAGACAACAAACTGGCACTAAGTCGGCACCAAGTCTAGATTATGCGCAAGTGCCTGAAAGACATGGCCTTGTCAGATTTGATCGGGATCACAGGACGCAACGACCGCACCAAGTTCCGGCACCAAGTTCTAAAGCCCTTGTTGGACGCCAGCTTTGTCGAGATGACCGTTCCAGACAAGCCCTGCAGCAGCAACCAGAAATATCGCCTGGCCATCTTCGGCCAGAGGCGGCTCGATAGGAAGGGTGGCAGTTAACTGGGCGGAAAGACGTTCGAACAGATGGGCTATGGTTGACGCCTACACTCTCCCATCAAAAGCATCTTGCAATCAACGAGTTGCCGAATACATAGACTCAAAGCGAAGAATATAAGGGCAACCCGCTGAAATTAATCCCTTCCAACGAACATCCCCTGGTTCTTAAGTGCATCTCCATAACTATCAGTCATTTGCTTGGAACGTCCTCTTCGCATTTAGCTCTAATGGAGTTCATTCCGATTCTAGTATAGGCCATTTAACCCCCTTTGGGAATGGCGACAAACATCATTGTTATGTCAAAAGCGTCAATCTTGCGCCAAAGCCAAGCCCATCCGTCCGGGGCGTGGCCACATGGGGGCAAGCCTCCGCCACCCACTAAACCGCTCAGTCTATATGGATGGCGACCACATCTTCTGCAGGGACGGTGACTTCGATGGACGCCGGGTCGGCGATCTTGCCGGGCCGCTCGAAAATCTCGGCTCGCTGCCCAGGTTTCAATTTATGGTTGTTGAGCTTGAGCGTCTTTGGCTCCTTGGCCTCGTTGAAGACCAGGACAAGGCGCTCGTCGCCCTTGGTCAAGACAAGGATGTCCGGATACTTGTAATCCCCGGCGTCCGCCAGGGAGTCGTCGCGCTTGCCGTCGTGGAACAGCCTTTCGTAGGTGGCGATCAGCCTGGTGGCCTCGCCGAAATGGTACAAGGAGCCGCCAGTGAGTTGTATCACCCCCTCGTATACGACTCCGCCGTGAGTGGTAGCCGCCATGCGGACAAGCTCCCACTTAAGTTGCCTGGGGTTCAACGACCAGCCGTCCTTGGAGCCCACCATGCGGAACCGACCATCCCGCCCCGCGCGCCACGGGAAGTAGGTGCTCCGCTGCCCGAGGAACCGCGCGATGCCATGCGAACCATAAAAGGCGGCCCAACTGTCCAGCTCGGCTTGGCGCTCCCGTCCGGCGTAATGCGAGGCGCAGCCCGGGATGCCCACGGCGTAACGGTTCGAGTTGCCCGCCACCGCCCGCCACGTGTCCCTGTCATGGGAGTTGTGGTAGAAGATGGTTTCTATTCCGGCGGCGTTGGCCGTCTCCTTGACCAACGCCATCAGGCGGTTGGCCTGGTTGTTTATCCAGAACTTCTCCCAGGCCGCCCGGTGTTGTCCATAGATTTCCTGGTCGGACAACGGCTTGGCCATAGGCAGTCCGGCGAATTGCCTGAACGCCTCCTTGCAGTGGTCGCAGAAACAGGCGCAATGCTCGCCCGGCTTGGTGTTCTTGCCTTCGAGCTTCCATGCGTAGCGTTCGTTGTCGAGGAAAAGCGCAGTCGCCCCTGGAACGCTGGACTTCATGCGCCGATAGTCCTTGAGCAGCGCCGCGGCGAACGCCTGCCGCCCTTCCCCTAACGCATACGTGGGGCAGAAGTCTATGGCACAGCCCGGATACGTGAGGAAGGGGCCAGAGTTGTTGAAATAAACGGCGGCGTACTTGGGGTTACCCTTGGCCAGATTGTACACTTCGCTCTTGCCGTCGAGTCCCCACAAGGGCATGTTGCAGCTAATAACGAGCTTGCCCCCGTTATCTCTGAGGAGCTGGTTGTCCGCGCTGATGGAGCCCTTGGCGGACGGCGGGCAATAGTACACATCCATGCCTGCGGCAACGCCTTGCCTGACCAACTCGACCATCACCTCGTCCGACAACCCGTGGCTGAAGTCATATTGGGGATAGAGGATCGTTTCCATGCGCCGCCCGTTGACTGGCGGGAGCATTCTGACGTTCAGGCCGGTGGTCAGTTCCGTTATATTGTGGTTTATCAGACGCCGGAAACGGAAAACGGCGTTTCCGCGCGGCTGAGCGTAGCCCGACTCCTTCACCGGCAGCATGGAGCTATAGGCGTCTTGAAGCGCGGAGACGTCGTACTTGAGCGTGTACTGCAGGTATGGCTGGCCATCGACCTTGATCTCGCGAACGGCGACTTCCGACGCCCCCCAGCTGTCGGGGCGGTTGCGCTTGCCTTTGGAGTCCAGGAGGCGGAATCCGGTTGGGAGTTCCAGCTGGCAGGCATAGCTGCGCATAGGCCTGTTGGTCGGCGCGAAGAGGGCTTGTTGGAGCACCTCCACCGTGTTTGGCGAGAAACCGTATTCCGTGTGCGGCGGGACGATGGCGGACAGTTTGCCGCCATGGAAGTTACGGCTCCACAGCAGCAATTGCCGGAAACTGGCGTCTTTGGCTTCCGGGGCGGGCCACAACCACTGGCCGTCCTGGAGGGGGAGCGTCCAAGCGAGGTCGTCGAAATCGATGGATTGCCAGCCTTCGGCAGGGTTGGTGTCGGCGGCCCAACGCCCGTCAGTCTCGGGAAAGTCGGGGAGCTTAATTGCCAGCCCCGGGTTTGGGCCGGTGGCTTTGGCCGCCACGGCGATGGCGTTGGCGCCGTCGGCAAGGTTCAGCTGATAGATGTCGTCGCCGCCCAGCAGGAACTTGAGGACGCCGCCTTCGGGCTTGAGCTCCTGCCCGTTCAGGAAGACTTGGGCGGTGGCGTCGCGCGTCGCCAGGGTCAAACGGATCGGGGCGGAGGTCTCCGCCATCTGGGCGAGGACGAACTGCCACGCGAGGTAGGCATCGGTCATGGGGCCGGGGGCGCCGGGCTGCGTCCGCGTCACGGCCTCAATGTTATGGCGGATCTGGTCGGCCAGCGGCCAGTTGGGTGAATTGACCAGGCGGGCTTTGGCCGCAGCGTAGTCGCCGCCTTGATCTTTGATTTTGCCGAGCTTCCCGGCCAACCACCAGGCATAGTGGGCCGGGCCGGTGCTGGCGAGCTTGGCTTCCGCCGCCGCCACGTTGGCGACGGCGCCGTTCGGGCTGAAACGCAAAGGGCTGAGGGTGTGCTGGGAGAGCTTGGCGTTGGTGGCCAAGTTCCAGCTTGAAGTCCTCTGTTCAAAGGAGCCGGGGACGGTCTTGAGATGGCGCACGACGTTGAAGAAGCCGCCGTTGGCCGGGTCGAGCTCCAGGAGCTTCAGCGGGATGGCTGTCTCCAGGAACCAATTGCGGTCGTTGGCGCGATAGGCCGTTCTCCAGTCCGGCGGGGTGGGGAGCTCGCCTTTGGGGTCGAGTATCCGGTGGATGCCTCCGGCGCCCAGCTGGATTATCTTGTACTGCTGGCTCTCATAGGAACCTTGGGAGTCGTAGCTGTTGGAGTAGATGAAGTAGATGTCGTCGATGTTGGGCGGCCAGCCTTCGAAGGCGCGCTCCCCGGTCTTGACCTTCGCCATCTCCGGCTCGCAGCAACGGGTCAACAGGTACAGGAAATCATTGTCGTAAGCAATCTTGAACGCTGTCTGCTTGAGGGAGAAGGAGAATTGCTCGTTGAGGTTCCGGAAACCGTAGGCCCAGGGAACATTCTTCCATCCTGGGGCATCCCCCTTGCCGTCGAGGCAGGGCGGCGACACCATCTTGTAGGCCGTGTAACCTTCGGTTCCCAGCAATGGCAAAGCCAAAAACAGCACACTAGCCGCCAAACATTTTCGGATCATTGTCTCACTCCACAATCGATAGGGTTCATTTCATCAGAGTCAAATCCGGCCGCATGCTGGCCATCTTCTTGCGGATGCTGAAATAGGAGCCGTTGATGTCCAGCGCCTTGACAAAATCCACATGCCCGTCACAGAAGAGGTAGTTGGCGCCGCGCTGGTGCGACCAGGGACTGGTGCCGGGAAGGTAGCCGGAATCGTTGGGCCAATCCCATTTTGAGAAGAAGACCAGGCAATCAAAGCTGCCGTTGCGTTTCGACTGGCTCCAGCTTTCGGAGAAAGCCACCAAATCCGAAGGGCACGTCACCTGCGAGGCTTTGCAACCGGTCTGTCCGGCGATTGCGTTGGTGAAACCGCCGCCATACATGTCAACGCTGGCGTCGCTGCTAAACGCTTGCATGACGTAGTCGGAGTTGGCGTCGCAACCATTGACGCCCGGCACCCGTGACGGACAATGCAAGTTTGTGTCAAAGTTCACCCAGTCAGCGTTAGTCCTCCCGGCCTTGAGGTAACCACATTCGATGTAGCTCCTTGCCCACAGCCCCAGCCGCGAGCCAGCGGCTGGAACAGACGGGTGCAGGAACCACGGATACCATTCGGCATAGTCCGACAAATACAGGGTGGTGGCCAAACCGAGCTGTTTCTCGCTGTTGACGCAGGCGATGCGATAGGTGGTTGCCCGCGCCTTGCCTAAGGCGGGCAGCAGCAAGGCCGACAACACGGAGATGATAGCGATAACTACCAGCATTTCCACGAGCGTGAAGGCTGGACTTCGCCGTTTGCCATCGTGGTCATGTTTTCCAAATTTCGTCATTGGCGTTCCTCCCAACTCAGTATATTGCATGCACTGCTTGAACGCCAACAAGAATGGCGGCAATGGGCGATTTTATATCAAGACCGCTCATCGACTGGGAGCGACATCAAAATGATGAGGCTTTGGCTGAGCCGCTTGGCGGATTTTGGCGTCCACGGCCAATATCCGCACGTTCAGTTTTTCCATGCTGTCACGCAGGCTGTTGTCGCCTCGCAGCGTGGCCGCCTCAGCCGATTGCTTACGCCATTGGCTCACGAGTCTATCCTTGTCGCTCACCTGCGCCAAAATCCCGCGGCATTGCTCAGCCACTGGCCCCCTCTCCAGCAGTCCCATGTTCCAGCCCTTCGCCAATTCTTCGGCGCTGACGATGGCCACGTCCACCCCATCCATGCTAACCCGGTATTGTTCCGCCTTGAGCCCGGCAACGGCCAACGTCCATTGAGATAAATCCGCAATCGCCGGATATATGGTCAAAGCGCCTTGCGACCTTGCCGGAATGGGCATGGGCAGACAGTCATCCAAACGGTCGAAAGACAAAGCCCCGTTTTTATCCACGCCTGGGGACGACGAGGCCGCGCTGAAAAGAAGTTTTGAGGAAAAATGTCAGCCTCCGACCGCCTCCGGAGCGGAAGTCTCGATCAAATGGATGTCGCGTTTCCTGAAACCGGCGCTGCTGGACGCCACCCATCCGTTGGTCTCCGAACTGGGGCGGGCGTTCGAGCTGGCGACCGGCCGGCCGCCGCTGGTCGCCCCCGGCTGCCAGAGTGACCAGGGGATCATCAGCCATTACGGCGGCATCCCCTGCGTCCTGTTCGGCTGCGGCCGCCGGGGCAAGGCAGGGGCGCCGCACCTGCCCAACGAGTACATCGTAATCGACGAGTTCATGGAAAACCTGTTGACGACGGCGCTTTTCGCCGTCAATTGGTGCGGGATGGCTTCACATGATATTGGGCAATGATTTCCTCAGGCGACAAGGCGCAGCCGTAGAATTGGACGTTGGCCAGCTCGGCCAGGAAAGGGCTCCTATTTTGGAGCTTCAAGACGGAATCCGAAGTTGGACAAAGGTGCCCGTGACCTCGCCATTGCGGACGATGGCCGCCGCGACCTCGATGGTGCGGTCATAATCCGGGCTCAATCCCGTGGTCTCAAAGTCGATGAAGGCGAGTTCGTTGTGCATCTCAGCCGCCTTGCAGCCGTTGAAAGACAAGACAACTATAGCCCGCCTGGCTTCCGGAGGCAAGAGGCGTTGCGACATTTGTCCGAGGAACGGTCGAAGCGATCAGGCAACTGAATGCATGTCCAAATAGTGGCATCGTTTCATGGTGCAAGTGGCTCCCCCCTGGGCATTCTAGACCAGCGAAATCGGGACAATTGAGATCGGCGCTGACAAGTTCGGCGGCAACAAATGCGGATATGGCTCACGCCATGCCGTTGATCAGGATGTCGGCGGGGATCTTCAAGCCGTCCCGCAGTTTCCTGACCATGGCCGCCGACAACGGGCGCTTGTGGTTGAGCACCTCCGAGACGTGCGACCGACCGCCAAGGTATTGCTCCAAGTCTTTGCGAACCAGCCCCAGCTGCTCCACCCTGAACTTGATCGCCTCGATAGGGTCGGGGATGGGGATGGGGAACATCTTGTCCTCGTAGTTCTCGATCAGCAACGCCAGCACTTCAAGCCTGTCAGCCTCCGGTTCGCCGAGGGCGGGGTTGGACAACGCCAAACGGTTGAACTCCGCCAACGCCTCCCGATGCTCAAACTCAGTCTTGATCAGTTTCATCCGCATGGTCTCACCTCTTCCGCTTTATCTCGTTGCCCGTGAAATCGAGCTTGTCGTATTCCGCATGCGAGCCCGCCCACTCCACGCTGACGGTTCCCGCGATCAACACGGCTATGACCACCAGCCGATACTGATTGCCCTTTATGTTGAAGATCACCCGGCTTTGCGACAACAGGCTGGCGTTGGGGTAGTCCCGCTTGAGGTCAGCCAACGTTTTCCAATCCGCCTCCCGGATGTCGTGGCTCCACAGATCAACCTGGCTCCTGGCATCCGGGTGCTTCCGCTTGAACTTGTCCAAAACCTCCCTGCCGATAAGGCGCATAGGCTCTCCCACGCTGAAAATGCCAAATGAACATCAACATGACTGTCGAAGCCTTCCCTATATAATAGTTCCCGACAAGGGAACAGTCAAGCCCTCAAGCGAAACATCTACGCCTGCCTACATTTGGCCTTATAGTGCAACTACGAGGTGTCCCAATCGTCCATCCAAGGGCATGGCGACAAGGCAGACGCATTAACGCAACAAAACTCCATTGTATCAAAATAGCCGGAAAACTCCTGATATCCTCGACTCTTTTATCTGTGCGGAACGACCTAAAACCCTCCCATCTTGGGACTGCGCGCACCCTCGTCTTTGATGGATTATACACGTTGATGGCAAACGCACAGCCTCCTTTTGCAAAATCAATAAAACTTAGCCCTCAAGCTTTTGCAGCGGATGCGATTGCCGTTCCTGTCAGTCCCCCAGATCGACACTTGACGCCCATCTTCCTGATACTCGCGCGCCGTATCCAAGGCGTCGTCATAGCCATTCCCAACAGGAAGGCGCACGATCCCCCTCAGGTTGTCGAGACACTCAAGCTCGAACCCTGAAAGCATGCGTGTGATCTCCTTCTTTGTCATCTTATCCGTCATAGCGAGCTTCCCTTTTTGTCAAGTTGTTTATGTTCAATATATAACACACACATCATCCCGCCCCAAACGGAATTTATCCGTCTGCCGCGGCTCCTAATCACGAGGCTGGGGAACTATGCCCATCTTCGTTTTAGTGACCCCGACAGCGCCATGGCATAGCCAAAGGACATCCTGATCACCACGTCCCATGTGTTGATTTTTGTGAAACGCATGGTATAATTTACATGACGCACCAACAAAACAGACGAGGATTACCATGGCAAAGCAAGATAGCGCCACGCCAAAGACACCCAAGGCCAAGAACGCCAAAGCAATCAAGCCTGCCAAGGAGGCGTGTATACAGCCTGTAGACATGCCAGCCGACAAGGCCGGACTCAGCCAAGCCGTCAAGCGTGATGCCACCCCCTGCGGCATCGACACCTTGTCCCAGGCGCAGCGGCAACGGTTTATTGAGATATTGGCTCAAAACAAGGCCAGCAGGAAGCCGGAGGACTTCGACGCCGAGGACGCCCTTGCCATCATCGACGCACTTGACAGCAAGAAGCTGAGCTACGAGAGGCAGACCCAAACGATCGTCGAGAAGTTCCAGGCGATCAGGGAGCTGGCCAAAGCCCTGCGCGAGATGCACGACAGCAAACTCTACCTCCTCCACTTCGGCACCTTCGAGGAATACGCCAAGGCCACATGCGCGTATTCCAGGGCGCGAGCCTACCAGCTGGTCTACGCCGACGAGCTCATTGAGAGGATCGACAGGGAAGTCGGCGAGGGCGTCATCGTCAACGAATACCAGACCAGGGCTCTCAGGCGTCTTAAGATCTCCGATGATGACGAGAAAAACATCCAGGCGCAAATCAACCTCGTTAAGGAGCTCAAGGACAAAGAGGGGAAGGTGACGGTCCAAGGGATCAACGAAGCCATCGACGAGATCATCGCCAAGGCTCCGTCAGCCCAAGCCCCCGTCCCGGCGTACCAAGTCACCCTGAAGAAAATCTCGACAAGATACTTGAAAAACTTCCAACGCCTGTACGGAAACACCCCCGCAACGGAGAAAGATAAGATGAAGGAGGCGTATATCAAGACGCTCTCGGCGCTCATCAAGCAACTACGCGGCGAGGGGGAGGAGATTAAACCAGCCGAATAAGGATTGATTCCGGCATGCGATAGCGACAACACGCCCGGCCAATAGCCGTCACAGCCAAGGCCGGGCGATGGGCGAGCGATGGACGCCGGGACGTCGCGGGATGCGCTCAAAACGTGGTGCCGGGACTAAAGCCGCACCAAGCTCTCGGTGCGCACTGGTTGGAGTGATCCCGGGCCATGATCGTAAGCGACCTGAGCAGATCCATCTCCGCCTGGCTCTCGGGCACCGCCGCGGAGAGGCCGTGGACGGTCATCAATTGCGCCAGCTTCTCAAGCTCCGGTTGGTTGACGACGGCGTTCCCGTCCTTGGTGAGCCATCCGTTCCGGCTCCAATGGCCGATCAATCCGTTGACGCAATTGCGGATGAAGTCGTCATCCATGACGAGGACGGTCTGGCTGGGTTGACGCAAGCACTCAAGGCAGGCGATGACCCCATGCAGTCTTAGCTTCGGCGACGTGACGTCGGCCACGAAACCCAGCTTCGGCGCGCTCCATAAGGCTCCGCTGTCGAACACTCCCGCAAATGCGCCGGTTTTGGTCGGGTGTGTGATCCAAGTTCCAATGAACAATTTCATAGCTTATCACTCCTTGATTTGATAGATTGTAGAAGCATGACTCACGGACGGATGGCAAGACACTCTCCGTCAAGAAATAGTCGGATGGTAAATAGCTGCCGCCTCCCTTTTGCTGCGCAGCCCCCAATGACGACGACGATGAACTATTGGCTGAATATGCGGCAGACGTGAAATACACGCAAAAATGTACGGCACCCTGGGGAGTTTTCCATCATCAGATCAAGACAAACCCATCTCTCCGTGGGATAGCCCAGAGGAGCTGTTCTAGCCAATGCCATCGACGAAAACGCTTATCCTCAACGCACAAAATCCGAGGGAGAAATAGGCAAGAGAAGATCGAGCAAACAAGCGAAACCCAACCAGCGTACCCAACAATGAACCTCGCACCACGGACAAGCACGTAACTCATCGCCATCCAGACTCAAAACAGACAAATCGTGCATGAGGCAAGAACCCGAGCCTATCGATGTCCAAAAGCAAAAAAGAGGGCACTGAACCAACCTCATGGGGTAGCATAAAGCAGACCAAGCCAACTTCAACAAGGCATAGAGACAAGAGAGCTTGACACGAACGTTCAATAGAGTCAACACCAAGAAGATCAGAGGCCAAGGCCAGTGGAACATCCACCATCAGCCATGGCCTCCAACTCACACCGTCTCACACCTCAATGGCGTAGCAGCTCTACCGCCATGGGCAACCACACAAGATAAGGACAACTACAAGGGACGAGGATGGACAACTCCATCCATCCCGCTCCTGACGGCATCCACCGTTCAGTCCTGCCCATGGCCACCGTCCCCCGCCTTCTTGGTGGTCTCTGAGCCCCCGAACTGCCGCACGCCCTTGGGTATACTGCCTTTGCTTTTTTCTTTAGCCAAATAGCTCATCCTCCGGAAACAATCGTCGAAGTTCTTGTCGAAATCCTCCGCGCCCCTGCGGAGCATGACGGCGTTCTTCTGGGGCATGCCATCCCAGTCGCGGTAACAACGGTGCACATAACCCTGGGCGTCCTCAGGCACGCCGACAACGCTGTTCCAACACCGCTCTGCCCGATCCAGATGATACTGGGGGGACTTGGCCTTGGAACCGTCCAGCATAGTGGCGCAATGGTAGTGTTGGCGGACGCTCTTCGCCTTCTCCCTCGTCCAAAGTATCCTTGGATCCAACCCCTCCCGCTCAAGCACCTTCTTGTAGGTGTCGGTGAAACGCTTGATGTCGCGGTTGTCGACGGGCGTGTCATGGCCTTTGGGGTAATGCAGGTCGAAACGGAAAAATATGATTTTGTTGTGGTCGTCGGTGGCGTCCGTCAGCACGTTCAACGCCTTGTCGAGAATCTCTGTGTGGCATCCTTGCTGTATGTCCTTGTCGGTCATGATGGGGTGTCCCTTGTAGGTTGGCTCGTAAGTGATGTTGTTCTTTCTCATGATAGACTCCATTGCTAAGTTATGGCGTAGTTGCCTATAGGATAATCATGTTCGGTGAAAGATAAACGCAATGGCGTATGCCGCCATGACCAAGGGCATAGCAGGGGAAAGGGAACCAGGGGCATCAAAGGGGGAAAGGATAAGGGGGCATGGGACACATGCGCCCCTAATAAACATCTACGACAAGGTTATCCCCGCATGCCCTTGGTGGGCATGCTAGGGGTGTGTGGATGTCATGTGGAGGAAATGATGGAATGGATGAACGGGAGGATATGATATTGAGTGATGATGGGATATGTCTGTGTGTGTTCTTGTGTATGTATACTCTTTTATCTGTGTGTGTTTGTGTATATGTATGGAAGGATATGTGTTTGTATATGATTTACTTAAAGACATCTAACGGTAATACATAATAACCCAGAGGATTTCATTGTGTCCGCATGGACCCATTCCCATCGACCGCGCCAAAGACAGATGATAAACTGTCCATAACTTGGAACATTTTCGCCATAAATCGAGTGGATTGCCTGGTATGCCGTCGTCTGTTCATGGCTGAAAGCGGTGTCGGAGTTATGTCAGTCAGTACTGATCTCGTTTGTCCCGAATTCTCCGACGTCATTTGTTCATTGCCGTGTCCATGAAGGCTTAGAGGATGGATTGGTAACCCCATGCAGAGGCTCCGAGAAAGGAATCCTGATATGACCTCGCAAGTCGCGCCGCACTACTTTTTGACATACTTCTTTCGCTTCATCTGTTTGTATTTTTTACTGAATATATCCCTCATCTCATTTTTAAACTTTGCCAACGAATCAGGTCTCTCGTTCCGCATAAATCGAATCAATGCCATGATGTCTTTTTGCAATTCGCCACTGGCATTAGATATCTCACGCCCTATGATGGTTTCAATTTTTTGAAGGTTCTTCAGCGCAACGTAAAACGGGTTGGCCATTCGCGCCCACTTGATGTTATTGTTATGAATGATGGCTCTAGTGATAGGACAATTATCGGTGTGCTTCTCCGGACAACTGTCAGCACAGCTGACGGTGCAATTACCTGTCCCTTTATCTGGGCAGTTGCCTGTGCAGTCGGCACAGTCAACTTCTGAGGCATTGATAAAAACATTGCCTCCGTCTGTCTCTATGACTTTTTTGCGAAGAAACACGAGGAGGGAGGATTTTTTCAGCAGTTTCTTGTCGCTGTCCTCGATACCCTTTGACTTTAGATAATCAACAATTGGGCTTCTCCACCTATAGTGAGCCCATCCCATGCTGTCAGCATCTTTCCAAATATATGCTAGCCATCTATGTTCTTCATAAAAACACGAGTATTTTTCATCCCTTTTCATGTGCATTCCATCGCCGTAGAAGTATGCCTCTAATTGATGAAAAACCAGTGCGGACAGACAATCTCTAAACGCATTTATCTTTTTCTTCTGCATGGCGAGCATCTCCCCCATGGAGCACTCGGAATTTTCTTGGATATTATCCATGAAATAGCAAGTATTGCGCTCAACAAAACGAATGATTTCATTTATGTCGAAAGGCTCGCCTTTTGCATACGCCTCCAATGCTAAATTGACCTTTCGAAGGCGATCTGGATTATCATTGATGTAAAACTTCGCATACCTCAGCTGGATTTCTAGTGGGACTGTTGACCACCTTTTTTTAAGCACATTCAAAATTCGCTTGTAGTCGTCCACCAAATCTGCCACTGCCTGTGACTGCTTGTATTCAGTTGGCTCGTTGAAGCTGCATATGCTCTCCTTTTTTGGTACACCGCCACTGGAGATTATAGTAAAACCTTCCTGGTTGCGATGGTCTTCATCTTCCAACATCTCCTCGATATACTCATGGCGCATCGGCTTCTTCTGCATCTGGGTGCCTCACTGCTGTTCATATTTATCGCACTATACCCTACATCACTCCAGGGCATTATCAAGCAGAAATTGCATAACGGCGTGCAATAAGTTGTAAGTGCTTAAATAAAAATACTTTATACCTATTGACTTTGCCCAGCCAATGCGCTATTATTTCGATATGGGCGCAGGGCTATGGTTGCCGTAGGATGTAACGGTTTGGCCTTGCGATAACATGAACGAGAAGGAGTCATATATGATAAGCACGACCTTGACGCCGGGCACGCTCCAGGCCGTCAAAACCCTGATGGCCGCGGAGGGAAAGGATTTTGATCAATTCATGCGGGGCTACCACGAGTACAAGCGCCTATGCTCAAGCGGGGAAAAAACTAGCTGGCTGCGCATCAGGGAGGTCATGTCGCAAGCCCGAGTCTCCCGCGCCACAGTCTGGCGCTGGATCAGAGGGAACAGGCTTAAAGCACTTAAGACCAGCAACATGCGCAGCTCCCGCGTCATGATCGACGCCGACTCCTTCGAGCGGCTTTTGGCGTCGATGACGATTTCCTCGGATGGTGGCGAGAAGGATGGGCAGGACGCATGAAACGAGCAGACGAACCGGTGTTCAGGTGTGATTTCATTGGCGCGGCTTATCGTATACTCGATTCAGGCGCACATTTCAGCGAAAGTCGGAAGGCAGTGAATCGTATACGGAACCTATTAGCACTGACAAGTCGATATTGCGGAACGCTGCAACCTGCTCAGGTAGAAGACATTTGCGCAGGCCGATCCCCCATCACGATCTCGCCGCTGACTGCCGGCGTGCTGCAGACTGTCCGAGCCTACGATTTTTTGAGAGAACAGGCGTTGGCTGGTCACATGGACACATCTCCGACTGAGCTTATCTACCAACTTGCTGTGATGTGCTGTCCGTTCCGCAGTGAGTTTTGGTTCCAACACGAGGAGCTCCTCCTCCAGCGAGTTCGGGGCTTGACCATTTTCCCCTCGGTTGACCAGGGTGGTTGGGTGGATATTTTCATGCCGTTTTTCTTGTGGAAGCGTTGCTCCCCTCCCTCGCATTGGGTCGTGGGCGTCGCAACTCTGCTGTACTTCCTCAGCAGCGCATTTCGGGTTGCACCTACGACAAGTGCGAACTGCGACTATAGCCAAACACTATTACTCCTTCAGCAGGAAGGTGTTGGGATCAATGATATTCCCGTGATCTCAAAGATGCTATACAACGCAGTGCCGCGGCTTAATTTCGCCACCAGACAGCGCTCGCTCGCCGGGCCAGAGGCGAAACTGCTTCCTCTGCTCGACCTTCTTGCTGACGGCCAAGCCATGTCCGCCAAGGAGATCATGACCAGGCTGGGCATCACCTCGCGTGGTAACTTTATGGACGAGCTGCTGACGCCTGCACTAGAAGGGCTTCTTGTAGTACATACCGAGGATAACGCGCAAAGCCCCCGGCAGAAATACCGCCTCAGCGACATGGGGTGTGCGAGGCTAAAAACTACCCAGGGAGTCATCGAATGAACGAAATTACAGCGGTCAATATTTTCAAGGAGCTGATCGGTCGCCCTCAAGGCGACCGACAGTCGACTGGAGGCATAATCCGGGAAAGACGGTATGGGAGAACTACGGGGGCTGGTATGCTTGCGAAAGGCGCGCGCGCTCCGCCTAACGACTAAGGCTAATTACGTGATTTCAGAAAGTCCAACAACGCCTTCATTAAGGCATAACAACAAAATTAGGATGCACATAATGTGCGAAACAAAACATATAACCCGCCTGGACAATCTTTCCAGGATATCCCTATGTGCCTACAAGCGCGACAAGCTCAGGGAAAAATCAGTCCGGCTTCAGTCACGAGTCGAGTTGCACCTGAAGAACACCCTCGGCACGCCCAGTATGTTTGGGTGGTTGCCCGGCACCATGTACGGCGGAGATCTTGTTTGCTTGAACGGCACTCTTCTTGTAAGGACTGACACCCCCCTTTCCAAGTGGGACACCATGCCAACGTGCAGCCCTTTGCCGCTTGAACGCCAACCTTGCTGCGAGCCCACGATCGTGAAGCCCTGCTTCATTCCACCATTCGGCTTGTTGATGGACGTGCTTGCGAATGGGACTCCAGAACTGCATACGCCGTTTCCGCTCCTCCGCCTTTATAGCTTGCTGCAGCCGGTTCCCGTTAGCCGCATGGAGGAACTCCAGCGGTGGGATCATCCGGGGGTTGCAGCGGGGAGTCGTCTGTTGCTCTACGACGACATCGCGGCGAACTACCTTGCGGGCAAGTTTGGCATTTCGGATCGGCTGGTCGATGAGAAACGCTATGAGGGACCTTGGCAACGCTGCCACATCGACATGTCAGCGACCTACGACGTCAACGCCGAGTTGATACCGTGCGTCAACACAAGCGGAGTTCTTTCCTTCAACCTGGAGCTGCTGCGGACAGGCGATAAGGCCATTCTGGTGCCAACCAGCTTTTTCCGGCACCCGAGTTACCCCACCCCGTTGAGGCTCTACATCCCGCCACAGCCTCCTTTTTGCCTTTACAACGCCGACAAAATCGCACAAAACCTCGGGGCGACGATTGTCTTCACCGATGAACTGGCGACTGCGGCCAGCAATGTCTGCGGCGATGACTTTGTCTTCAGCGGTTTCTACGGCGGTGACGAGGCTATCCCGCATCTGGATCTCACACCCCTGGCGGGACGCCATGTGGTCTGGCTTTTGATGGATAGCGATGGGAGCAACCAGCCGAAGGCCAAGTACTCGACGGCTATCAAGATTGCCAAGCAGCTGAGCGAGCATGGCGTGGAGCTCACGTTCGCTGAGGTCACCGACCTCGATTGGGTACCCAACCCCAGCTCACCCCACATTCTTTTGGGGCAACACAAGGGAGTCAAGATCATGGAACAGGATGAACTGGTCAAAGAGGCGGCACGGCACGGGGTTCATGTCCCCGAGGAGCTGCATGTCGTCGAAGTCAAGAGCATCGAAGGCGACGCGCTTGAAAAGATGGAGCCAGCGCCAATGCTGGTCGACCCGATTCTTCGGGAAGGGACAGGCGGCGTTGTGTATGGTGCAACTGGCGTGGCCAAGTCGTGGGTAGCCATGTCCCTCGGCGTCGCCGCAGCCAATGGCGTGAGTGTCTTTCCTGACCGTTGGCACATGATGAATCCCGAGGGTGTCAAGTGCTTGACCATCGCCGGGGAAATGAGCGCAGGCGAGTATGGCAAACGCCTTAAACGCCTCCACCCAATCTATGCGAAAGATGATAGTCACAAGAAAAACTTCATCCTTCACCTTGCCGACCAGCTCGACATCGCCAGCCCCAAAGGCTTTGATCAACTCCACGAGATTATCGACGACGCCAAAAGGCACCGCGGTGTCAAGGGGCAAGATGTGAAGTTGGTCATCCTGGACAATCTCACCACGCTGTCCCGTGAAGGGGAGAACCCCGCAAACTTCGGCCGCATTGAATTTGCCCTGAAGTCCCTCAAAGCTGAGGGGATTTCCGTAGTCGTGATTCATCACGAGAACGCCAAGGGAGACATTCGTGGTGCCAGGAAAATCAGCGATGTGATGGACATGAAAATCCAACTGTTCAAGACTGACGAGGGCGACAAAATCGGTGTTATCGTCAAGAATAGGAAAATCCGCTCCGGCAAGCAGTCGGAGTTCGCCACGTTCAAGGCGGTGCTGGACGTTGACGTCGCAGATGCCGGGTGGGTTGTCTCCGAGCTGAGCGACGAGGAACTCGCCATCGTTGGCGAGCTCGACGAGGATGAGATGGCGGATAGGGAGGACTCGGCGGATGAGGAGCCAAAGGCGCCCAGGGCGAAGCCCAAGAAAACCAAATACGGATTGAAGGCCTGGAAGTGGATGAGCGACGAGGAGAGGCGTGACTCCGTGATGGGCCAGTGCCAGCAAGGGTTGACTAGCGAACAGATCTCAGTCAACCATGGAACCTGCCCCTCCACCATCTCCACCTTCAGGCTCAAGAACTTCATCCGCGAGTGCGATTTGAAAAACACCAATCTACCAACCCCATGAGCATGGGGAGCAAAGAGCTCATTCATCGCCACACCGAGCCCGGCATCAGCCGGGCTCGGCTTTTGTTGCCGTCACTGGTACATACCTACAGCCAAGTGCCCCGGCATCATCAATTCGACAAGAGGCGTTTGGCAGCGCTGAGCTGTTCGGCAGTCGCATGCGCCACCAAGACAGCCACGCCTGACGGCGCAGTGCTTATCCAGTTTCACGACAACTTGTAGCCACAGTTCCCTCTGATCTCCGCTCGAAGCGGAGTTTTGGACACTACGCTCACAAAATCAGCTTCATAGGTGGCTTTCCCGTGTGAGGACGTTTCCAGGATTGACTTTCCCGTGCCAGGGAACGATATTAAACGGTCAATTTCATAGCACTATGGTCAAAATACTAACAGGAGGACAGGGTGAACGCATTGATTCTCACCGGCTGGGGGCTCCACGACTACGCATATGCGGCCGCCTTGGCGTTACGGCATCTCGTGACTGCCGAGGTTGTCGGCGTCAGCAGGCGTAAATTGCCGGAGATGCTGGCGGAGCTCGCCGCGACGGAGAAGCTCGGGTATGAGCGGATCGAGATAATCGGCGTGAGCTTGGCGGAGGACCCGGAATCATTGATGGCTTCCCTTGAAGTCCTGTCGCGACGTGGCGTGAAGGTCACATGGCTCAGCGTCATGACTATGGCCAAAAGCATCCCCGGGGAGATCAAGAACTACATCGACGTGGTCATCAAGCCAGGGCTTACCCTTGCCGCCGCAGTCGCCGAACATTACGGACTGCCCCCAGGCGATCTTTTGCCACCCCCATCCCCAGCGGGCAAATCCTCCGCGAATCTTTGGGCAAGACTCATTGACGCCGCCATGTTCCAATACAGATGCCTGCAAGACAGGGCCGCCTATGCCGAGGCGATTGGTGCGCTAAGCCGAAAAGACTTCTCCTGCCCCTTGGAGCGTAAGCAGCAGCTCATGATTGAACACTACGAGAGGCACAGCCGCCGCGAGCTAAAGGGCCATAGCGCCGCCATGGATGAGCTGCGCGCCATCATCGACAAAGTCGCGCCCAAGGACAGGGCGGGGGTGCTGATCCACGGTGAGAGCGGAACCGGCAAGGAGACTGTCGCCATCCTCCTGCACCTGAAGTCCGGACGCGGTGACGAGCCGTTCATCGAGTTCAACTGCGCCACCATGGCTCCGCAGCTTTTCGAGGACCGCCTGTTCGGCCATAGCAGAGGGGCGTTCACCGGGGCGGACAAAGATGAGCCGGGAGCCTTCGCCAAGGCCGACAAGGGCACGCTCTTCCTCGACGAAGTGGGGGAGTTGTCCCTTGACGCCCAGGCTCTCCTGTTGCGCGTTCTCCAGGAGAAACGCTTCCGCCGCCTTGGCGATGGCAAGGAGTCCACGGTGGACGTCCGCATCATCGCCGCCACCAACCGCGACTTGCCCCGCATGGTGAAGGAGGGAAAGTTCCGGGAGGATCTTTTCTACCGCCTATGCGTCATCCCCGTCCGCGTCCCGCCCCTCCGAGAGCATGCCGAGGACATCGACGACATCGCCAACGACTTTCGGCACCGACGCCAGTTGCCATCCTTTTCCCGGCAGCAACTGGACGACCTCAAGTCCCACCAATGGCCCGGAAATGTCCGGGAGTTGTTGAATTTCCTGGAACGCTCCATGGTGCTGGAGGAGTCTGATTTCAAGAAGGGGCTGGGGGAGCATCGCTCCTACATGGCGCCCATGTCCGAATCATGCGCCGCGCCTGACAACCTGGAGGCAATGACGCGCCTGCATGCGCTTGCGGTGCTCAAGAAGTATGCTGGCAACATCTCCAGGGCAAGCCAGGCGATGGGCATCTCCCGCAACACGCTGAAGAAACATTTGGTCACACCATGCGCTTGATTTCAGACCATGCATGGTCATAAATCGACCACAAATGCTTGTGCGAGGGAGCTGATATGGCACGTGTTGAGGTAAAACTCTTCGGCCTATGATTGGCGCTTAACATGCTCTATCCCTCTGCAACAAATGGAGTCATGAAATGCGAATGAAAATGTTGAGGGGGGCCCGGGAGGTCGGAGGCAATTGCCTGGAGCTCACGAGCGGAGCAAGCCGGATTCTCGTGGATTACGGCTTGTCGTTGGACGAGGGCAAAGCTGTCGTCCTGACCGAGCCGGAATCCATCGACGCCGTGCTGGTAAGCCATGCCCATCCAGACCACGCCGGGGCGCTCGACTTGTTGCCCGCCAGGACGCCGGTGTTTTGCGCCGAAGCCACGCGGCGCTTTATCCAGGCGTCCCGGGTCTTCCACAACCAAGGGCTGTCCAGCAGGGACTTCAGGCCATTCGTCTCCGGCGCCACGTTCGAGTTTGGGGCTTTCCGCGTGACGCCGTTCCTCATGGACCACTCCGCCGCCGACGCCCATGCTTTTCTCATCGAGGCGGACGGACGGAAGCTGCTGTACTCCGGGGACTTCCGCCGCACGGGGCGCAAACCAGGAGTCATGTCCAAGATGATCAGAGCCTTGTCGGGCGGCGTGGACGCCCTGGTCATCGAGGGCACGCAGATTGAAGATGGCGGCTCCTCCAACTGCGCCAACGAGCTTGAAGTTGAGTCCATGACGGCCGAGCTGCTCCAAAAGAGCGACAGGCTTGGCGTGGCGGTGTTCAGCGGCCAGAACATCGACCGGCTGGTGTCCCTGTACAAAGCCGCCCGCAGCGCCAACCGCATTTTCGTGATGGACATCTACACCGCCTGGATCGCGGAGGAGTTCCGCGCCGTGATAGGCCGCGACACCATACCGAGCTACGGCTGGGACGAGGTGAAGGTGCTCGCCAAAGGGTTCACCGCAGGACGGCACTATGAGGTATTGAAAAACAACCCTGACTATTTCGGAGATTTCAGGGAGAGGATTTACGACGAGGACAATGTCGTCGCCAATGAGGATATTAGCGCCAGCCCGTCACGCTACCTCGTGAAAAGTAGCTATGCCGCAGCGATGCTGGAACGGCTCAAGCTTCCAGGCCTGGAGCTGGTTTATTCCATGTGGCCGGGATATCTTGAGCTGGAGAACAACAAGGAGCTGCTGGCGCTCAAGGATAACTCTAAAGTCGGATTCCACATAGTCCATGCCAGCGGACACGCATCTCGGGCGGCGATCGCGGAATTCATAAACAGTGTTGCCCCGGAGAAAGTCATACCGATCCACACCACGAACGGCGAGGCGTTCAAGGAGCTTTCAGACTGCGCCATGGTGCTTGATGACCAGGAGGAAATGGAAATATGAACGCGATCACCCTTACGGACAAACAGAGAAGACTTGCGCTAAGAACATGCCTTCAGGAGTTTCGCAACACCCTTCCATCTAGCGTCGAGGAATATTGCAACAACAACTGCGACATGATATTTGCGTTCATGGAGTCGTCTCCGACAGCAAAAAGCGAGGTGGCCGCATACGGAGCGAGAATGAAGGCTTTGTTTGAGTTTGTCAGCACATTGGTGGATGAAATAACCGCCAATCCGATGGAAGGAGCGAGCGAAGATGAGTGTGGCGATTTCGTTGCGGCCATCGATCGTCTTCGCTCTGACGTGAAAAGTGGGATCATTGAGTTGGCTAGATGCGACGAGGCTGGAAAGCGGATGGAATGGGGGGGCACCGGGGTTATCATCACCTCCGAACGCAACAGCGATAGAACGGCGGATATCGTTGTCCACACAAAGCATGCTGGTTTGATCTCATGGCTGATGTTGCGGTTGCGTGACATGGGGAGCCATTGCATAGATTTTCAAAACAAGCGTGAGTTCTATGGGGAAATCGCCCGTTCGGCTCAAAATTATATCGAGGCGCATGGAGACACGGATACGTCCCTGGCTGGCTTGGCTATCCAGCTGCTAGATACGGCCTCACTTCTAGTGAAATCCTGGAGCCGGGGCAATGGGGAATCGGAATGAATTGGGCGGACATGAGTAGCATTTCACATTAGACGCCGTATATTCATTTTCAACGCTCAATATAAGGAGGAGCTATTTATGCCACCCAGAACAGAGGGCTTTAGGATCGGCTGCGTTCACGGACTCGTGCAAACCCATGAGCGCAGCATTGAGGCGCAATTGCGTAACGATATTTTTCTTATTGGGATGTTGCGGATTGAAGAGACGTTGACATCGCATCACGATATTCGGCTGATGGCATATGAAATGCCACTGGAGACAGGTGCGACCCGCGGCCGTTGCGTGGATCTGTTCGGTTATGACAAAGACAAAAGGCCATGGATTATTGAGCTGAAGAAACCAGATTCCTCCGAGAAGATCAATGAGAAGGTCGTGCCACAGCTCAACAGCTATGCGGAAATGTTCGACGCAGTCAAAGCTGGAGTGGAACAAGAGATTCGCAACAAATTCTTTTGGGAGGATTTTTCATTTGTTGGAGAGCCTCGAAAAATGATCTTGGCCGATCGTACATTCTTTTCTGGCAATCGAAAAACGATGGACGCCGCCAAACATTCTGGAATCTATTGTTGTTCTTTCAGCCGTCTACGCAACGTTATGTCTACTTCTACCGCTGACGCCCAAGCAAGAGTCGCCATATTAGCACGAAATGTAGGGAAAGGGGTGCTCAGACTCTCGATTCAAAACCGATAAACACGGCTAGTCTTGATTTCCGCTTGCGCGTTGATTGAGACTAGATTTCTGCCTTACATACGCAAGTATCTTTTCACCACAAATATTCCATAATAGCAGAGAGGGATTAAGGAAATGTCAAGCGGTGCTAACTACATCCTGTCTAAACAGGCATTATGGGCAAAAAGGAAAGGGATTGAACTCATCGGAAGCAAGGGGGAGAGAGGTTTTCCTGCATATACGCAACAGCTCGATGAAAATCTATTTGAGCCAATGGCCGACGAGGCAAGAAACTCTTTTGAGCATGGCGATGGTGGTGAATTATCGAGTGAAGACGGCACTCCACCCAAAATGAATGCGGTGCATTCTTCGTCGGCACTCAGCGTGAATGTTTTCCATCATTGGATAACATCTGGCAAGGCCAGTGACATTGCCCATGCTTGTGGTTTGTGCGCTAAGCAGAATCAGACTTCAGAATCGATTACCTTTGAGCGGAAATTCCCGATAAGCAAAGCATTCAAGTTTCCTCCAAACGTGGATGTCGTCATTGAGAATAACATAAAGTCTCCATATAAAGCCTATGCGATTGAGTGCAAATTCTCGGAAGCATACTCCACTCGCAAACACAAGGGCATGGAACATCAATATTTCAATAGTGACATTTTGCCGTTATGGAAAGATATTCCCGAATTGCAAAAATTTGCGAAGGCAATAAGTCCAGATGACAGAGAATATCAGTTCCTACATCCAGCGCAACTGATCAAGCATATTTTGGGGCTCAAAAGGCAATACGGGAAAAAGGCGTTTAGGCTTTTGTATTTATGGTATGATGTGTTAGGCGAGGAAGGATATCGCCATCGCACAGAGATTGATAAGTTTGCCGAATACGCAAAGGCGGATGACGTTAAGTTTTGTTCAATTAGCTATCAAGAATTAATAGTTTCAATGGCCAAGAATCATTACGACACAAATGAGGAATATATCAACTACCTGACAGACCGATATCTATAGTCAGGTAACTTTTCGCAGATGTCCATGAGCGCACGATCCAGATGGGGGGCAGGATAGCGTTTTCCAGCTTACGCCAGTTATGGATGATAGAGACGTTATGGCTATCTCACCTCAAGGAGCTGGTTCCAGTTCGTGGTGTAGCAGGGCGACAGGTGCTCCCGCTTCATCGCCCAAGGTTTCTCGACGCCCTCGGCCAGCGTGAAGAGCGTCCCCTTGCCGAACTGGCGGTTTATCTTGTCCAACGTCTCGGAAAGCCGCTCGTCCCGTTCATCGCTTTGAGGCGACGAGAATAGGTCGGGCTGTTGGACTGCCCCCGATTCCAGCCCGAAGAACACCACCCCGGCCTTCTTGTAGCGGCGTCCGGCGATGAAGATGCCCTTGAGCTTCGGCGTGATCGCCCTCGTCATCCTCGCGGTGCTGGCCGTCGGCTTGTCGAAGGTGACTGTCGCGGAGGTGAAGCCGCCGTCGAGTCTGCGTGGTTGGTATTCGGGGAAATACTGGAAATACACGTTCGCCCCTGCGGCAACCTGGCCTTCCTTGCGGAGCTTCTCGGCGGCGCGGGCGGTGTAGTGCGCCACCGCTTCCGCCAACTCGGACAGCTCGACCACCGGCCTCCCGAACGAACGGGAGCAGGAGACGCTTTGCGACAACTCCTCCGGGTCTTCGTGCTCGATCACGGGAGCGCCGCGCAGTTCCCAAGCCGTCCGAACCAGGGCGACGCTGAATTTCGCCCGCAGGAACGCGTCGTCGGCGTCGGCGAGCCGCCAGGCGCTATCGATGCCGAGACGCTCCAATCTCGGCGTCAAACGGGGGCCGACGCCCCAGACCTCCGAGACGGGCAGCCCTTCCAGCACCCCGCGGGGATCGTCGGGCATGACGAAGACTCCGCTCGGCTGTTTCTTGCCGAGGTGGTTGGCGATCTTGGCGAGCGTCTTCGTTTTCGCGAAGCCGACGCCACAAGGGATGCCCACCCAGCGCAGGATGGTCTGGCGGACTTCGCGGCCGAACTCGAAGTAGTCGCCCTCTTGCGGCAGGTTCACGTGGAGGAACGCCTCGTCGATGGAGTACTGCTCGATGTCCGGGGAGAACTCGCTCAACACCGCGATCACCCGGCGCGAGATTTCGCCGTAGAGCTCGTAGTTGCTGGACTTGAGGACGAGGCCGTGTTTTTGGATCAGCGGCTTGAGCTCGTGGTAGGGCGTCCCCATCGGGATGCCGAGGGCTTTGAACTCGTTCGACCGGGAAATGGCGCAGCCGTCGTTGTTCGACAGCACGGCGACGGGCTTGCCTTCGAGCGAGAGGTCGAAGATGCGCTCGCACGAGACATAGAAGTTGTTGCCGTCCACCAAGCCGATCATCTCAATCCCCGCGACGGGCAGAGGAGACGAACTGATGGATGACCGCTGTCACCACGCCGAAGAGCCGCAACTCCATGTCCTCGCTGAAGACGATGGGCTTGAAGCGGCGGTTGGCGGCCTCCAGCCGGACGCCGGTTGCGTCGCGCCGCAGGTATTTTACCGTGAACTCGTTGTCCACGGCGGCGATCACGACGGAGCCGTCCACGGCCTCCAGGCTGCGGTCCACGACGAGGATGTCGCCGGGGTGGATGCCCGCCCCCAGCATGGAATCCCCCGTGGCTCGGACGAAATACGTCGCCGCTGGCTTGTGGACAAGGAGCTCGTTGAGATCGAGCGGCGCTTCGACATACTGCTCCGCCGGGGACGGGAACCCGGCGACGACTGGCGTCGCCATCAGCGGCGGCGCCTCCACCGCCTTCCCGGGCTTCCTCTTGCTTTTGTCGCTTGCGTCCATATAACCTCTTCTGCCGCCTCTGTGAGACATTATACACTGGGACGCCGTTGATAACAACAAGCGGGGGGAAGTCTCTCCCGATCAGCTTGTCAACATCTTGATGATCGCCTTGAGCTGGTCAGTGGTCGCCCGCTCCAACAGGGCGGCGGTTTCACGGCGCAACGCCTCATTCTTATCACCAAGCGAAGCGACGGGCAGCGCCAGCAGGTCGGGCATCTTCTCCATCATGGCGTGCTTGGTCTTGCGGTCGGCATGGGCTTGGTAATGCCGGGTCATCTCAGGCGTCATGTGCCCGACGATGGACTGGACGATGTTCAAGGGGATGCCATGGACGCCAGCGAAGTAACAGAACGTGTGCCGCAAGCTGTGGACATCCTTCACGCTGACGGAACGTGTCCGGCCAGGCGCCTTACGGGTAGTCTTGATCCCCAGGCCTTCAAGGAAACGTTTAAACCGATAGGTAACTCCGCTGGGGTTTGCCTTGTACATCGCCGCATGTTCTGGTAGAACGAACTCGTCTTTGCCAGTATGCCGCTCCTGCTCGTCAAGGAACGCCGCGAGAGGCGGGGTTATGGGGATATCGACAAGCGCGCCGGTCTTCATGGTTTTCCTGACGAGAAAACCTGCGTCCCGATCAACCTCGGCCCAACGCAGCGTGCAGATGTCACCTTCGCGGAGGCCGGTCGTCGCCCCGATGACGAAGATTGGTCTGACGAAGGGGTTGAGGTTTTGCGAGATCAACGCCAGCTCATCGCGGCTGAACGCCTCCCGCGCCTCGGGATCGCTCTCCTGCTTGATGATGTGCTTGAAGGGATTTTCAAGCAAACCGGCATCCTCGGTCAGCTTATTGAACACCGCGGCGATGGCGACTTGGAAGGCATTGACGGAGCGGGGGGACAACGTCCCGTTGCGGACATAGCCTTTGGCTCTGTCGCCGGCGTTATAGGTAACGGCCTTGTCGAAGCGGCCATGCTCCCGCAGATGCTGGATGTATTCCTCCGCATGAACCTTGCGGACATCGGCCAAATTGACCACCTCGGGAAAGTGGGCGGCCATGAAGGAACAAAAATCCCGCCAATAAGCCCGGTTGCCCTCCACATGGCGCGGCGAGGCTTGACGGCGGGCGGGCTTTTTCAACGCTAGGTCAAAGGCGTCCATAAGGGGAACCTTGGTGCCTCCGGCCAGCTCATTGCGGAAATTCTCTACCAACGCCTTCGCGCTACGCTGGACAGCCAACTCCGTCGTTTTCTTCTTTAGCGCCTTCTCAAAGTCCTCTGCGTCCTTCTTGGTCCGGCAGCCCTCGCAGACGCCAAAGTAATACTTGCCTTCCTTCATGAACTTGTAATGGTAGTGCTCGGTGTCCCGCTTCCCCGCCTTCCTCTTGAAAACTGCCATGATGCCGTCCCTTTCGTCTTGTTCGCGCCATGCCGCTACAGTATGGCATGAAAAGCGACATACAAATGAAGATTGGAACATTTTTGGAACATTTTGCCATTTTTTGGGCGTGGAGCAACTGACTTCTAATCAGTAGGCCGGCGGTTCAAGCCCGCCCCGGGACGCCATTTTTTTAGCCTCAAAACCTCTCCCCCTCAGCCTCAAACCAAAAACCTACGACCACATTCTTGCACCAAGCTGCAACATGCCTGGAAAGCGTGCTCAAAGGAAAAAATTTGAAGCATTTTTGAAGCATTTTTTCTCCAGCCTCAAATAGGCTCAAATAACCAAAGACATCATCCCCCTATAACGACGGAGGCCGACTCCCGTTGGAGAATGTTTCGTTTGGATAATGCCTCTCCCCCACTTATGGGCACAGTCACGGCGTTCCAAGTACCACGGGGTAAACGTGGTACCTTGCCGCCTTGATGCTCAACGAATACTTCTTTGTTAGTGTCTTTGCGATTGTCATTGGCTAAAAAAACTAACACCACTAGGCATTGGTGATTTTTACGCATTTCATCCCCTGCCCATATGGCAACCCGGGGATGGGCACTGCCGTTGAAATTTGGGGCGTTTCCGTCAATCGATTTCTTTGGTCTGCCAGAGCGGAGAACGGAAGCCTCAAGCCATGTTTGCTGGTGGTGGCCTTGGAGTTAAACGCCTATAACGTTTAAAAGTGCAATTCATTCGCTTTCGGGTATATATCACTGTATTGAGTTTATTGCTTCATGTTATTGAGATAAAACAATTTTAAGGAGTACATGTCATGGGCTACTACAGCAATGTGGCGTTGTTGCTGGGGCAGGAGGCTGACGTGGAGTTGCGAACCGCTTTGGTCGGCGCACCGGAGGAGGTACGGCAAACGTTCAAGATTTGCATGACGAGGAGTGACATCGGAACGGGGTTGACGCTCCGCCACTGGGAGCATGTCCGGTGGCAGGACGGGGTGGCGGAGTTCGTGGACACGTTCCTCGCCGTCCTTGATGGCGACCAATATCGATTCATCCGGCTGGGTGAGAGGTTCGGGGATTTGGATGACTACGGCGGGATTTACGACAGCCCCTTCGGACTGGAGGTCGTGACCAGTATCGAGTTCCGGAGAGGTGGCCGCCAACATGCGAAAAACACCTCCGAGGGCCATGACACGCAGACACCCAAATAGCGGTGTCCCGGCGGCCAAAGATGGCCGAGTTATCCGGGATATTTTGGCGTCAAAAGCGGCAACATTGGTCGATTGACCAAACTCTAACAACAAACCTTTGTTCAGTGGTAAAAGCACCTTGCCAAGGGGTCAAACAAGTACCGCCGCAACTTGTTTTCACTAGGTTTGCGGTTGATTGCCAATGGGTTGCGCAAGATGACGGCAGAACGGCGTCTCGCCGTGCATCATTCCCGTCACGGCTGGACTCATCTGGACTCCGCTGGACACCTATCCGGGGGGGTACCTCAAGCCAGGCCACGCTCAAAACAAGTAGCCTCCCCCCCTAAAACCCTCTGTCTATAACTGCTTTTTAAATTTTCGATCAACATGGGCACCTCCCCAAGCTGCGGCGACGCAGTTTGGGGGTTTGTCCACCACGTAATTTCAACCCCAACATGAAGGAGGTTCATCATGGACTTGTCGTTGAGGAAAACTGACTTGCAGGACGCGCTGGCGGGGCTTCGCCCTTTCTTCCAGGGCATGAAGTCGAACGCCGGGAGGCTGCTGGTCAAACTGTCGCACGGAGACGGGGAGCTGGCTGTCACCGCGACTGATGGGATCGGCTGGCTGAAGTTCCAGAGGAAGTCTATGGCCGTCAACGCCGCGCCGGTGGAAGTCTTGGCGCAATGGCCGGAGATGAAGAGGGCACTGTCTAGGACGGGCGGCGGGGCCGTCACGTTCCTGCACACGCACGGTGATGCGCTGGAGATGAGCGTCGGGGACGGCAGGGGCGTCGAGAAGATCGCGCTGGAGCCGATGTCGTCCTGGACGGACGCGCCGAAGGTCGCCTTGGAGACCGCTGAGTTCAAGGAGGACTTCACGGACAAGCTGGCCAAGGCCGTCCATTTCGCCGACGAGGACGGCGCCAGGGAGCCGTTGAAGGGGGTGTTGGTGGAGCCGGGCTGGATGGTAGCGACCAACGGGCGGCGGCTGGTTCGGTTCCCCGTGGAGCTGGGGCTGAAGGGGAGCTTCGTCATCAGCAGGTGCGGGGTGCTGGAGAGCGGGCTGCTCAAGGGCGCGGGCGAGATCGGCGTGTCAGCAGACCCGGCCAGGGTGTGCGTCAAGGCCGGGGACTGGACGTTCGATGCCCCGCTCATCAAGGCGAAGTACCCTTCCTATATGCAGGTCATCCCTGCGAAGGAGGGGCTCGGCAACAAGGTGGTGTTCAGCCAGCAGGACGCCAAGCGGATCGGCGAGGCGATGTCGCAGTCGGCGTCGAAGTCGTGGGGGCACATGGAGCCGGTGTTCGTCCTTCGCGAGGAGAAGGGCGTGGTGGTCATCAGGGACGACGCCAAGTTCACGGCGGTCGTGGAGGCCAGGGCGGAGGTCACTGGGATGAAGGAGGGGGAGACTCTCGCCATCGACCGGAGGACGCTGCTGGACGCCTTCAAGCTGGGGTTCAGGACGATTCTTTTCAGCTCGACCGGTTCGCCCATGGTCGCTGTCGGCGACGGGCAGGGCGACTTGACGTTGATGCCGTTGACTCAGGCCGACCCGGCGAAGGTCAAGGGCGTCGTGGAGACCTGGAGGCGGGAGCATGGCGGGAAGCAAGAAGAGACTATTTCAACAACCAACAACGAACCAATCAAGCAGGAGGTCAAAATGCACGAGTTCAAACCGCAGGGCGTGGAGAAGCAGAACGAGGCCAGCAAGAACGAGGAACGGGAGAAGACCGTCGAGGGGCTTCGGGTCATCGGCACCGAGAAGGCTGTCGAGACCTTCGACGACTTGCTGGAGTTCGTCACGGAGCTGAAGGCCGCCATGGGGCAGATCAAGGACATGGTGAACGCCCTGCCGTCCAAGGTGCGCGACGTGCGCCGCGGCGTCAAGGACAAGGAGCGGGACTACGAGAACGCCCGCGTCGCCATCATGCAGCTGCGCAAGGTGTCCGGGTTCTGAGCCCGGCACGATTCAACCAGCCCCGTCCTCCGTCATGGGGGGCGGGGCTTTTCATTTAAACCTGTCCATCAAAGAGGTTACGCCATGAGTCTCTACGAAGTAGTCGTGTCCGTCATGAACCACGGGAAGGAGCTGGGGCGGACGGTCGTCCGTCTCCGCGCCAGCAGCAGGTTCGACGCCGCCATCAGGGCCGAGTCGTCCATCGAGGGCAGCTACGGCGAGTCCAGCTACGGGCGTTTCGTCCAGGTCGAGCCCCTGAGCGAGTCCGAGTTCTCGGCTCTGGCAGTAGCCTGACAAACATCCAACAGAGGAGAACAGCATCATGCTGAAGCTCAACGCCTCGTATTCCAAGAAGGTTCCCGCCGACATTGAATTCAGCTCCAAGAGCTTCCATGCATCGCTGGAGGTGGAGCTGTCGGACGCCATCACGCCTGAGGGCATCAAGGCCAAGATCCGCGAGACCTTCGAGCTGGTCCGGGCCTCCGTCGAGAGCGAGATCAACAACGTCCTCGCCCAACAGCGGCAGGCGGCCCCCGTCAACAACCAGGCGCCCGCCCAGTCCAGACCGTTCCGCGGCAGTTCGGCCAACTCCGACGCCCCCGCCAGCGAGAAACAGTTCAAGCTTTTGTTTGACCTCGGCAACCGTTGTGGCGTCCGCATCAATGATTTGGCCCGTGAGCGGTTCAACGTTGGCGAGTATGCCCAGCTTTCAAAAGGGCAGTGTTCGCAGCTCATAGATGAGCTGGTCCGGCTGAGCGACAAGGCTGCGTAAAAGTGGCTTCAACAACAGGAGGACAAAATGCCCACACTGACGGAACTGCGGCAGAGCCCGCACCACTCGTATTCCAGCCTCAGCTCCTTCCTCTCCATCTGCCCGCTCCAGTACGCTTTTCGGTACATCTACAAGTTGGAGCCGGAGCGAACTGGCGTCAGCCTGCCGTTCGGTTCCGCGTTCCACGGTGCCCTCTCCTGGTTGGCGAACCGCCGCAAGGCTGGCGACCACGCCAAGGCCGAGGAGCTCGCCGAGGTGTTCACGGAACAATGGAAGGTCGAGAGTAAGCGGACGGTCGGCCTCAAGTTCAAGACCGACGGCGAGTGGGACGAGTTGAACGCCCTTGGCCGGAAGATGGTCGCCGCGTTCCACGAGGGCTGGAGCGAGGAGGAGGAGGTTGTCCAGGTGGCCCGTGCCTTCAGCGTCCCGATCATCGACGCCGACGGCGAGCCCGTCTCGGGCAAGCCCCTCATAGGGGAGATCGACTTGATTGTCAAGGACAAGGACGGCGACACCGTGCTGGTGGACTGGAAGACCTCGGCGGCCAAGTGGCCCGAGGGCAAGGTGCACTCACACATGCAAGCCACCTGCTTCACCTACGGCTGGAGCCGCCTGACAGGTGACAACCCGCTCTTCCGCTTCGACGTGGTGACGAAGACCAAGAAGCCGTCCTATGAGACGCTCGCCACGACCCGGCGTGAGGATGACTTCAACCGTCTGGCGGAACTGGTCAGAGTGGTCGAGCGAGCCATCGCCCACGACGTGTTCCACCCCATGCACGGCGGCTACGCCTGCAAGGACTGCCCCCACTCCAGCGCCTGCGCCAACTGGCACCGCAACCAGGCGCGTTACCTGCCGCTGGCGGCCTAGAAGTAGCCAGGGCAATGCGAAATCTTAACCCGCAATGGAAAGGACTATGACCATGATGCACAACAGTTTGATGCTTGACAGAGGGGCGGCTTGGGTGAGCCGCCAGGACTTGACGCATGTGCCCACCCCCTACGCCACGCCCACCTGGAGGCCGGTGCCGCACCATCGGGTGGCCGAGCTGGTCGTCAGCGAAGCCGAAACCCGGGGCTACTGCATCGTGTCGGAGGAGTACGGGCTGAACCCCGCCGGGACGAAGCTCTTCGGGGTGCTGCGCTTCCACCCCCAGGGACGCCCGGAGTTCTCCAGGGCGTTGGGGCTGCGCAACTCCCACGACAAGAGCTTGGCGTTGGGTTTGACGGTCGGCGTCAGCGTCATGGTCTGCTCAAATCTGGCCTTCGGCGGGGAGACCACGGTCACGAGGAAGCACACCTCGGGGATCGAGGTTGACGGGCTGGTGCCGTGGGGTTCGACCAGCTCGCCCCGCAGTACGATCGGCTGGAGACCAACATCGAGCGGATGAAGGGCAAGTCACTCTCGCTGGACGCCGCCCGGCTCCTGGCGGTCAAGGCCGCGGAGCTCGACGCCATCCCGAGCTGTGATGTCGTCCCGGTGTTGAAGGAGTACCGGAGCCCCTGGCACGAGGAGTTCTCGCCGCGGACGGTCTGGAGCCTGTTCAACGCCTTCACTGAACTGGCCAAGAAGTACAGCCCGCCCCGCGCCGACAAGTGCTACCGCCGCCTCGCCAGCATGTTCGACCTGAACTGAGCAAGCAGGATGCGAAGCATCCGAAGCGCCCAGCGTTAGGCTGGCCGCCGGAGGCGTCTTGTTTGCCTTCGGCGACCAGGCTGCCGCGCCTGGAGGCGGCAAGGTCTCCGACCTTGACTATGGCTATTTTCAAACTCAACAAGGAGGTGCGTATGGGAGTCACTGAGGACTTCATCAGGGACAAGGCGGGCAAGCTCGGGGAGCCGGATTTCCTCCGGGCGTTGCGGAACGCTGGAGGAATACTCGGAAAGTTAGCCGGGCCACTGTCGAGGTTCGCCGGGCAGCTGCGGCTGCTGGTCTCGATGCTCCGAGACTACCACTCGGGGAAGTATCGGAGGCTGCCGGTTTGGACCATCGGCGTCGTGGCCTTCGCTTTGCTCTATGTCCTGAACCCCTTCGACGCCGTGCCAGACTTCATCCCAGTCACCGGGCTGGCCGACGACGCCCTTGTCGTTGCGGCGGCGCTGTCGATGATAGGGCAGGATCTCAAAGAGTACCGGCGTTGGCTCGTCAAGGAACGCTGGCGGGCCAGACGTGAACGGCGCAAACAAAACAAACCACAGGAATAACGGGAGGTGGCGATGGAACACGACGGAGGATTTGGCGGGGCCCTCAAGGGCTTCTGTGGAGACGATCCCTTCGGCTGCGTCAGGATGCCGGAGGACAACCTCGACGACTTCCTGCCCGGCTCCCCTTGGGGGCGGTCGGGATCGTCCGACAACGGGCAGGCCATGGCCGTGCTGGCCACTGTCGCCGTGCTGGGCGTGATCGGCCTGGCCTTCGGTCTGCTGTCCAAGAAGTGACGCACCGGATAGGGCGTGAGGTCGGCGTCGTTGGCAAGCGGGAGAAGGAAAATGGAAATCATCAAAGGAGTCGGAGCGTTGCTGCTCATGGTGGCGCTCGGAGTCGGGTCGGTGGTGGTCTTGGTCGTCGCCGTGGCCGTCGTCGTCGTGCTGGTCGCCACCGCCAAGTTCTGGGTGCCCGCCTTGCTGGTGTTGCTGGCGCTCGCGGCGGTCGTCACTATCGCCTGCTGCGTCGTCAATGGCCAGGAGGGATGAGCGATGGGAAAGGCGGATAAGGCAACGGTTCCGGAGGACGCGGAGATGGTCACGGTGCTGGTGACCATGCCCCTGGGGTTGAAGCGGAAGTTCCATGCCGAAGCCAAGCGGCGGGGACAGAGCTTCTCGGAGTTCATATGCGCCAGGTGCGACTTCAACGAGCGCATTGGCGAAGACAAAAACAACGAAAACGGAGGCAAGTGATGAGCGGTCTGTTCAAGGTTCCGACCAAGTGGGGCGAGGACATCCTCGGCTGGGTGTACGTGGGTGTGCTGGTCGTGTGCGGCGTGGTGAACATCGTCACCGGGGAAGCGGCATGGCTGTCCCTGGTAGTGCTGGCCATCCTGGGAGCGGTCGAGGAGAAGCTGATGAAGCGGCAAGGTCGCACCTGGCCGTCGAATTGGTGGGTTTTGGTCTTTCCCGCTTACTTGTGGAAGAGACTCAAGGCTCTGAACCTGCCCAAGCACCTCCTCTGGATCTGGCTCGCAATGGCCGTCGTGTTGACGGCGGCGGAGGTCGTCCTTGACGGCGCCGGGCTGGAGCGGGCTGCCATGACCCAGCTCACCCAGCACTTCCAGGCCCAGGGAACTGACACCGAGTGCGTCAAGGTGACGTTGGGCGAGGAGTTCGCTCCCGGCAACTACCGGGCCAAGGCGGTCTTCAACGACGGCAGCGTCCTCGACATCCTGGTCCAGAGGAAGGACGGCAAGGTCAGCGTCAGGTTTTGAAACGAGGCCAGACCTTCAAGCAGGGAGCGGGGGGGAGGTGAGGGCTTCCTACGGATCATCCACCCCACGGGCACCAAGACGGTGCCCGTGGGGCTTTGCAGGTCACGGGGTCGGCCAGCGGTCAATCCAGTATTTCGGTTCCCGTTTAAGGTGGGCCACGGCCACCACGACGATGTGGTCGTCGTCCACGCCGTAGAATATGCCATAGGGGAATCGGTTCACCAAACAACGTCGCAATCCGCCCCCGACCGACTCGAAGGATTCGGGGAAGGTGGCGAGGAACCTCACGGCCTGGTCGAACTCGTCCAGCCAAAGATAGCCAAGCCCGGCGGTTTGCCCCTCGTACCAAGTGAAGGTGTCGTCAAGCTCGGCCTGGGCGACAGGCAGAAGGGATATCCTCATGCCCGGTTGTATCTCGCCATGACCGTCTCATAGGGGACGGGAGTCTGCTTGCCGTTTTTATAGGCGTTCCAGCGCTTCGACGCCTCGGAGGCCCAGATCTTGTCGATGTCCCGGTCAGGAGGGATGGCCTGGCGCATCACCGCGTCCACCACCTCGAACCGCTGGTCGGGCGTGAGTTTCTCTATCTCGTGAACCAGCTCAAGCACCGTTGTCATATGGCCGCGTCTCCTTCGTTGTCTTCAGCCCTCTCATCTATTATAGCGGCTGTCGGCCATGGAATCAAGCGCCACAGCGAGTCAATCCTGAAGAGCAAAGGGATCATGCGTGAAAGCGACTCGGCCGCAATGGGCGTTCGCGATCAAGCCTTGGCTGCTCGTTTTTTTCGGGAAAACCCGCTTTGCTTTTCGCCAAGCGATGCTATACTTATTTGATGGTTGCCGCTGTTGGTGCGAGCCAAATAGGGCTTCCCCGTTGGCGGGGGTTGCAAGCGATACCGGCTCAGCAGAAGGCAAACCAGAAGAAAATCGACCGACTAGTTTGGCGACGGGGCATATTTTGACCTTTCCCCCGCCGGACTTTTAGTTTTAGCCTCATAAGTCCGCTGCTTGATGTCCGGCCAACCCCTCGAAAAGGCCAGTGGACAGAGGATTTTGTCCCGCCGGACTCCCCCTTTATCCGCCTTGGATGGCCTTTCGTCCAACTTTCGTGGAGCTCCGTTTCCGGACAATCCCCAGTACTTTTGGGAATTCAGCCTTGATGTCGCTGATGTTTGTCCTTTTTTGACAATTGGGTGTCGTTGGCAGATGGCTGCGACGCCAGTCACAAGGCATAGCTGGGATGGTCGAGACATTGGTTCAAGGGAGTGCGGCGATGGGTATCGTCATGGATTTCCAGCCCCTTCGGGTAGTGGCCCGAAGGCAGCGTTTCATGTCCTTCCTGTGCCGAAAGTTCCTCGACGGCGCCGGGGGTTTCGACGCCTTGCTGTGTGACGCCGCAAATTCCCTGGGTGTCGCCGTTGCCCTTGAAACAGCGGCTGGCCGATGATGGGAAGGGAGCAAGGATGAGGCGCAGCGCAGCCAATACGGCGACCTGCGCCTCAGGAGAATCTGGAGCTCAGCGGAGAAGACGCTCCACTTCTTGGAGGGCAGGCGTTTTGTCGGGGCAGGCTTCGATGAAGGCTAGGACTTTGTCAATGCGCTCCCGATCCGACATCCCTCCGCCACCGTAGAGGGCGGTGATCGCCTTCTCCTGGGCGTCTTCACCGATGTGGGTGTAGTATTTGTCGACGATGTCGGAGTTCGTCCCCAGGATCGAGAGCACCACCGCCTTCGGCACTCCTGCCTCAGCGCAGTGCGACGCAAAGCTGTGCCGCAGGGAGTGGAACCCGTAGACCGTCACCTTTTTCGCCCGTTCCGCAACTTTTACCGAAGGTTCCAGGCCGATCCATTTGATCACACGCAGCACGTCGATGTTCACGAGGTTGTTCCCCGTGTTCTTGCCCTTGGCGTCAAGTTTGTTGTAACGCTTGGCGACGTTCGAGCAGACGTAGTGATCGCATTTCCACGTTTTGGCTTCCAGCAGGACATCAAAGAGCCTCGGGGCGAGGGGAATGGTCACTTCCTTGCCGGTCTTGAACTGCTTCACCCAGATTCTACGCCGGTTGAGATCCACCCTGTCCCATGTCAACAAGACGCAGTCCTTGAGGCGTTGACCGGTAAACATGCCCAGGTGGTAAACCACCCGGATTTCCGGCTTATGCATGACAACGTGGCGTGGATCGCCCAACGCCGCTAGCAAGGCCTCCTCCTGCTCCCGGATGAAAGACAGGCGCCGAACCACGTTGCCGTTTTCCTCCCGCTCCTTGCGGCGAAGAGATTTGGCGGCGAAAGGGTTTGGTAATGTATCAAGTGTTGTGCTGACATTTGACATTCCACAGCGTCAACACGACGTTCCCGATGCTGTTCATGCGCTTCACCCAATATTCCTCCCAGGCGTCGATGTCGGAGAACCTCTTGAGGATGATTTTCGCGACCTTCGTTATGCCCGCGTCCGACCAGCCGTAGGCGATTTTCTTCAGGCGGCGCCCCAGCTCGCGCATCACACGCTCGACCAATGACGAGGCCCTCGGGCATA
>Ga0209467_1000229_pt1 | contig 97953 bp, 99 predicted proteins | sample Higcelwee11metaG_FD_187175 | JGI IMG/M metagenome (GOLD analysis project Ga0209467, IMG submission 187175) | Freshwater pond sediment microbial communities from the University of Edinburgh, under environmental carbon perturbations - High... | ecosystem: Environmental > Aquatic > Freshwater >...
CCCTCTCCGGCCATTCAAACTGGGTCTGGGCCGCAGCTTTCAGCCCGGACGGCTCGCGCATCATTTCCGGGTCTCTTGACACCACCCTCAAGCTCTGGGATGCCGCCTCCGGCAACTGCCTCATGACTCTCTCCGGCCATTCAAACGGGGTCTGGGCCGCAGCTTTCAGCCCGGACGGCTCGCGCATCATTTCCGGGTCTCTTGACACCACCCTCAAGCTCTGGGATGCCGCCTCCGGCAACTGCCTCATGACCCTCTCCGGCCATTCAAACTGGGTCTGGGCCGCAGCTTTCAGCCCGGACGGCTCGCGCATCATTTCCGGGTCTCTTGACACCACCCTCAAGCTCTGGGATGCCGCCTCCGGCAACTGCCTCATGACGATGGCCAATCTGCCGGACAATGAAACTGCTGCGTGGAGTGAAACGGAGCTGAAACTGCTTTCGGCATCGAAGGAGGCCTGGCGGTGGATCGGGCTTGCCGATGGATGTCGCCGTCTGCCAATCGAGTTACTCGACGATCCGACAGATCCAATAGCTCGAAGTTTTCAGTGATTATATTGATTTCAGGAGAGGGAAATTGAAAACAGAGGCATAAGAGATGCTCTGTAACGATGATTATTGCTTGTTGTATAATAATAGTTATGTAAAGCCATAAGATATATCAATATAACGATATCGCGTTGTTTTGGAGCAGGCGCTATGAGGGTCGTATCTGTTCAGGCAAGAGTTATCGTATGTTCCTGTTCATTTTGATTCAAGATCCGGATGAACCTGTGATTTGTTTTTCTCGGTTACTTTCGTTCCGCTGTTTTCTTGTCGGGCGCCTGTCTGGTCGCGCCGGAACTTTGTTGGTATGCCGCATTGTTTCGTTCTCTGTTCGGTAATGGTTTAATGCACGGATATGACGACGACCGGTCGAAGGCAGCTTGTTTTTATTGCGGCACTCTGGGTTGTAGCGTTCTTCCTTAATTTTTTCTGGGAGTCCCTGCACGGTCTGCTGTTCGTAGATCATCCCGCGATGGAAGCGTCCGGGTATGTGCCTATGATGCTCGAAATGGCAAGCTATGACGCTGTTGCCGTTTTGGGACTCTATTTGTTCGTTGCGCTTGTTTTTCGTTCTCTGCTATGGGAAAACACGGTAAGCCATACCGCGTTATTTTCCCTTGCCGCGATAATCGCAGCTGCCGTGGGTGAGTATACAGCGGTGCAGATCCTGCATGCATGGGCCTATCTGCCTTCAATGCCGACGGTTTCAGGGATCGGTCTGCTGCCGCTGATGCAACTTGCCGTTACGGGCGTTGCGTCGATTTTCGTCGCCGGAAAACTCTCGTCTGTAAAAGCTGACTAATCTTCGTGTTGGCCGGTTTTTCCGCTTCTGTGGCACTTCATGCAGTTGTCATACCGATAGATACCCTCTTCCCTGTGTTCGGCGGCAATATTGGCTGCCGAGTGCTCGTGACAGTTATAACAGGTGTATGTTTTATAGTTTGCAGGATCCGTATGACAGGTACGGCAACTCGCCCGGTGATCGCCATCAAGCCGAAAATATCGGTTATGATTGAATGTCGCGGGCTTCCATCGGCTGGTGGAGTGGCACGAGCCGCACGCTGCCAGATATTCTTTATGCAGAGCGTCGTTCGGTTTTTCCTCCTTGTGGCAGGTTATGCATTGTTTCCCTGACGAGGGGTTGAAATTCCTGTGGTCGAAGGTCGCCGGTTTCCATCTTTCGGTTGTGTGGCATTGCGCGCAACCGGATGACAGCGATCGGTGGATTTCGTCTTCAGGTTTTCTCTCTCTGTGGCAATCGATACACTTTCTGCGGATTTCCGGCGGAAGATCAAGGTGCCTGAACGTTCTGAGGGCTGTTGCTTTAGCGCCCTTGTGATCGGAGTGGCAACCGGTACATGATTTTCCTGCAAGAGCCTTATGAACATTCGTTTTTCCGGAATCTGCCGGAATCCGCTCTCCGGCGACGGTTCTGATTCCGATATCGCCCGGTTTGTGGCAGGTAATGCAGCGGGCGGATGTGGTTCCTCCGAACGGTTCGTGGCAGCTCATGCAGGATGTTTTCAACTTTTCGTGTCCTTTCAGAAGCGGTCCAGGATTGAGCATCACATGGGGAAACGCCAGGGCAAGTGCTGCGAGAATAATGACGCACAGCAGAAATACGAACAGGGGTTTCATTGTTTATCTCCAGTTCATAAAGAGTAGAATAGTCGCAATATGCAGAAGCGTAAGCCCAAGCAGGACGGAAACGATGGGCATGTGAATGGTGCGCCATTTTTCGAGAGCATTCAGTGTGACGCTGTTCCAGTAGCATTGCCGTTCGATATCTTCATCCCGGTCGTTTTCGATGCCTGTCTCCTTTTTTTTCATGTTCACCTCTTCCCTCAATTTTCTTACGAGATACTGCCCGACATGCCCGCTGGCCGTTACCGTCATCATGAACAGCGTTGCCATCCACGGCAGCAGCGCATTGAAATGTATTCCCGAATGAACGAGAATCATCAGTGTGCCGATCCATCCCGCGTTGCAGTGAAGTCTGAGAAAAAATCTGATCGAGCCTTTCTTTACAATTTTTTTCTTTCGGGCCGAATAACCGAAGGAAGAGGCCACAAATACTGTTCCGGCGACACCCATATACCGTCCTATCCAGGCGAGCCCGATCGCATGAAGGATGTAGTCAAGCGATATTGCCGCCGCAATCAGCAGCAGGTAAGAGAGTGCGAGCGGAAGGGCCCGCTGTATAAGCACTGATTGCCACATTGTCATGAATCGTTAATCCATCTGTCCATAGCCAGGAGAGCATTGTATTGATCAAAATATCAGGAGATTCTTAAACCGGGGTAAACACAGGCTTAAAAGGAACTTAAAAATCGTTGCCGGTATTGTTGAGGCTCGGGAATTGCAGCTCTATCGTTGTCCCGGAATCCTTGCGGCTTTTTATCGACACAGCGATCTGCTGCAGGTCGGCAAGTTTTTTTACGATGGCCAGCCCGAGGCCGAAGCCTCCGGTCCCGGAGTTTCTCGATTCGTCAACCCGGTAAAAGCGTTCGAAAACCCGTGAAAGCTTTTCTGCCGGAATGCCTATGCCGTTATCGACAATGCTGCAGAGCACAGAACCGGTGCTGTTTGAAAGCGTCACCGCGACCGTTGAACCTGAAGGAGAGTACTTGATGGCGTTTGACAGGATATTTTCGAAAATCATGTCAAGCATTGCCGGGTCAGCCAAAACCATGCAGGATTCCGGCCCGGTAAAACTGATCGGAATCTTTTTCTGGAGCGCATGGGAGCGCATCCGCTCGATCGTTTCCCTTATATGGCAACCAGGATCCACGGGTTCCATATGAGCTTTTATGCCGCTGCTTTCGTAGCGGGCAAGCATAAGCAGCTGGTCGATCAGTCTCGACATCCGGTCCAGCTCTTTCAGGCAGAAGAGGATCCGTTCTTCATAGTGTTCGCGTTCTCTTGGTTTTCGCACCAGTACTTCGAGGGTGCCTTTCAACGAGGCGAGCGGCGTTTTCAGTTCATGGGAAGCATCGGATGTAAACTGTTTTTCCCGTTGAAACGCATCCTGGAGACGCTTGAGCAGTGCGTTGATTGTGGCGGAAAGCCTGTAGAGTTCATCCTGGTTCCGGGGAAGGGGAATGCGCCTGTCGAGATTTTCCCTGGTTATTTTTTCTGCCGAGGCAATGACCTCTTCAACCGGTCGGATGCTTCTGCCAGCAATAACCCTTGTAAGGATGAAGAGTGTCAGTATAATTGCCGGATACGACACCAGAAGCACCTGCTTCAGATCGCCGAGAATCGTGACGGCATCGCGAACGGGAACCGCCGCGAGGAGGTATCCTTCGATTTTTCCTTTTGAATCGGTGAGCTGAACCTGAACCTGACGCACGGCCAGTCGACCGGCGGCGCTGGTTCGAAAGCGTTTTTGCTGTCCCCCGGTTTGAAAGGCGAGGGTGTCGTCGGCAAGGTTAGCCGATCTGGCAATTACTTTTCCTGTTTGGCTGACAAGCTGGATAAGCTCTTCGTCATCTCCTTTTCCGTGATCATGATCGCCGCTTTCATCACTGTGGCTGTCATCGTCGGAGAGGTCGAAATTCCATACATCAGATCTTCCATGCGATTGTTTTTCGAGGATTTCCGAGACCTCCCGGTCAAGCTCCTCATCGAAGTGGTTGAAGACCACCCGTTCCACCGTAAAGAAAACAAGGATAAAAACCAGCGCAAGCAGGACTGCCGTCGCAATTGTGTAGTAGAGAGCAATGCGATTGCGCAGACTCAGGGAAAATTTTCCCGGTACGGAACGTAAAGGCTCTCCGGTCAACCCGGTATGTTTTTTTATGACCGGCATTCAGGATTCACGGATGATGTAACCGACGCCCCGAATCGTTTGAATGATGTTTCCGCATCCCGAACTGTCGAGTTTCTTTCGAAGGAAATTGATGTAAACATCGATGACCGATGTATCGGAGTCGAAATGCATGTCCCAGACATGTTCGATGATCCGGCTTCTTGTACAGACTTTATCCTTGTTGCGTGCCAGAAATTCAAGCAGGGAAAATTCCTTGGGAGTCAGTGCAATTTCTGTATCCCTGCAGAATACCTGGTGGGTAACCGGGTTTACGGTCACGCATCCAGCCGTTATGATGTCGCTTTCCGGATTGTTTCGGCGAAGCTGCACCCGTATGCGGGCCAGCAGCTCCTCGAATGCGAAAGGTTTTCTGATATAGTCGTTTGCTCCTGCATCGAGACCGAACACGATATCCTCAAGGGTATCTTTTGCGGTCAAAAAGATGATCGGAACAGAACTCCCGGCTTTGCGTACCTGTCGGCATACCTCTATGCCGCTGATTCCGGGAATCATCCAGTCAACGATCATGAGATCATATTCGTTCAGGAGCGCCATGTCAAGCCCGGTTTTGCCGTCGAAAGCCAGATCGACGGCAAAATACTCCTCTTCAAGTCCTTCCTTGAGAAATCCGGATATTCCCGGTTCGTCTTCGATAACAAGAATCCGCATGGCCAAATAGTTCGTTAATGTTCTTCGTCATCACCATCCCTGTCACGCTCCCCGCCTTTTCCGGGGTTTCCGAGCAACATACCAAGCACGAAGCGCTCCTCCTTACCGTTCTTTTGCGCAATTTCGGAAATGGTCATGGATGGATTTTCGACGACAATACCTTCTTTTTCAAGTTTCGCGGCAAGCTCTTTCGGCGTTACTTTCAGAACCAGCGCAACGGTTTCAATCGAAGAGGCCTCCATCGCCTGCACGGCGGCTTTTCCTGTATTTTCTTTTCCATGATCTTCTTCGCCTTCGCCGAATATCGGCAGCAGCGAGATGACCGTTACCAGAACCGCAGCTCCAATAATACCTATTCCGGCTTTGTTTGTGAAATATCCGGCAAACGTCTTCCGGTTCGATATGGCGTGGAAAAGGATGCCGGCGAGAAGCAGCCAGCTGAGCCACTTGTGGGCAGGTTCGACCAGTCCGATTTCAATATCGAAGAAGAGCAGCAGGCCTGTGACGCCGGAAATGGCGAATGCCCCGATGGCAAGCGGCGTGGCCCATGATTTCAGTGTTGTTTTCATTGTTCTTTGGATTGCTGATTATGTAAAAACGTGTCCGTTATCCGGTCGATCCGGACTTTTTTCCAACTGAATCAAAAATATCGAAGAGATTCTTAAAGGAGCCTTTCGGCAAACTTAAAATCCGCTTAAAGTTTTCTGCAAGAGCCTTGCTTATTGTGCCGGAATGACCTGTTATTCCAATTCTATTTCAATAATGCATTTATAATCCAAGGCCAATCGATGAGAGGTGGGCGGTAGCCGGTATTCAGTATTAAGTAGCCGGTAGACGGAAAACCCAGAGAAGAAGTGACGAGGGGGGAGATTGTGGGCTTTGAGCGGCGGGCTGTGGGCCGGGGGGGATTGAAGAGGAAGATTTTTACCCACGGATTTTCACGGATTGACACGGATGGAGAGGAGGTGAGCTGTTAGCCGTGGGCAGTTGGCCGGAAGTCGGTATTCAGTAGCCGGTATTATGTAGCCAGGGAGGACGGGGATAGCGGTGTGCGGTGAACCGTGGACTGGATGGCGGGTTTCTCAGTTCGAAACAGGTGCCTGTTTGTTGGTGGGGAGAATTTTCGGGTAATAGCATAGTCGTATTGGAAATGGAATTATTGATCCCGGTCCGACCGTATCGTCGATAATTCGACCAATGCGTCGAGACGCGTAATGGGGCAGACAGGAATACAAGGAGTATTAAGATGTTTTTATGAAACAGGTTATGTTTTTTATCGCAATCTGGCATATCAGTTGCAATATGATCGCTGAAATGAAAGAGAAGAGTGGGTTGTTATATTTGTTTACACAATTAATTTTCAGCGGGAGCTCGATCATGAAAAACGTATTGTATCTCTGTATTTTTTCCTGTATCGCATCCGGATTACCACTTTCGGATGCAACGGCAAAAACAGCTGACGGCAGGGCGATATTCGACAGGAGCTGCAGCCTCTGCCACTCCATCAATCCTCCGCCGAAATCAGCACCGCCGGTAGTTCCGCTGGCAAACCGCTACCACATGAAATTCCAGACAAAAGAGCAGGGCGTTGCGTACATGGCTGCATTTCTGAAGAAGCCCGACAGGAACAAGGCCGTCGATCCCCAGGCGGTATCGCGTTTCGGGCTCATGCCGACACTGCCGCTTACCGATGCCGAACGCAAAGCCGTAGCCGCATGGTTCTGGGATCAGCACAATCCGGAAATGGGAGGCGGCAGGGGGATCGGAGGAGGCCAGAGACGACTGATGAACCGGTAATTGACAGGCAAATATGAAACAATCGTTCCTGAAAAAAACGGAGAGATGAAGCTTTCTGCACAAAGGCTCGGGCGAAAAATCCTGCAGGTGATCGCTGATGGTGCGGGCGTATGAAACGCAACGCTTTTTCGGAAAAACAGCTCCTGATGCTTCCTCCGGGGTATCTTGCAGGATTGTTTTCGCTGCTGGTGTTTCTCTTTCTCGGCACGGCTTTTTTCGAGTATCAATACCGGAAATCCGAGATAGAGCACATCATGCGCGAAGAGGCTGCACTGCTTATCCATGCGCTGAGGGTGGGAGCGGAAAATGCCATTACAGGTTACAACGAAAACCGCTCCCTCCTTACCGGCAGCCTTTTCGACCAGTTGCGTCTTCTTGACCGTCTCGACATGCAAAAACCGTTGACCTCGACGGATCTTTGCGTGATAGCCGGCAGCAACGGGGTTTATCGTATCAATGTCTTTGACGGTAACGGCCGGAGAATCGCTTACAATACGCCCCTCGACCATACTCCTCTCGATCGGACGTGCGATCCGCGGCAGATGCTGCAACCACTGTATTCCGGTAAGCAGGACTCCCTGCTGCTCGGGATTCGGCAAAGCGCCTCCGACCGAGGCCCCCGGCTTATTGCTGCCGTCAGGCGTTCGAGGGGAGGAGTGATTGCCGGAAATATCGATGCATCGAGGTTGCTCGATCTGAGGCGCAGGCTGGGCGCCGGGCAGCTTATTCAGCGTATCGGTGCCGATACCACAGGTATAGAATACATCATATGGCAGGACGCGAACGCTATTCTCTCTGCAACGCCCAATGTATCGAAAGCGGATCCCGTTCATACCGATCCGTTCCTGCTCTCCTCCTATCGGGCGACCTCTGCAAAAACCCGCATGACGGCATTCAACGGAAAACCGGTTTTCGAGGTGGTCAAGCCCTTTTATTATAACGGCGTCAATGTAGGTCTGCTTCGCATAGGCCTGAAAACCGATCATTATGACGTTGCCGCCGCCAAGCTTCGCAACCGGCTGCTCATGCTTGTCGGTCTTGTCGTTATCGGGTCGCTCTTTATGTTCAACCTCATTGTGACGCGCAGGAGCGAAGCAGAGATGAAACATGCCTGCGAGCGGGCGCAGAACTTTTCGTCCGTTATTCTTGAAAGCATGGCAGATGTTGTGGTCGCCGTTGACGCAGCCGGAAAAATAACCATGATCAACGGTCCGGCTGAACAACTGTTCCTGATCTCTTTACGGGAGGTCACCGGCAAGCATGTGAACGAAGTTTTCCCCGAATCCGCTCCGTTCCTCGATGGCATCGTTTCTGGCCGGCATGCGATGCTTGACCGGGAGTTCTTCTGCACAGCCGGAGGGCGACAACTCCTGCTGGCCGGGAATTTCAGTCTGATTACAGGTACGGATAACCGTATCGAAGGAGCCGTAGCCGTACTTCGCGACCTGACCGAGCAGCGAGCCATGCAGCAGGTAATCGATCGCCAGGCGAAACTCCAGGCTATGGGCGAGCTTGCTTCGGGTGTAGCTCACGAGATCAGAAATCCCCTGAACGCGATCGGGATTCTGGCTCAACGTCTCGATATTGAGTTTTCGCCTGCTGCCGACGAGCCTGAATATCGCCATCTGGTTCGAACCGTGTTATCCGAGGTACATCGCCTCAATGCAATTGTTCAGCGCTTTCTGAAGTTCGGCCGTCCTCCGCAGCTTATGCCTGTTCCGGTGCATCTCGATGACTTCGTCAGGAACTATGGCACTGTCCTGCAAAGCGAAGCGGAAAAGAAAAGTATCCGGTTTACGCTAAAGGCCGACTGTGACCGAACGGTGCTGATCGACAGGGAGCAGATGCAGCAGGTGCTGCTCAACATCATACGCAATGGCGTTGAAGCCACTGCAAAGGGAGGAAGTATTGCGCTCAGGGTATTCTGCCGTGGCAGCCGGTCGGTCATCGAGATTGCCGATAGCGGCACGGGAATTCCTGCCGCGAAACTGCCGGAAATATTCAACCTGTATTTTACCACCAAAGATGACGGCTCCGGAATGGGGCTGAGTATCGCAAACCAGATCGTCCACGCCCACGGCGGCTTGATCGAAGTTTCGAGCAGGGAAGGAGAGGGAAGCGTGTTCAGCATTGTGCTGCCCTCTCTGTGAACGACGATTTTCAATAACTTTTTGAATCGGGCAACAGGATATAATGGATTATACCATCCTTGTGGTTGAAGACGAAAGCGTTCAGCTTGAAAGCATTGCCGGTTTTCTTTCGAAACAGGGGTATCGGGTGCTGAAATCTTCACATCCGCTGAGAGCCCTTGAAATCGCCGGGGAAGAGGCTGTCGATATAGTCCTTTCCGATTTCAGAATGCCTGAAATGAGCGGCGTCGAATTGCTTGCTGCATTGAAGAGGCGCAACCCCGGAATCGAGGTTATTATCATGACCGCATACGGGAGCGTGGAATCGGCTATCGAGGCCATGAAGCTCGGGGCGGCAGATTACATTACCAAGCCTGTCGATCTTCACCGGCTTCAGATTATGATCAGAAACATCCTGGAGAGAAAGCAGCTTATCAGCGAAAACCGTCTCCTGCGAACGCAGCTTTCGGAACGGTTCGCTTTTCAGGGAATCATATCGCAATCCTCGACAATGGCTCAGGTAATGAACATCGCCGGAAGGGTTGCCTCCAGCAACGCGACGGTGCTCGTCACAGGAGAAACCGGAACCGGCAAGGAGCTTATTGCAAAGGCCGTCCATTTTGCAAGTTCCCGACGTGAACAGCCCTTTATTGTCGTCAATTGCGCGGCGCTACCGGAAACGTTACTTGAAAGCGAGCTTTTCGGTCATGAAAAAGGGGCTTTCACCGGTGCGGACAGGCTTCGGAGGGGACGCTTTGAAATGGCAACGGGCGGTACGCTGTTTATTGACGAAGTTGGTGAAATTCCGCTTTCCCTTCAGGTCAAGCTGCTCAGGGTTCTGCAGGAAAAAACATACGAACGTGTCGGCAGTTCCACTTCTCTTGTTGCCGATGTGCGGATCGTCGCTGCGACGAACCGTGATCTGGAATCGATGATTAGCGAAGGTTCGTTCCGCCCGGACCTCTATTACAGGCTCAATGTCGTTTCAATCAGGATACCGCCATTGCGGGATCGCCGTGACGACATACCTCCGCTTATCGACTTATTTCTTCAGCGCTTCAGCAACGAAAACGGCAAGCGGATTACCGGGATATCAAGAGAGGCAATGGACGTGCTGATGAAATACTCCTATCCCGGCAATATCCGTGAACTTGAAAATATCGTCCAGCAGTCCGTTGTGCTCTCCCGTTCCTCTACGATTACCAGGGATGATCTCCCCATAAGGGTCTCGGAACCTCATCCGGAAGCTTGCGGTAAGGATGAGATGCAGGGCACCTTTACAGAAAAGGTTGAAGCATTCGAGCAGGCGATGATTCTCGGCGCCATGAAAGCTACCGGCAATGTGCAGACGCGCGCGGCGGAACTGCTTGGCATCAGCGAGCGGCACCTGCGATACAAACTGAAAAAATATGGCCTGAAATAATGTTTCAGTGCCGGGCGTTTCGAGGCCATTCTCGCCCATTGCGTCGAAATATCGACGAACCGGTCGCAGAATTCCATTCATTTCAGCTCTTGCAGACAGGAGGGATTCTGTTGTAACAGATTATATAAAAGAGAGATAGAGATATTATCCATTTTCTGGCATACAAGTTGATATTACTGCTTATGGAAGCTGAATCAATCAGCTTTCTATTTACAGGTTCAACTCTAAACCAGAAACGGGAAATACCCTCATGAAAAAATTCATTCGATTGGCAGCAGTTGCCGGTTTTGTACTGGCCGTTATGCCTGCAGTTCCTGCCTCGGCACAGGGCTTTTTTGACAACCCGCTGACGCAGCTCTTTGGCGGCGGCGACTGTGACGGAATAAACGAAAATGCTCCCGATGCCGATGGCGACGGAATACCCAATGGCCAGGATCCGGATTATGTGCGTTCGCTCGATGGATCCGGAAGTGGCAGCGGAGTCAATTCCGTTACTGGTACCGGTGTCTGTGACGGCACTGGTCCTAAAGGCGCTGCTGCCAGAGGTCGCTGATCGGGCACAGCAGTTTTTTCCGGGGCGGAATGTGTATTCAGATGCATTCCGCCTCCGGAATATCTAATTCCAATTCTATTTCAATGATGCGTTTATAATCCAGGGCCAAGCGATGAGGGAGTGGGGTGCATTGATGAAGAAAGGAGGAAAAGATTGAATAGGGGGAGGTTTGCTCACGAATTTACACGGATTTACACGAATTGGCGCCTGTTTGTTAATGGGAAGGTATTTCAGGATTGTCGCGGTGACCAATATCGCATGGTTGTATTGGAAATGGAATAAGCGTACGAAACGACATGATTTTTTTTAAAGCCATAACGGCAATTATGTTTGCTCTCGCAGTCCGGATATGGGCGCCGCAACCGGCAGCGGCCAGTGGTTCTGCAGGTCATGGATCGCATTCCCCGATCTTGCAGCCTGAAACCGATTCATCCATACCTGCGAAGCGCGTATCAGATTATACCCGGAAGTCGGGGAGCCTGAATTGTCTCTATTTTCTTGATGAAAATGACGACGGAATCAACGATCTCATTACCGACAGCGATGGCGACGGCATCCCGGACGGCAAGGGTGTTGATCTGAATCTTCCCGCAGGCGAAAAACACCCTTCGAGCATCAGTAGCTCATCAGGCCGTAACGAAGCACATTCCGGTCCAGGTTTCAGACCCGCAAAAAGAGGCAGATAATCAAATTTTTAAGCGTTTTTTTATGCGCCTTTAATCTTCGTTAAAGAGGAGTCGTCATACTTTTCTTCCGGTTGTCATGATCGCGTTACGCTCTGATTGCCTGACAAGCTAAAAACAACTATAAACGGAGAACAAGAATGAATCACAGGAAAAATACAGGGTACGCCATCCTGATGCTTCTCGTGAGCATGATTACGCTCTTATCGGACTCGTTACATGCTTCAGACGACAGGTTGCGTGATATCGACGGTAACGGCTATCGTACGGTAACTGTCGACAAGCAGATATGGATGGCCGAAAATCTCGATGTAAGCCGTTACCGCAACGGTGATCCTATCCGACATGCCGCGACACGGGCGGAGTGGCTCGATGCCGCCGCCAAAGGGGAAGGGGCATGGTGCTATTACGGTAACGACAAGGAAAATGCGGAAAAATACGGACGTCTCTACAACTGGTATGCCGTTAACGATCAGCGCGGTCTTGCTCCGGAAGGGTGGCATGTGCCCGGCGATCAGGAATGGTCGGCATTGACAGCTTTTCTGGGAGGCGAAGCTGTAGCCGGCGGCAAAATGAAAAAGACAAAGCACTCTCTCTGGCGCACAGCGAACGAAGTCGCAACAAACTCCAGCGGATTCAGCGCGCTTCCGGGTGGATTGAGAGGCATCGACGGCGGCTTTATCTTTGGCAGAGAGAGCGCATATTTCTGGACCTCTACGGAGCATTCCCCTTCGCTTGCATGGTACAGGGTACTCAACTATCATGCCGCAACGATCGTCAGAAGCGGCGAGGAAAAAATCGACGGCATGTCGGTCCGATGTATTCAGGACTGATGGGAGGGATGGGATCATGATCCAGTCTCGCACGGGCTTTCATTCTGTGGAAAAGCCAATCCGACGGCAAGTTGATTCCGGGAAAGAAGGATTCGACACCATCTGACATATTGTCGCTGGGCGGCATGCCGCCCAGCGGACGCATCGCACCAGACCGAGGAATCACGGCTTCTGCTTCGGGCCGTAAGGAGAAGTTTGGCCGCTGCCGTCGGAAACGCCGTCGCCTGAGTTCGGAGCCGGGCCTTCGGACTGCGACGTATCGCCGGCACCTGCAGCAGGCGCAGGCTCTTCCTCCTGATCTCCGTTAAGAATAGCCCCCTTAATCCCGGAAAACAGCTTGTCAAGCCCCGATCCATAAGCAGGGAGGGCTGTTCCGGCGGCCAAAATACCGGAAATCGCAAGAACGGGAATGAATTTTTTCATGCTGCACCACCTTTATTGTTTCTGTTGGGGAAAAAGACAAGGCAGGGTAGTCGCTTCCGACCCCATACAGACAATCTAACGAACGCTTTACTTATTTGCTCCCGCATTTGCCGGATTCCCTCGATTTCCAATTTTTTTTGCCGGATGAAGTTTTCCTGTTCAGGGCGTCATGTCAATCTTTTTCTGAACCCTTGCAGATCGATTGTTTTTCTCGCTCACAAAAACAGATCCAGAGGTTCAAGTTCAAGAAATTTCTGCCATGGAATACCCGAATTTCCGATCAGCAGCACCTTGTGCTCCAGAACGAAATCCACCTCATCATTTCCCTGAAGCCAGTAATACAGGTTGATTTCGTCGATGCGATTTTACTCAATAGGCTGAGTATTTTATCGAACAGAGCAACCTTTGCCCTGACGTAACGGCGAGCGCGGGAAAGATTGTATTCACGATCAGTCACGCGCTTACGGTACGCATAATTCAGTCCTCAACGCCCGATGAAATCGCTTCGGTTTATGTTCTCATACCTGAATACCTGGCGAAATTGGGTATTGATATCTGTTTTCAGGGTTTCGGTGGCTCTTGTTGGCAGACCCTTATACTGGAGAATATGGCTATCTTTCAGGATGTATTATCGAAAAGGAGGTCTCAAAGGAAATGAAAAAACAGGTTGTGAACTCAAAACGTCCAGTTTTCTGGCGGATACTCTTCCCGCTCATACTTTTCGCCCTGTTTCCTTCTCCTGCAGCGGCAGGGGATGCCGCGCTTGCCAGGCTGTTCGCCGGGAAAGGCGTCGAGGGCACAATGGTGCTTTCATCGCTGAAGAGCGGCCGGACAATTGTGCATAACGACGAACGAGCGAGCCGACGGTTTCCCGCAGCTTCGACATTCAAAATACTCAACACCCTGATCGCGCTTGAAGAGAAAGTCGCAACGGGAAAAGATTACGGTATCAAATGGGACGGCAAGCGGCATGACTTCCCCGACTGGAACCGCGACCAGACTTTGGAGAGCGCGTTCAGGGTTTCGTGCGTCTGGTACTTTCAGGAGCTTGCCAGCCGGATCGGGGCTGAGAAGTACCGGCGCTATCTCGGACAAGCGGGTTACGGGACGCTGCGCAAACCGTTCGATGCGACGGCCTTCTGGCTCGACGGTTCGCTGGAAATCAGCGCAACGGGGCAGACGGATTTCCTCAGAAAACTCTATCTGGGGAAGTTGCCATTCAGCGACTCCTCATATGCGACGCTCAGGGAGATCATGGTTGCAGAAAAAATCCCGGAATTCACGATCTACGGCAAGACCGGTTGGGCGACTTCGCCTACACCGCAAGTCGGCTGGTACGTCGGTTATATCGAAACGCCTGACGATGTATGGTTTTTCGCTCTCGACATGGATATCCGCAGCGAAGCCGACCTGCCGCTTCGCAAGCAGCTGGTGCGCGAGGCCCTGCAGGCGAAAGGCATCATCAGATAAGCATATACAGAAAACCAGAAAATAAGATGAACGCCAAAGAAAAACGCTTTGTTGATGTGAGGATCCTGAATTCCCGGAGAAAATGTAACCATGGTCGCCACAAATCAATGAAAAAAAGAGGGTTATGTGCAAATAACCCTCTTTTTTTGCCTTAAACATAGTCACATTGGTAACGACAAAAAAAGGAGGCGCCCATGGCTTTTCTATAGCAGGACATACCAATTTGTCTCTTAATCGAAACCCCGGTAGTTGTTTTTATCGGCGAAGCCAGAGAAAACCAACTGCCAATTTCCTTTCGTGCAAATTCGTGTAATTCGTGGGCAACTCCCCCTCTTCATCAGAGTATTTTCTGCTACGGATCAACCTTCCCGAGGCACGATACTCCCGTCCTTGACCCCGCATCGTTATAATTCACCGTGAATTCAGGTTATCAGGCAGCTGGCTTTTGTCTTTACAACCAAAAAGATCGACCGCTCCGGGATTTCCTTCGACGATAATGCCGTTTTTAAGGACACGTATCGCATCGCTGGTATAACGGCAAAGAAACCGGTATGTGCCATTGTCATTCCAGAAGAGCCTCTTCGATCGTTTTCAGTTGCGTGATGTCGATGTGAATACCGGAGAAATACAGAGGGCATCGGTTATATATCGACAAGAATAATGCTTCGCCGAAAGACATGGGGTACTCTTTGCCTGAAAAAGAAAAATATTATTTATTTGGAAATTCAGAGTTGTAGAAAGCACCCACAAAAACTGTATATATACAGGATAATATATCGCAGAACGATATTGTATATATATCGAATATATTTGCGATAAATATTTTTTCGTATTATGATTATTTTCTAAATAAAAATACTTATAATTCGACACTAAAGGGAAAAAACCTCAAATTTCCCGTTAAGATGAAAAAGCTCTGAGCTCAGCTTTAAGAAGCAAAAAAAAGTTTCCGGATTTTTTTTAAAAATGCAGGATTATCATTTATTTGATTTTTCATTCGGCAGAAAATGAGAGCTATATCGTATGTATTCGTATATCTTTTATATATAGAAATATATCTATAATTTAGCACCGGATACTCCTGTTTTCGAAGTTAATCGCACTGATGTATTGATTTTGAATTCAGTTTTGATTGTTATGCTTACCTCTGCCGGCTGTTTGAAAAATATCGTCGGGGATCCGGCAAGGCAGGGGTTGAGCTGAGGCTGATACGCCAGATCGCAATCCGGCATGATGGACGGATACGAATGTGGAGAATCATCAGAAAATGTAAGCTTCTCTTCGATGTGCGGCATCACAGGCCTCAATCCGACGGATCACGGAATATACAAATGACATGACATAGAATGGGCGACTCAATACAGAACAAGGGGATGCTCTGGCAGGTTATTCTTATCGAGAACGACGGTGAGCTTCGCCAGAGCATCATGAAATATCTTCGGCTCGACGGGATCGAGGTAACCGGAGTGAGCCGGGCGATAGAGCTGTATCGCGAAATTTCCCAAAGGAGCTTTGCGGCAGCTATAGTCGATCTTTCGCTGCCGGATCAGGACGGGTTGGTGCTGGTCCAGTATCTGCGTCGAAATACCGACATGCGTATTCTTGTTCTGACAGCTCATTTGCTGCTTGAAGACCGTCTTGCCGCATATCGGGCGGGGGCCGATCTCTTTCTTGTCAAGCCTGTCGATTTCAGGGAGCTTTCCGCATCCATATTGAATCTGATCAGTCGTGCGGAAACAGCGCAAAGCTCTCCGTCACCATTATCATCCGCTGTCAGAAGATACTGGGTGCTTCATGAGGAAATGCGGGAGCTGATTTCGCCGGAAGGGAAAAGCGTCAAGCTCACAACAAAGGAACATCTGTTTTTACATGGCTTTACCGATAACATCGACCGAGCCGTTCCGAGGGATCGGCTTCTGACAGCCCTCGGCTACCAGCGGAACGAATACGGGCACCGCGCGCTCGAAACGATTGTTCACCGCCTGCGAAAAAAAACACTTTCAATCGGCCCGCTCCCGCTCCGGACCGATCACGGCAGCGGTTATTCCTTTACCGGTCCGCTTCAGCTGTCCTGAATCTTGAGAAAAATGTAGTGCCGAAAATTTTAAGATGTCCTTTTTTAGCCATGTCAGCAAATGTGATTATTTGTATGTTTTTATTCTTCTGTGATAATAGTTCCTTATATAGTTTTTTTTCTTTCTGAATAGTTGAACCTGCCCGTGCCCCTCATTTTTTATATGCAGGTAATTACCGGAACTAACAAAAATATTTATTACCTCCTTCTCGGCGATTCCTGCTTTAGTTTTAAATAATTGTTTGAAACGATTGATGCCAATACCTTTCAATGTTTCGAATCGATGTAAATATTGTCATTTAATATAAGAATATGTAGGTTGGTAAATTTGGTTTTTCCGGCATATTATTGATGGTAGGTTATTAGGTATGCATGTTCTTTGTTAATTCTATTTTTTTTAAAACAAAAAGGAGATATCAATGAAAAAAACGTTGTTTACAGCAATGGCTGCAATTGCGGTGTTTGGCTTTTCCTCTACTGCAAGCGCTTTGACACCTGTTGAAGCCATTACAGCACAAATCGGAGCTCCCGATGGTTATTCCGTATTTCAGCACAACGTGTATGCTAAAACCGTCATTCCTGATGCCCAGGCATATGACAACAGTGATGTATATAACAATGTGGGAGGGTATGTAGACTTTGATATGGATTCCGACGGTGAAGCCGCAAGCTGGAATGAAGTGTATGATTCTTATAGCGAATCCTATCTTACTGGTTATGGTTCAGATGCCGGTGTTTATAGCGAGGCTGATCTTGGTTTCGGCGAGGAAGGTTGTTCACAGGGCGGCGAGATTGAGGTTTCAATGAATGGAAGCGGTCTTGCCGGATACAATGAGAGCGGCGTATGGGCAACATCTACCAGCACTGCAGGATTTGTCGGCAGCAACAATGTTACTGGAGACATTTATCAGGGAAGTTGGTCGGGTGCAGGCAATGGCGGTGTAGAGGTCTGGACAAACGGCGGCTGGTATTATTAATGCTGCAGCCTGACGGTTGGCAACGATGCGTAAAAGGCTGATCGGTGCGGACAGGTTATAAAATGCTTGTCCGCATCCTTTTCTGTCTTTCCCGGTATTCAATTTATACAACCCATACAACCCAATGAACCTTAAAATAATAGCCGGGACATCGATATTTCTTCTTGGCATGATCCATAACGGTTTTGCGGAAACAGAAACGACAGCAGTATCGACATCCGTAGCGTACGGATCGGGTGTCGCCAATAACGTCAACGGCGGTCAGGGAATCGGTTCCGTAACGCAGACGTTCAGCGGTTCAGATCCCGTACCGTTTCTGCCCGGCGTTATTGGAGGACCGGTCGTCCAGCCGAGCCTGTTCAATATCTATGGTAAACCGGCCAATGCGATGGCACTGCCTCTTTTGGTCAAGACGGCTTTCATACCAGCCATTTTCGACGACTCCACAGGAAAAAGCGGCAACACCGACATCACCTACAATGCGATAGGATTGAAAAAAAGATCGACAAGAGATTCAGACCTCAATACTGTCGAACTGAATGTCGTCGGTGAATCCTACGGACAGGTTGTTGGTTCACTCACGATACAAAGCAAGCCGTCGAACGCGATCCATGTCGATTTCTCCACGCTGATATATGATGCCTCCTTTTACCTCCAGCGCAGAATGGATCTGCAGGGGTATAAGCTTACCCTCCTTACCATTCCGGAAGCTGTTTCCTCGACGAGCGGAGTCAATACTAAAAGCCAGGGAGTTGCTTTGTCGCCAGTCCTGTCGGGTTTCATCAATGGTCCTCTTGGCATGCTGACAGGTTTGTCTGCCGGTGGGGCAAAAGGCAATGGCGTCACCGCTCCTGTTGCTCTCATCGGTTGCACTTTTCTGATAGTAGCCGATACCGAAAAAAGTGCGCCCATCGATATCAGGGTCGTCAACGGGTTTTCAAGGGAATACGACCGACAGCAGAAAAACGGCAGCAATGGGAATGGCAAGCATGGCGACGACGAAACGGAGGATACTGTAAGAAAGAATGCTGACAGTATGAAATCTCGCTGATTGCCGGGAGATAAGGCGGATGAAACGAGCAGAAAATAAAAAAACAATTTCCACTATTATGAAAAAAGCTTTGAAGCTGCTTTTTGTTATTACCTCTCTGATGACAGGTGAAATCGTTTCTGCGGCAGAAACCTGCCCGTATGTATCTCTCTCCGGAGGGGCCGCATTTCTGCTGGACAGCAATGCCTCCGCAAGTGGTGTCGATCAGGGCGTATACAGTTACGATACCGGCACGCAGGTTTCAGGTGCCGCAGGCATCAAAGGAGAATGGTACCGGCTTGAAGCGGAAGCCGCTTTCCAGTCAAACGAGATCGATTCGTTATATCGCATTCTTAATAAAGAGACTATTTCCGAGAAAAACAGTTCGCTCTCGATATTTTCCCTTCTTTTGAATGGCTATCTTGATTTTCCTATTGAAAACAGCTCCCTGCAGCCTTTCCTGACAGCCGGTGTCGGGTATGCCTCGGTTTCCCTTGATGATGAATTTGCCGGCATTGACCAGAACAAATCCGCTTTTGCCTATCAGTTTGGTGCGGGCGTTGGCATTGAGTTGTCTGAATGCTGGAATATGGACGTCAAATACCGCTATTTCAATTCTTCGGATCTGAGTTATGAGACGCCGTGCGGTTGCGATTACAGCATAGATATCGCCAGTCACAGCGTTTCAGTCGGATTGATCCGAATTTTCTGAATCCGGCGAGATGCCATCGTATCGGATTGCCAGGTAAAAGGCCACATCCGCCTTAAAATCCTCAACTCCCTTATCGCGCTGGATGAGAACGCCGTTACGAGGAATAGGACGATGTGGGCAACTGGGATTGAAAACGGTATGACTCTTCTGACTTGAACCGCGACAAGGCACTTGATGGCGGTTACAGGGTTTTCTGCGTCTGGTTTTATCAGGAGCTTGTCCGAGATTAGTGGCTGAAACATATCGGCGCTATCTCGGACAAGCGGGTTGCGGCAAGTTGCCCGAACCGTTAGATACAACGAACTTCTGGCTCAACTGCTCAATCGCTCCAGATCAGCGCGATTGAGCAGTTGAGTTTTCTCCGGAAGATCTTTCTTAAATCATTGCCGTTACGTGATATATTTTTACGCTGAACGTCGATATCCATGATCCCAAAGAGCTGCCTCTCAGGCAGTTGCTGGCCAGCGATCTGCTTCTGATTAAAAACATTATCGATTGATATGACCGCAAGCAGAAATGCTCGAGATCATTGCGTTGTTCCGAGAGATATGCGTTGGAGGGAATTCTTGTGTTTCATCCGAACAGACCTGCAGAAGCTATGACTATATGTTCCATACCGACAAAAGGCATGATTTATTTCAACGCGTACTTTCCAAAATACAGACAAGCCCGCGATTCCGGCGCAGCATTTTGGATCGTTTCAGCAGCGCTCAGGAAGGTTCGGTCGGTTGGTTGGCTGTTTCGGATTGCGAGGGAAGAGCAGAGAAGTCGGGGATAGAGTTGTCGAGGACACGAACGGCACCTGCGAAACGTTTGTCGTAGTATTTCTGCTGAAGTTTATCTTCGGTGATACCTTTTGAAAGAGAAGAGTGTACGAAAGTGTCGTTGCCGACGAATATACCTACGTGGTTGATGCGACTCCCTTTTGTCTGAAAAAAGATCAGGTCGCCGGGCTTGAGTTCACTGCGCTCTACTTTTTTCCCTATTGTCGCCATCTCCCTCGACGTACGGGGCAGTCTCATACTGAAAACCCGATCGTACATGAAGCGAACGAAACCGGAGCAGTCGAATCCTTCGGGAGTCTGGCCGCCAAACCGATACCTGATACCGAAAAACTGTTTTACATCGCCGAAAAAGTTCCGCATGGAACAGGATGATTTTTCAGGTTCGGATTGTGCTATGGTATTTTCAGGAGAAACGGAGGCAAAGGATTCGGTAAGAGGCGTGAGCGAAAGAGTTGAAAAAAAGAGGACGAGAAAAGAAAGGGAACGGAGCTTATGCTGCGGATTTCCCGATACGGAGCGCGGTCGGCAAAAAAAATTGGTAGACAGCATATGCTAAACTGTTTTTTAGGGGAGCCTGAAAAAACCGCGGCCTGAGTTCCTGAAATTACAGGAAAAGAGGACCGGCTGAACAGCATCGTTACGATTTTTCGGCGAGCCCGGGTAAATGTTTACTTGGGATTGCCTCTATGGCTTTGCATTTAAGTTATAAATGTACGTGTTATTTTATGTTAATTCCAAACAATTGCCGAAAAACATGACGCTTTTCCTGCGTTTTCCTTTCATTTCCGGCGTCTGTCTGAAAATGCATAACGCATGAATTTATAAAGCTTTTTCATGGAGCAGTTCCTGTTGTTGCGGAATATCGTTACCTTTATGCTGTGTGTGTTTATTATCTGAAGCAACCATTTTTCTTTTTTATGACTCCTTCCGACGATCTGTTTAAGCCGCTTTCCAGCGAAGAGCTCGATGAGCTTGAAGATTTTCTTCTTCTGGATGGTCATGAAGATAAATCCATGACGCTTGATATGCTGGATGGGTTTCTTGCCGCACTTGCAGCAGGTCCTTCGCTTGTTATGCCCAGCGAATGGCTGCCGATGGTTCTTGATGTCGAAGGAAGAACCCCGCCTTCGTTTGTATCTCCAGAGGAAGCCGCACGGATTACGACCCTGATCATCAGGTATATGAATGCAACGGCGGGTGTTTTTGAGGATAATCCGGATAGTTATCAGCCGCTTTACGATCAGTGCGTTTTTGGCGATCCGGAAGAGGAGGAGTTTGCCGTGAAAGCGTGGGCTCTTGGCTTTATTCTGGGTATGGAGCTCCGTTGGGACGACTGGATACCGGTTTTTGATGCGGTTGATGAAGAGGGTGATTCGGAGGTGTTGCTTCTGACCCCGATTTTTCTTCTTTCAGGAACGGATGAAAATCAGCCGGAGTTGACAGAGGAGGATCGTGAATCGTGGCGCGAACTGATTCCTGAAAGCGTTTCCGGCCTTTACCGTTTCTGGCAGATGTACCGCGCTCAGGAGTAAGGCTGGCCGTGAAGCTATATATACCCGGAATGAAACAGGCGTTCTTTGTTCTTCTGATGCTTCTGCTGCCTTTCAGGGAGAGTATCGCAAGAGAGCCTGATATGATGTTCGCAGATCTGGCGGATTATGACGCCTCGATTATTCTCGACATCCGTTATGCGACGACAAACAATTTTACCGGCAAAAAGGTCTATCCGGCAGCAAGGTGTCTCTTGCGTCGCGATGTCGCTATGCGGTTGTTGAAGGTACAGGAAAAGCTTCGGGCAAAGGGGTACCGGCTGATCGTTTTCGACTGTTATCGTCCGTTGTCGGTACAAAAGCATTTCCGGGCCATTATGCCCGATTATCGCTATGTGGCCGATCCGGCCAAAGGGTCTCGCCACAATCGCGGAGCCGCCGTCGATGTTAGCCTTGCCGACAGCACCGGTCGGCCTCTTGAAATGCCTTCGCGCTACGATGAGTTCTCTCAGAAGGCTTCGAGAGGCTGGGCCGGTGCTTCCGCTACAGCGCGCCGTAACAGCGAACTGCTTGAAACCGCAATGAAGGATGAGGGGTTTGAACCGTTTCCCTCCGAATGGTGGCATTTTGACGCTTCAGACTGGGAGCTTTATCCGGTTTCGGATTTTCCTCTTGAAAAAACCGGCGGTTGCGAAGAGTGATCGCAGGACGGGGTTGATGCTTGCATCCTGTTTTTTCGGGACTCTGGCCCACCCGATGCTCGGCATGCATTGCATTCGGCGTTTTTTTCCGAAAAGCCCTTTCTGCACCTCGACAGCCTCTTCGCCCGCCCGATCCGTGATACCTCGTTTTTTTCGATAATCCGACCGAGAGCAAAAGGCTATGTATATAGCGGTATAATCTGGCTGTAAAACGAATATGATACGGCTCAGATGGAAAGGGAGCCGTTACCTTTTTCATACTGCTGGCAAGACGGCTTCAGATAGCTCACTCCACAGTCGCTGATAGGCTTTTGCGGCTATGGCCGACGGCAGTACGGCATTGAGCGGAGCCCGATAGAGTCCCATCTTTTCAACTTCAGAGTTATAGGGGATGCTCTGTTTGAGAAAATCGGGCTGACTTTCGCAACTCTCAATTATGTCGCGATGCATTGATTTCCGTTTTTCGACCATCGTGAAAAATGCCTTTATTTTCGATGAGTCGAGACCGCTGCTCTCGAAAAATCCTTTAAGCTGCTCATAGGTACGTATCGAAAGCGTTGTGGGAATAACCGGCACGAGAATGATATCGGCGGCGGCGAAGATGCTTTCCGAAAAAAGGGTGAGGTTCGGCGGACAGTCAAAAAAAATGTATCGGTATTCATCACTCAGCTCTTCAAGGTTTTTTCTGATTTTTTTCTGCGGTTTTTTCTCTTCCAGAAGTTCAAGATCGAGGTTGCGATAAGAGAAATCTGAGGGGAGAAGATCGAGCTGATCGTAGTCGGTTGCCTTGATGTTCCTGTAAATTTTTTTGCTTCCCTGCAGAAACTTGGTGCTGTTGTATTTTTCGCCGGCAGCTATTCTGAAGTAGTAGGAACTTGCGCCTTGAGGGTCAAGATCGCATATAAGCGTAGAGAGGGAGTCCCGGGACGCAAGATAGGAGAGGTTGACTGCCGCTGCGGTTTTTCCTACTCCGCCTTTGATGCTGTAAAGTGCAATGGTTTTCATGTGCGATCATCGATTGAGAAGCTCAGTGACAAGAGTTTCGGTTTCGTCGTTATCGAAGCGCCTGAACGTCCGGTTGAATGCTTTGCGTTCCTTTTCCTGCCGACGATGGAGCATAACGATAAGTCCGCCGAGTGCCGAAGCCAGTTCGGGATTGGCCGGTTTTGTTTTCATGGAGTCGATATATCCATACAGCGCTTGCTGTTGTACGGCCAGATCGACAAAAGCGCCCAGGTTTTCCTGAAGTTCTTTGAGATGTTTTACGACGGGCCCGATGGTTTTTTCCGGAAAAAGCGACGAAAAGAATTCGAGGAGATAACGAAGCTTTTTGCAGTCTATCCTGAGCGCATGCAGTTCGCCGTCGGAAGCCTCCGCAGGTATGGCTCTGCCGTGCCGGATGACTTTTTTCCAGGCCTTGCCTATGGTTTTTACCGCAACGTTTATGCTCGGCTCCTGACCGGGATCGGATTCGCGCTCAATGCCGGGAGTCACGAGGGCGTCGTTCAGAAGCGTTTGCCATTCATCGAGCATCGTGCGGTAGGTTTTTGAGCGCAGAAAGTCGCTGAATCGCTTCAGTTCGACTTTTCGGGTCACTTCGAGTTCTTCGAAAAACGGCGTCAGGTGAAAGCCAAGCAATGGCGGAAGAATGTTGAAGTAAGCTGTTTTTTTCAGCATATAAACGTCGCAATCCCTGAGCGCATTGCATTTTTTACCGATATCACTGAATGCCTGACGGTATCTGAGGATTATTTCCGGAGGAAAAATGCCTTTGAGCTGGCTGAGCAGGGAGCGGGTTCTCCGCAGCGCTACCCGGTATTCGTGCAGAAACTCGGTGTCGATACTGCCGATAATGCCCGATTCATTGCTTTTCATGATTCCATGCGTAAACAGCAGCAGTTCGGCGGCGGAAATTCTGACCGGATTGTCGGGGAGAAGCGCAAGACGAATTTTCGGGTTGTAATCGTTGACCCGCACGCCGGCCGATTCCATCAGCAGCATGAACACGCTCTTGACATCAAGTCGGCTCTCCGTGCCGAAATGCTCTTCGAGCTTACGGGAAATCATGACATAATCACCCTGAAACCCCTTCAGCGGTTTCAGGGTGATCAAGCCGGCAATCCGTTCTTTCCTGTTTCCCTTTATGAGAAATAATGTTTCAGCGAAAAGAAACCCTGTCGTTTTTTCAATCTGGTCAAGAATCCTGAACGTTACCATATCGCTCTCGATGGTGTATCTTTTCATGAGTGCTCTGATGCCGGCCAGGAACTCGAGTCTGTTTTTGATTGTGCCGTCCGGAAGAGTTGACGGCAAAAAATGGGATGGGCACGCTTTTAAGGAGAGTGGAGCTGTTTCAAGTCCGCTCTGCAGGTCGAGCAACGAAATCGTGCGGTTTTTAACGACAACAGCCGTTTGGTGCTCGAAACAGATCCATTCAAAGGTATCGTAATAACTTCGCCTCTCTTTTCTGCGAAGTTCTTCGTGAAGACTCAGAGAGGGTTGAAACAGTAACGGGAGAGACGGGGTGGAGACTCCTTCGGAAGATTTGAAGCATATGGTATTCAGGACTGCCACTATCTTCCCCGCATTTACTTTTTAAGTGATTTTTTCGACCTGTAGCAAAAATATAGCAAGAACTTGACGATATACCCTATACTGCCGGTCGATAAAACCGCCGTCAATAAAGAGCGCCGCTCCGAAATCCGGCACATCATATCATGATATATGCTTGTCGCTGTTGATAAAGCCTGCATTTGTTTCCGCTTTTTTTTTAAATAGAGCGGGTTTTTTCTAACTTGCGGTTCATGAAAAACAAATCTACCCATGAATCGTCTCCTTGGTTTTTTTCTGATTTGCGTATTGTTTCTGGGAGCCTGTTCAGAATCGTCACCTGAAAAAGCCGGTTCGGAAAAAAAGAAAGTGAGCCTTCGGGCCGGGCTGGTTTTTGATGTGGGCGGTCTGGGCGACCGCTCCTTCAACGATTCTGCATATCACGGCCTTGAACTGGCTAAAGAAAAATATGGTATAGATTTCATCCATGCCGAGCCGTCAGGAGAGGGTGCCGATCGGGAAGCCGCGCTTCGTCAGATGGCTGCCGATCCCGATATCGATCTGGTTATCGGCGTCGGACTCTTGTTCAGCGAAGATATAGCTGCCATAGCACAGGAGTTCCCCGACAAAAAGTTCGTCTGTATCGATTACATTGCCAAGCCCGGTGTCAGACTGCCTGAAAATCTGTCCGGTATGGTGTTCGAAGAAAAAAAAGGTTCATTTCTTGCCGGAGCAATCGCCGGTCTTGTAACCAGAAGCAATACCGTAGGCTTTATCGGCGGCATGGAGTCGTCAATTATCAGAAAATTTGAAACCGGTTTTTCAGAGGGCGTAAGGTATGTCAACCCCGAAGCAAAGGTTATTCCTGCATATATCGGAATGACGGGAAGTGCATTTACCAATCCGGCAAAAGCAAAGGAACTTGCTCTTGGTCAGTTCGCACGCGGTGCGGATATCATCTATCAGGCCGCCGGAGCGAGCGGTATGGGAGTGATAGAGGCGGCCCGCGAAACGAAAAAACTGGTAATCTGCACAGATCGCGACCAGGAGCCCGATGCGCCGGGATTCGTCCTGACCAGCATGATTAAAGCGATTGACCGGGCATTGCTCAAAACCGTCGAAGATGTGCTCGACAACACCTTCAAAGGCGGGACGGTAACGGTGTTCGGAGTCGCAGACCGCTATACCGATTATATATTTAACGAGAAGAACGCTTCGCTTGTAAGCACAACCGTTCATGATCGTGTCGAAGAGATTCGCGGAAAAATACTATCCGGCGATATAGCAATAGAGGATTAGTTCGCGGCAAGGGTCAGCTCTGTTGAGAGCATTTGCCGTTCTTTAAATGATTGAAGTACAGTATTGGTGAACAAAAAAATTCTGGTGACTGGCGGTACGGGTTTTATCGGATCGCGTCTTGTCCACAAGCTGGCCGCTACGGCCGATGACATTCATGTTCTTGTCAGGAAAAATTCCGATCTTGTATCACTGAAGGATATTCTTGACAGGATAACCCTCGTTTACGGGGATGTGACCAACCGTCACTCTCTCGACAGCGCCATGAATGGGATGGAATTGGTCTATCACTCCGCCGGACTTACCTATATGGGCGACAAACGAAATCCACTGCTTCAGGCCATCAATGTCGATGGAGCAAGAAATGTTCTGGAAGCCGCTCTGGATGCGGGAGTCAGACGAGTGGTACATGTGAGCTCGATTACGGCAGTAGGTATTTGCGATGGAAAAAAGCCGCTTGATGAATCGTCGCCATGGAATTTTGACCGTATCAACCTCGAATATGCCCGGACAAAGCATCAGTCAGAGCTTGCCGTGGCATCGGCCATTAAAAAAGGTCTTGACTGCGTGATTGTCAATCCAGCCTACGTGTTTGGAGCCGGTGACATCAATTTCAATGCGGGTCGTCTGATCAAGGATATTTATAACCGGAAAATCCCGTTCTATCCTCTTGGGGGCGTCTGCGTAATCGATGTCGAAATTGTAGCCGAAACCATTATTGCGGCAATGGAGAAAGGAAAAACCGGAGAGCGCTACATTATCGGGGGAGACAACGTTTCGTACAAAGAGCTTATGGAAACGATTTCGTCTGTTGCGGGAGTACCCAAAGTCGTATTTCCTCTGCCGTTCTGGATGGCGAAGGTGTTGAAATCGATACTCGATATGATCAAAACACGTAACGGAATATCGAAGCTCTTTAACCTTTCCATGTACAGAATCGCCTCTGAAAACCTGTTTTACGACTCTTCGAAAGCTGCTCGGGAGCTTGGCATGAGGCATGAATCTCATCTGAACAGCATCAGAAGTGCATTTGACTGGTATCGCGAGAGGGATATGCTGTAAGATAAACGCACTTTATATTCCTGCCTGCAGCAAGCGTAGTCTCCGGTCTGCGCTCGCAGCCTTTTCATCGATCGTTCGATATATTTTCATCCATTTTTCCAGCAATATCCATGCCGTCAAACACTATTGTTGAGCGAGTTGCTGCGGATCTCAGCAAATATCCACCGTTCGATGTGCTCGATCCGTCAGTTCTTCTGGACCTTGCCTCCTGCATATCAATTCACTATCACGAAGAAGGGGAAGTAATATTCAATAAAGGCGATGTGCTGGGGGATGCTTCGTTCATGGTTATGAAAGGAGCAATCAGACTTTTTGACACCATCGACGGCGAAGAGGTGCTGGTGGATCTGTGTGATGAGGGGGATATTTTCGGGGTTCGGGCAATTTTCGGCGGCAGTACCTATGTTCTGAGCGCTCATGTTGCCGAAGAGAGTCTTGTCTATGAAATGCCGATCGAGAAAATACGAAGCCTCATTGCAGCCAATACCTCGCTTTCCATGTTTTTTGCAGGGGAGTTCGCAAAAAGCATGCAGGTGATGGAGAGAACCCTTACCAATGCATTCGATCAGCATCGGGTACGGTATAATGAACAGTCCTGCAGAAGCTTTCTCGAACACGAGACGCTCGAGGTGAAACCGGTGACCAATGTCATTACCTGCTCTCCTGATATCAGCGTCAGGGCGGCAGCGAAAATCATGTCGGACTGCAATATCGGTTCGATACTCGTCGTATCTCCGGAAAATCATCCGCTTGGCATTATTACCGATACCGATCTGCGCAAGAAGGTTGTCGCGCAGCCTGGCTCAGTCAATGAGCGTCCGGTGCACGAAATCATGAGCAGTCCGGTCTATACCATTACTGGCGGCAAAACAGTGGCCGACATGGTGATGCTGATGGTGAAAACCAAGCTTCGCCATTTCTGTATTACTGAAGACGGTACGGTGGACAGTCCGCTGCAGGGTATTATTTCAGAGCACGATATCATTACCTCTGAAGGAAACAACCCGGCAGTGATCATGAAAGAGATCATGGCTGCCGATCAGGTGGAGCAACTGAAAAAAGAACGTGACAAAGCCGAAAACCTGCTTCAGGTTTATATCCGTCAGGATGTGGCAGTTCATTTTATTTCGAATATCATCACTGAAATCAATGACGCCCTCATCGTCAAGGCGATAACCTTTGCTATTGCGGAACTTGAGCATGACGGTTTCCGCAGGCCGGCCTTACCATTCTGCTGGCTCTCTCTGGGCAGCGAAGGACGAAAGGAGCAACTGCTGCGTACCGATCAGGATAATGCTCTTCTTTATGCGGATCCGCCGGAGGGAAAGGAAGAGGAGGTTCACGATTACTTTCTTGCTCTCGGCCGGAAAGTTACAGCCATGCTTGTAGAAACTGGGTTCGAACAGTGCCCGGCAGAGGTTATGGCAAGTAATCCGCAATGGTGTCAGCCGGTATCGGTCTGGAAAAAATATTTCAGTCGCTGGATTCAGAATCCGGAACCGAAAGCTCTGATGCATTCAACGATCTTTTTCGATTTCCGTCCGGTTTACGGTGAGGCCGTTCTGGCTATGGAACTCAAGCGGAATATTTTCGAGGAAATTGCGACGGGCAGGGGATTTCTTGAGTTTTTTGCCAAGAATGCGCTTCAGAATCCACCGCCTCTCGGATTTTTCAGAAACTTCATGGTCGAAAAAAGCCGCGACCACGCCAATGAGTTCGATATCAAATCAAGAGCCATGATGCCGCTTTCAGACGCGGCAAGAGTTCTCGCTTATGAGTTGAGGGTTCCCGATTATCTGAGCACCTCCGAGCGGTTTCGTAAACTTGCGGAACTGATGACGCCGGAACGCGATCTCTGTCTTGAAGCTGCCGGAGCATATGAGTTTCTGATGCGGCTGCGGGTGGTGAACGGATTGCGGCTTGTTTCTTCAGGTCGCTATATCAATCCCGAAAATCTGAACAAAATAGACCGGCAGATGCTCCGAAATGTTTTTGCGACGATAGAGCAGGTACAGAAAACCCTTAACCTGAGATTCCAGCTTGACTATATCCGTGATTGATCGCGCAATCATAGAGGCGGGCCTGTTCCGTTGCAGGAAAAAAGCGTTGCCTCCTGATGTATGCCGTTACCTGATGGAAAACAGGAAGAAAATTCCGGCAAAAAAACCGCTGAACGAGGTTCGTTTCGTTGTTTTTGACACAGAAACAACCGGATTCGACCTGAAAACGGACAAAATCATCTCTATCGGAGCGATTGCGCTTACGGCACAGCGCATCGAAGTCGGGGATTCGTTCGAGGTGCTGGTACGGCAGGAAAAAGTAGGGGATCGTGAAGCGGTAAGCGTACACGGCCTGCTTCGAAAGGATATTGCGTCGGGTATAAACGAGATAAGCGCGGTTACGGCATTCCTCGATTATATAGGCAACAGCGTCCTTGTGGCCCAACATGCCGGTTTTGACATTACCATGGTCAACAGGGTACTCTGGAAGAATTTCGGCATCCGCCTTTTCAATGATGTCGTAGATACGGCAAGTCTTGCCAAAAGGCTTGAAAAAGGACCTTATTACAACCTTGCGCATAAGGCAGGGGAGTATCGGCTCGATAATTTATGCGAGCGTTACAATATACGCCTTCACGATCGCCACACGTCAGCAGGTGATGCCTACCTGACCGCACAGCTTTTTCAGCGCCTGCTGGCAAAGGGAAAAAAATCCGGAATCGATACTGCGGGCTCCCTGCTGATGACGTAAAGGTACCTGAAAACTCATGGTTTTCTCGAGAAAAGCATCATTCTTGGAGAATGGCCGCTGTCAAACGCCGAACCGTTGTAATCTCCGGCAATCGAATCTATCAAAAACCCTGCATTACGAAGCATATTCGTAATTTTTTCTTCGGAAAAGAGCGCGACAGATTCGGTAAAAGAGAGCGGTTCGCCCTTTTCGGGAGTGATGGTAATCGTTTTGGTGATACGCTGGTCGGTAAGCGACCGTTCTTCGATAACCGTCAGATTTCCGATAGTCCGACACGAACGCTCGACGAGGTTCTGCTTCAGATGAAGGGGATTTATCAGGTCGAGCACATACCATCCGCCACTGATAAGCGCCTGGTGAACATTGGCGAGCACCTGACGATCATCATCTTCCGTGTCAAAATAACCGAAGCTGGTAAAAAGCTGCACGACAAGATCGAAACGGTTGTCGTGCGGGAGTTTGCGCATGTCGCAGCAGGTGAAAGCAAGTTCGACGCTGCCTGCCGAGGCTTCGCTGCGGGCCGTATCGAGAAGAAAGGGAGAAAGATCGTTACCGGTTACGCTGTAGCCGAGACGGGCGAGTTCAAGAGCATGACGCCCGGCTCCACAGGCTATATCGAGTACGGTCAGAGAAGAGGGAGATATGTCGGCGAGTCTGGTGCGATCAAGAATGGTGCGTATGCAGCGAACTGCTTCCCCCGTATCCCTATGGCTGTACACCTGCAGATAAAGCGGATGATTGAACCACTCCGCAAACCAGGGCTCCCGGATATCGAAACCGGAAGAGTGATCGCTTTCAGACATGTTACAAGGAGAATACTGTAGTGAAAAGAGGTTGCAGGGCACCTGAAAAGCACCCTGCATCGAGGGAGAACAGTTACTTTACGGTATCGCTGACGGCTTTTGCGAGAATAGCCTGCTCATTTTCGCCGTTTGGAATACGGACATGTTTTTCAACAAATTTCCATGCATTGGTCTTCTCGGAATGAACGGAAAGAACAAGTTTCGCAACCTTGAAGTCACTTACACCGGTTTTTTTCCCTTTATCGCCGAACGTTTGTTTCTTTGCCATGACTTATACGATAGTTCTTGTGATTGTTACGCAATTCGCTTTTGCTAAAAGAACTTGAATGTAATAAAAAAATCACCTGTATACAAGCCAAAACCACCCGGCACGCTCGCTGCATCAACGGTTTTCAAGCAACACCCCTTTGTGATAGATGCCGATAGCCCGCCCTTTGAGTCTGCGTCCGATAAACGGGGTGTTCTGTGACCTGGATTTCATGTCATCCTTCGTGACCGTCCACTCAACGGCCGGGTCTATGATGGTCATATTTGCCTTTTCACCTGCCCTGAAGTAAACCGGCGCAAGGTTCATGATTTTCCTTGGATTGACCGAGAGCATTTCAATGGCTCTTCGCAGAGAGATAACCCCTGTTGATACCAGTTCCGTCAGGGTAAGCCCTACGGCGGTTTCCAGCCCGGTTATTCCGAAAGCCGCCTGATCGGAAGGACAATCCTTTTCGTGAGCGGCATGGGGAGCATGGTCGGTAGCAATGGCATCGATCGTGCCGTCGGCAATGGCATCGATCAGAGCCTGCTTGTTTTCAGCGGAAGCGAGAGGCGGCTTCATGATGAAGTTTCCTTTCGCTTCGGCCAGGAACAGATCTTCGTCGCTGAGGGTAAAGTGGTGGGGAGTTACTTCGCAGGTGACCTGCAGCCCTTCGAGTTTTGCCTGCCTTACAAGATCGAGCGCCGCTCTGGTGCTGATATGCGCCACATGGTAACGGGGCTGATTGAGCGGATCGTGCAGCTTATGCTGCTGGAGATATTTCATGAGCTGCAGATCTCTGGAAACGATAATGGCTTCGGCAACATCGGGAATGCCCTTCAGACCGAGAATGGTCGAAAAATGACCTTCATTCATTATCCCGCCTTTTGTCAGGGTTTTATCTTCACAGTGCTGAATGACGAGCAGGTCGAAATTTGAAGCATATTCGAACGCAAGTCGCATGATCTGGGTATTCTGAATAGCGGTACCGTCATCCGAGATCGCGGTAACTCCGTATGAGCGGAACTTTCCGAAAGGAGCGAGAGTTTCCCCCCGGCTTTCGACGGTCATGGCGCCGATGACTTCCAGATCGACCGGCAGCAGGGCGGAATGGTGCCTGATATAGGCGACGCCAAGCGGACTGTCGATTACGGGATGGGTATTTGGCATGAGCGCAACGCCGGTATATCCGCCGGCTGCGGCAGCAGCGGAACCGGTTTCAAGCGTCTCCTTGTACTCCTGTCCAGGCTCCCGGAAATGGCAGTGCATGTCGAAAAGACCGGGGACAAGCAGTTTGCCGTCGAGATCGATAACCCGGTCATCAGCGTTATGCGTCATATCGAAGCTGTCAAAAGATACGGATTCGATAACGCCCGAATCATCGATCCGTATTGATCCTGTTGTATCCAGGTTTTCAGCCGGATTGAGCAAATGTGCCCTTTGAAAAATAGTGCCCATGGTCGAAAGAGTGATTTAAAAAGATTAATGACGACGCAATCCGTGAATCATTGCCGGGAAATCCCCTGAAGAACCGATGCCGTGAGTGCCGTAAGTTCATAGGATTCACCCTTGAAACTGCTGCGCTTGCAGAGTCTGGCTTCAAGCATGTCGCCGGCAACGACTCGTCCGACACCCGCCGGCGTTCCAGTAAAGATAAGGTCGCCCTTGCGAAGTCCATAGAGAGCAGACAGGTAATGAACAAGAAAGGGCGGAGAAAAAATGGCATCCGAAAAATAACCGTGCTGAACACGCTTTCCGTTGCAGTCAAGAAAAATTTCAAGATCCTGCCAACTTCCCGCTTCGCTGCGGAGAACGAAATCGGATATCAGGGCGCTTTTTTTAAATCCTTTGCTTTTCAGCCACGGGTTTCCCTGTTTTTTTGCTTCAAGCTGCACATCCCTGAGCGTCATATCGAGGCCTACGCCGTAACCCTTGACTGCCTTGATGGCTTCCTCTTCCGGACAGTCGTCGCAATCCATACCGATCAGCAGGACGACTTCTGCTTCGTAATGCATGTTTTCGGAGAGCGGTCTGCCTTCGAATTCAGGAATCTGTGTTATACCGCCGGTTTCCACCGCCGTAGCGGGCTTGATAAAAACGACCGGTTCGAGTTGTTCGGCCGGCGGAACAAATTGCTGAGGGTTTTCTTCCCAAAGCAGCATTTCTCTGGCATGTTCAGGGTAGTTTTTTGCGATGCAGTAAACGGTACCTGGCGTAATGGACGAGGATTCTATAGATCGGGACATAAAAAACTGCGGTTTGTTGCTATCGGTTTATTGCAGTAATGTAAAATCATTAACGATGAACTACAACTCGAAGGCCCGAAGGAATGATGGTACTGAAAGATTGTTAAGTTTCTTATTTTGTTTTCGTATTGGTAACAAAAGGATCCGCTCAACGTTATTAACTGCAGACAGCATATCATGAGCTTCCTTACGGCATCGAAACAGCTCCTTCGAAAAGAACTGCTTGTCCGCAGAAAAATGCTGCCGGAACAGGAGTGGTTTGAAAAAAGCGCATTAATCGTATCGGAAGTGCTGAAGATCAGGGAGGTCGTCGAAGCAGAGCGTATTCTCGTTTATCTTTCAATCGATGCGACCAGGGAGGTTTACACCGGCGAGCTTGTCTCAATGCTTCGCGAGGCGGGCAAGACGCTTTTCGTACCGGTTGTGGATCAGCGGCGGCTTCTGGCTTCCCGGTACGAGCCGGGGCAAAAGCTCCGCCGCGGCATTTTCGGGCAGCCTGAACCCGAATCGGTCAATCCGGTCGACGCGTCCCTTCTCCAGGTTGTGCTGCTGCCGCTTGTAGCTGTTGACGAAAGAGGATTCCGCATGGGTTACGGAATGGGATTTTATGACCGGTTCCTTGCGGAACTCTCCTCACGCGACTGTTTTCCGTGCCGTACAGGACTTGCGTTCCGCTTGCAGATTGTGCCGGAATTACCTTGTGATTCATGGGATGAACCGCTTGATTATGCCGTGCATGAGGACGGATTGATGCATTTTATTTAATATTCACGCTTACTATGGAACAGCAAAACGTAACAACTGAAACCGCTCCGGGGCTGCCGGACCTTCGCAACCCCGCATACTATATCAACAGGGAGTTGAGCTGGATCGAGTTCAATCAGAGGGTGCTGGAAGAAGCGCTGATGCCCGCTGCCCATCCGCTTCTGGAGCGCGCAAAGTTCATCTCGATTTTCAGTTCCAATCTCGATGAATATTTTATGATCCGTGTTGCCGGTATCGAAGATCAGATGGATGCCGGTATTCAGGAACGAACCATCGACGGCCTGACACCTTCGGAGCAGCTCGAAAAGATCCGATCAAGAATTCTGCTGCAGCTTCATCAGCGTAACGACTGTTTTTATAACGATATTCTGCCGGCGCTGGCTGAAAAAGGTTTGGAGTTTATCCGTTTTGCCGATATGAGCGCCGAAAACCAGGAGGTTCTGCGCCTCTATTTCCGGCAGGAGATTTTTCCTGTGTTGACCCCTCTGGCTTTCGATACCGGCCACCCGTTTCCGTTTCTCTCGAATCTCTCCCTGAATCTCGCAATCGAGCTGGAGGATGAGGAGAGCTGTACGCATAAATTCGCCAGAGTCAAGGTACCGAGTATTCTGCCCCGGTTGCTCTATCTCGAACGCATCGAGAATTTGGTGTTCGAGGATGGAGTTTTTCGTTTTCTGTGGCTCGAAGATCTCATAGCCAACAACCTCGAGCTGCTGTTTCCGAAAATGAAAATCATCAACTCGCATCTGTTCAGGGTTATTCGTAACGCAGACATGGAAATCGAAGAGGATGAAGCAGGAGATCTTCTCGAAACGATAGAGCAGGGAATACGTTCCAGACGTTACGGCAAGGTTGTTCGTCTCGATATCGGGCCGGAAATGCCCGATTCGGTCAGAAAACTGCTGATGAACAATCTTGATGTGACCGAACGGAACATCTATGTAATATCCGGGGTATTGGGTCTCTCCTGCCTTATCGATCTCCTCAAGGTAGACCGTCCGGATCTAAAAGATGAACCCTTCGTACCGGTTAACAAGATAGACGAACAGTTCGAGGGAGATGTATTCAGTGCCGTCAGTGCCAAAGATCGTCTTCTCTATCATCCCTACGACTCTTTTCAGCCGGTTGTGGATTTCGTCACCCAGGCTGCCGAAGATCCCGATGTGCTTTCAATCAAACAGACTCTTTACCGGGTAGGAAGCAAATCTCCGATCGTCAAGGCGCTCATGAATGCCGTTGAACACGGCAAGCAGGTTGCCGTTCTGGTTGAGCTTAAAGCCCGATTCGATGAAGAGAATAACATTGTCTGGGCCAGAGCGCTTGAAGATGTCGGCGCTCATGTAATCTATGGGCTTCCAGGATTGAAGACCCATGCAAAACTTACCATGGTTGTCCGCAGGGAGCACCACAAACTGAAACGCTACCTGCATCTCGGTACCGGAAACTACAATACGGCAACAGGGAAAATCTATACCGATTACAGCCTTTTTACGGTCAACGAGCGTCTTGCAATGGAGGTGGCGGAACTGTTCAATGCCCTTACCGGTTACTCGAAATACACTGAGTACAAGAAACTTCTCGTATCGCCGATCAATACCAGAAAAAAAATCATCGGAATGATCGAGAGGGAGGTCGAACTGCACAGAAAAGAGGGCGGAGGCCGGATTATAATGAAAATGAACGCCCTTGTGGACGACAAAACCATCAGGGCTCTGTACCGCGCATCCTGTGCGGGCGTCCGGATCGATCTTATCGTGCGCGGCATCTGCTGCCTGAAGCCTGGCATTACCGGCGTCAGTGACCATATCAGGGTTATCAGCATCATAGGAAGATTTCTTGAACACAGCCGTGCTTATTATTTTACAAATGCAGGAAAGTGTGAGTTGTATCTTGGCAGTGCCGATATTATGCAGAGAAATCTCGACCACCGGGTTGAAACGCTCTTTCCCGTTCTTGATCGGGACATTATTCAGTTGGTAAAATCAGATCTTGAACTTATGCTCATCGATAACACCAAGTCATGGGAGATGCAACCGGACGGTTCGTATCGGAAAGTGAGTTGCGAAGGAGCTGAAATCAACAGCCAGAACATTTTTCTCAATCAGTCGGCAAGAAGAAAGTTTTCAAAAAAATTTAAAGCAGAAGAGTCATGAAGATTGCAGTTGGTAGCGATCATGCTGGTTTTGAACTCAAAAACTATGTTGTCCGGTGGCTTCAGGAAAACGGCCATGAACCTGTTGATATGGGCCCTTTCAATGAAGAATCGGTTGATTATCCTGATTACGCGAGAAAAGTTGGCGAAAGTATCGTGGACGGCACCTGTCAGGAGGGAGTTCTCTTATGCGGGACAGGTATCGGCGTTTCGATTTCGGCGAACAAGGTGAAGGGCATACGAGCCGCTCTGGCCTGCAGACCGGAATTCGCAACGCTTGCACGGCAGCATAATAATGCAAATATTATCTGTTTCTCTGCAAGGTTTACCGACAGGGAAACCATTGCGAAAAGTCTTGAAAACTGGTTTGCAGCTGAATTTGAAGGCGGAAGACATGAAAGAAGAGTCAATAAAATCGAACCATGCTGCTGAGTGAGTGTATAGAAAATTGTCTTGACAGAACATATCCGTTTTTTACCGACACAGCCTTTGCCGCGGAGGTTCTCGACATCATGCAGGAAAAGGGCATTGAGAGTGCTCCTGTCCTGCATGACGGGAAAGCTGTAGCTGTTGTAACGCTTGCAGATCTTTTGCCGGCACGACGGCATCCGGAAACGGAAGCCCTCCGTCTTAGCGAGATGCGCATCAGCGAGGTAAAAAGCATAGGTCGTCATGAACATCTTTTCGATCTTTTCGAACAGTTACCCTCATTTGTTCATTCAATTATTCCGGTATCCGATGACGACGGCAGGTATACCGGCATTGTCGAACAGGTAAAAATCCTTCGACAAATTGCTGAGGTGTTCCATCTCGGAAAGGAAGCGACGACTCTTGAACTCGATCTGCCGTCGCACAGCCTGAAACTCTCGGAAGTTATTGCCACTCTCGAAAAAAACGATGCGACACTCCTGAGCTTCGGTTCATACTTTGCCGGTTCCGATAAAGAGCGGATAATCGTCACCTTCAGGGTTCAGACACACGATCAGTTCCGCCTGGTCAAAAATATGGAAAAATACGGCTATACGGTTCGCTACGCTTCACCGCTGTCGCAATCGGAGTATGACGAACTGAGAGAAAAGGCGCTTGAATTCATACGATATATGGATATGTAGCCCCTGTCATTTCGCTAAAAACAGGGGACGCTCCTTATTATTATGACATAATTCCCCCTACGCAAGAACAGGCAGCATCGAAAACCTTTTCAATCGATATCCCATGCCGAGAGGAGCAAGACTTGACGCACCAGGAACGCTGCACCACGTGATGGTTCGCGGCATCGAAGGAAACCGCATCGTCGAAGATGATTCCGACCGCAACTATTTCGTTACCCGTCTGGGCATCGTAGCTGCGGCATCCGGCACAAACATTTATGCCTGGGCGCTGATGACCAACCATGCGCATATTCTGTTGAAAAGCGGACCGACCGGTCTCTCCTCCTTTATGCGCAAACTCCTGACCGGCTATGCATCTTACTACAACCGAAGGTATAAGCGCCACGGGCATCTGTTCCAGAACAGATATAAATCGATTGTCTGCGACGAGAATGCCTATTTTCTCAAATTGGTCAGCTATATCCATCTCAATCCCTTACGAGCAGGTCTTGTCTGTTCGCTTGACGAACTTGAGCGCTATCCCTGGTGCGGCCATGCCGTCATCATGAAATTGATCCACCGGGAATGGCAGGAACGGGCATATGTTCTTGGCTGTTTCGGAGATCGTGAATCTTCAGCCTGTAAAACATACCGTGAATATGTTGCGTCGGAATGTGGACTTGGTAGACAACCGGAGCTGACCGGAGGAGGATTGACCCGTTCTCTTGGCGGATGGTCGGAAGTCAAAGCCCAGCGGCAACGTGGAGAGAAATCCTTCAGTGACGAAAGAATACTGGGTAGTGAAGGATTTGTGAAAGAAATCCTGAAAGAAGCTGAAGAACATAGAAAAGCCCAATTTCCGGCCATACCGCTTGAACTCGAAGCCCAGAGGCGATTGGATGAGCTTTGTCGTGAAGCGGGAGTCTCGCTCCAGGCACTGCAGGGCGGAAGCCGTAATCGAACATGTTCTTTGATACGCAGACAAGTGGTGCGGGAGTATGTAGAAGAACTGGGGATGTCGTATGCCGGAGCGGCGAGGGTGCTGGGTGTTTCTGCTTCAGCGGTGACTCAGATACTCCTGAGGAAATAATTGTTGCAATAATAAGGAGCGTCCCCTACGTTATTTTAGCGAAAAGGCTATCCGTAATGCCTAACTGCTGCGAGGACTGTGCCGAGAATGCGAAAATCCATGTCTGGCGTGATGGCTATCGGGTGATAGATCGGGTTCTCAGGAACAAGCGAAACCGCTCCGCCGACGGTGATGGAGAGCGTTTTGACGGTCACTTCGCCGTTGATGCTCGCTATGACCACCTGACCATGTTTGGCTTTTTCACTTGCTTCGACAAGCAGCGTATCGCCGTGCATGATGCCGATATCGATCATGCTGTCGCCGTTGACCTTGAGCGCATAGATGTTCTTTTTACCGCGAATCCAGGAGGAAGGCATATCGAGATACTCCTCTACCTCGCCGCCTGCGATATCTGGCGTACCCGCAGGAACTGCGGCAATATAGAGGGGAACTCTTGCAAGCTGCTCTCCTGTGTCCCGCTCCGCGTCACCATGCAGAACATGACGCATCTGACGTTCAAGCAGATTGAGCCGGATTCCGAAATCAACTTCGGGCAACGAGATTTCAGCCTCTCCTTTGAGCATTTTGCCCCTGCCGGAGAGCACCCATTCCGGATTGACGGGAAATTCCCTGCATAGAGACATCAGAACGGATGCGGTCGTTCCGCCCTTATCGTTTTCGATTTCGGAAACCCGGTTGCCGGAAATACCTGTTTTTATCCCGAACTCATCCTGACGGAGACCAAAATGATCGCGAAGTGCTTTGACGCGCCGGCCGAGAGAAAGAACTGTTTCCATTGTTCCGCATGTTTACTGTTTACCAATAGAATTATCGGATAATCGGTAATAAAGAAAACGATTTTCACTATTATCCGAATTTACGAAAAAATCAGGACAATATGCAAGTGTTCATGCAGACGAGGCCTGTGGCGGTAATGGATAAAACAGAGAATACGCGCGCCCATGCCTCAAATTTCGGTACTGATGCATATCAATCGACCCGAGCAGGTATTCCGGGCGTTATCCGAAAGCGCTCCGCGGCATTTCCATTTCGTCACGATATTTGTACCTTGACAGATAGATCCACATACAAAAACCGGATGGGCGCCATGCTGGCCGATGATTTCTGAAGCGCCTGAATGTTATCAATCACTTTTTATGAATACAGATATTTCAGCCGTTCTTGCAAAACGGATCCGGGAGCGTGCATCGGAGATTTTTCCTGAAACGGTTTCGCTGCGCAGAGAGATCCATCTGCATCCGGAACTCTCCTATGAAGAGGTACGAACGACCGCACTGATAATCGATTATCTGCGAAAGATCGGCATCGAGCCGGAGCCGCCTTTTCTTGAAACCGGTGTCGTTGCCCTGATCCGCGGCGAAGGGAATGATTGCAGCAAGCGGAGTCTGATAGCCCTGAGAGCCGATATCGATGCGCTGCCGGTCACTGAAGAAAACAGCCACGGTTTCTGTTCGGCCGAACCAGGAAAAATGCACGCCTGCGGGCATGATATGCATACGGCCATGCTGCTGGGAGCAGCCAAACTGATTATGGAGTTCCGTTCCGAACTGCGAGGCGACGTGCTGCTGATTTTTCAGCCTGCCGAGGAAAAAGCACCGGGCGGCGCAAGGCCGTTGATTGAAGCCGGTCTTTTCAGGCGATTCAAACCGGATGCCATTATCGGACAACACTGTTTTCCAAGCGTGGAAACCGGCAAGGTCGCACTCTCAAAAGGCAGTTTCATGGCTGCTACGGATGAGTTGTATTTTACGGTTCATGGACAGGGCGGGCATGCGTCGGCTCCGCATAAGGCTGCGGATCCGGTGCTTGGCGCAGCGCATATCATTACCGCGGTTCAGCATCTTGTGAGCCGCGTTGCCCCTCCGCATGAACCGGCCGTTGTCTCCATCGCATCTATTCACGGCGGTAACGCTCCGAATGTGATTCCCTCTACCGTGACGATGTCGGGCACCATGCGCACCATGAACGAGTCGCTGCGAGCAAAGCTCAAAGAGCGGCTTAGGGAAACGGTGACCTGTACCGCCAGAGCTCTGGGAGTGGAGGCGAAACTTGAAATACGAACCGGGTATCCCGTACTGGTCAATGATCCGGAGGTAACCGAAGAAGCGAAAACCTTCTGTCGGGAGTTTCTTGGCGAACGGAATGTGCTGCAGAGCGAATCGCTGATGACAGCTGAGGATTTTGCCTATTATCTGCAGGAGGTTCCAGGAACCTTCTGGCAGATCGGAACCGGTACCGGTTCGGCGGAAGGAGGCAATACCCTGCACTCGGCAACCTTCAATCCCGAAGAGCGGGCTCTGGAAACCGGAACCGGGCTGCTTGCCTATGCCGCATTCAGGTTTTTTATGTAAAACATGCTATAACGGCGCAGCTGCCTTACTACAACGCCAAAGCGCTCCCTGTGGAGCGCTTTGGCGTATATAATACGACCAATCACATTCAGGCTTTTCCGTTCGAGCCGAGAACATTCATGATTTTGTGGATATAGAGTTTCTTGAGGGAATCCCTTGCAGGTCCGAGATATTTTCGCGGATCGAACTCTTCGGGTTTTTCATCGAGCACCTTGCGGACAGCTGCCGTCATGGCAAGTCGCCCGTCGGAATCGATATTGATTTTACAAACAGCGGACTTGGCCGCAAGACGAAGCTGATCTTCGCTGATGCCGATTGCGTCTTTGAGTTTGCCGCCGTGCGCGTTGATGATCTGAACAAGCTCCTGGGGAACGGAGGATGCGCCATGAAGTACAATCGGAAAGCCCGGAATGCGCTGCTCGATTTCGCTGAGAATGTCGAGACGGATTTTTGGATCTTCGCCGGGTTTGAACTTGAATGCTCCGTGCGAAGTTCCGATGGAGATGGCAAGACTGTCAACGCCGGTTTTCGAAACGAAGTCTTCTACCTCTTCCGGCTGGGTATAAGTGTGATGGGCAGCGGAAACTTCGTCTTCGATACCTGCCAGCACACCGAGTTCGCCTTCGACGGTAACATCATATTGATGAGCGTATTCGACAACTTTTTTCGTGAGAGCGACGTTATCTTCATAGGAAAGGTGAGAGCCGTCAATCATGACCGACGAAAAACCGGATTCGATACAATCCTTGCAGAGTTCGAAACTGTCTCCGTGATCGAGATGAAGCACGATAGGTACCGGAGTACCGAGTTCAGCAGCATAGGCTACCGCTCCCTGAGCAAGGAATTTCAGAAGCGTTTCGTTAGCGTAGCTTCTCGCTCCCTTGGAAACCTGAAGGATTACCGGTGAAGCAGTTTCGGCACACGCCATGATGATTGCCTGTAACTGCTCAAGATTATTGAAGTTGTAGGCCGGAATGGCATAACCGCCCTTGACGGCTTTTGCGAAAAGGTCGCGGCTGTTGACAAGTCCCAGATCTTTATAGCTTACGGACATCTTTTCCATAGAAAGGTTTTGCTTAATTGTTTATTTTGCGGCGAATTTTTACTCTGCATACAGCTTATTCTGCAGTTTAACTGTTTACCAATATAATATATTTGTTTCGCATTAAAGAAAACTCAAGCGGTCACTATCTATAAACCATGGACTACCATACCCCGGCGATCATAAAAAAAGGATTGATTGTCGTTTTTGTCTCATTAGGCTGCACAGCTTCGGCTATAGGAAAAAACACAACGCCGCTTCTGCCGGCAGTGGCGGTCGTTCCGCTGAAACCGACCGAAACACAACAGGCGGCGGGTAAATATGTAACCCAGTATCTGCTGAAAAACCATTACCGCAAGGTTCCGGTAAATGACTCCCTCTCACAGCAGATTTTCCAGCGCTATCTTGAGCATCTTGACGGGAGCAAGAGTTATTTCCTTGCCGGGGAGGTATCGTCTTTGAAAAAGTTTTACGGAAATCGTATCGATGACGAGTTTCTTCAGGGAAAAACGACCTCCGGCTTTGCGGTTTACAACCAGTTTCTGCGCAGGGCTAAAGAGAAAATGCGGTTTATGAAAGCCACAGCAGATACCGTGCGTTTCGATTTCACCAGACCGGAATCTCTCGATCTTGACCGGAAAAACGATCCCTGGCCGGCAGACAGAAAGCAGCTGCAGGCACTCTGGAAAAAAGAACTCAAGTACCAGTGGCTGAACATGAAGTACTCGGAAGGGAATGACAAGTCGATCCGTACCGAGCTTTCAAAAACGTTTGCGAACCGACTCAAGCTGCTGAACCAGCAGAAACCCGATGATGCGCTGCAGGCATACATGTATGCGGTAACGACCTCATTCGATCCGCACACCAGCTATTTCTCGCCCGACGAATTCGAAAACTTTCAGATCGATCTCAGTCGTTCACTCGAAGGCATAGGCGCCCGACTGCAGATGGAAAGCGAATATACCGTTGTCAATGAGGTTATTCCCGGCGGCCCGGCATTCAGAAGCAATTTATTGAAAAAATCCGACAGGATTATCGGAGTCGGTCAGGGGGCAGCAGGGGAAATTATCGATGTGCGAGGATGGAGAATCAACGATGTAGTGAAACTGATTCGAGGGAAAAAAGGGACTTCTGTCCGCCTTAAAATTTACCCGGCAAGCCAGGGAGGCAGGGGCCCGGCAAAAATCGTCAGACTGCTGCGCGACAAGGTCGATCTGCAGGAGCAGGCCGCCCGGAAAAGCATTATAGAACGGGAAAAACATAAAATCGGAGTTATCACCATCCCGTCTTTTTATCTGGACTTTGAAGGCCAGAAGCTTAACGTCAATAATTACAACAGCACGACAAGGGATGTTTCGAGAATTCTCGGCGAACTCGGTACCGCCGGCGTCGATGCCGTGATCGTCGATCTGCGGGACAACGGAGGCGGTTCACTCGAAGAAGCCGTCAACGTAACCGGGCTTTTCATTCCGACAGGCCCGGTGGTTCAGATCAGCAACTCTTCGGGCGGAAAAATGGTGCTGCGCGATGAAGACAGGCGGGTGCTCTATAACGGACCGATCGCCGTTCTGGTTAACCGTTACAGCGCTTCCGCATCTGAAATCTTTGCCGCTGCGATTCAGGATTATGGCCGAGGGGTTATTATAGGAGAGCGCACATTCGGCAAAGGAACGGTTCAAAGCCTCGTCAAGCTGAACCGCCCGTTCAGTTTTCTTTCGAAACAGACGGAACTCGGCCAGTTGAAGCTGACTGTCGCGAAGTTTTACCGGATCTCGGGAGGCAGCACACAGCACAAAGGCGTATCTCCGGATATTTCGATTCCCTCTCTGATCGATACGGCTACAATTGGAGAGGACACCTATACCAGCAGTCTTCCCTGGAGCACAATTTCAAAAACCTTTTATCGACCGGTTTCCGCTATTTCGCAAAATGAAATCGGCAGGCTCAGGCAGAGTTATCAGACCGGAGTCATTAAAGAAAGGACAAGCAGGGAGTATGTGAGGGATCTCGGCATACTGAACCGTATCAGAAAAAGAAAAACGGTATCCCTGAGCGAAGCGGCATTCAAGGCTGAAAATGAAGAGCTGAAGAGAATTGAAAAACGGTGGATGAACGAAGATGACAGCCTGAAGGAAAAAAGTTACTACGATTTCATGCTGAACCGTTCGGCAGACATCATGAACGACCTGATCGGGATAAAAAAATCCGGACAGGCGGGATCGCCTGCCCGAAGAATGCTGTCGCTGAATTAGGCGACAGAATAGACCTACAGCAACTTTTTTGCTTCTTCAAGTTGTATTGCTACGGAGTCGAAGGAGCAGCTGCCGTGCGTTTTTTTTGCTTTGATGCTCGCTTCCGGTTTAAGAGCCGCGTAAATATCGCTCTCGAACAGCTCCGAAAACGTTTTATACACATCTAGGGTGATACCGGGAAGCGTAGTGCCGGACATGAGGCTGTGAGAGACGATTCTGCCGGTAACCCGGTGAGCGTCCCTGAACGGAAGCTGTTTTTTTACCAGATATTCGGCAATCTCGGTGGCAAGGCTGAGATCATCGGCCGTGAGCTTTGCAAGCCGTTCCTCTTTGAGTGCGGTGTGTTCGAGCAGCTTTCCGAAAATCGAGACGCTCTCGATGGTCGTTTCGGCCGTATCGAAAAGTGGTGGTTTGTCCTCCTGCATATCCCGGTTATAGGAGAGAGGAAGCCCTTTCATGATGGTCAGCATGGTGATGAGACTGCCGTAAACCCTTCCGGTTTTTCCCCGTACCAGTTCCGCAATATCAGCGTTTTTTTTCTGCGGCATAAGCGAAGAGCCGGTGGCAAAGGCGTCGCTGATTTCAAGGTAGCCGAACTCGTAGGAGCTCCAGAGGATCAGATCTTCGGCAAATCTTGACAGGTGCATCATCACCATCGAACAAACGGAAATAAACTCGATAACGGTGTCACGGTCACTCACGGCATCGATGCTGTTGGAGAACACTCCGTCGAAATCAAGCAACTCTGCGCTTCTTGCGGGGTTGAGCGGAAGGGTGCTTCCGGCAAACGCCGCCGCACCGAGCGGAGAGATGTTGACCCGCTTGAGAAGATCGGTCAGCCGGTCGCGGTCGCGCCGGAACATGTTGAAATAGGCGAGGTAGTAATGACCGGCAGATATGGGCTGTGCCCGCTGCAGATGGGTGTAGCCGAAAATGATCGTCTCCCTGTAGGTTTCAGCCTTTGAAACGAGTGTTTTCTGCAGTCCCTGCAGTGCCGTACCAAGCGTACGGATCTGCCGACGGAGATAGAGCCGGGTATCTGTGGCAACCTGATCGTTCCGGCTTCTTCCTGAGTGTATTTTTCCTGCTGCGGCACCTATTTTCTCTTTCAGGCGATTTTCGATTACCGTATGAATATCCTCGTCTTCCCAATGAGGCACGAGATCGCCCGCTTCGAGTTCCGCTCCGATTTCCCGCAGGCCGCGAATAATCTGCCCTGACTCCTCTTCGGAAATTATTCCCTCTTCTGCCAGCATGGTGACGTGGGCGGTCGAGCCCTCTATATCCTCCCTGAAAAGAGCTTTATCGACATGCACCGATGAAGAGAAGCGGAGCGCGTCACGGTCGAACGGCTCGGAAAACCGGCTCTGCCAGAGAAGTTCTTTCTTGTTGCTCATGAAAATCGTTGTGTTGTTAGCAAGAGATATCAATGCAATACGGAGGAGTTGCAATCGGTTCGACGCTCCTGAGAGGTATCCGCAAGGAAATTACCGTCAGGAGCGTAACCGTTGCGATTACAGACCGGGGTTGACCTGGCTGAAGGTTTTCATGCCAAGCCCATACAGGTGAATGAACCCTGCCGCCGCATTGTGGTTGAAGGTATCGGCTTCGGTGTAGGTTGCAAGTTCCTCGTTGTAGAGCGAGTTGGGCGAGTTCCTGCCGAGCAGCGATACGCCTCCTTTGTAGAGCTTCAGACGAACCATGCCGGTAACCGGCTTCTGGGTTTCGTCGACGAACGCATCGAGCGCTTTGCGTATCGGCGAGAACCAGGTGCCGTTATAGATGATATTGGCATAGTCCTGGCTGATGTTCTTCTTGTACTGGAAAACCGTCTTTTCAAGCGTCAGGCGCTCCAGCTCGCGGTGCGCGAAGTGCAGGATGGTTGCTGCCGGTGCCTCGTAGATTTCACGCGACTTGATGCCGACGACGCGGTTTTCTATCATATCGAGACGACCGATACCATTTGCCGCGCCGATGTCGTTGAGTTTCTGGATCATGTCGAGTCCGCTCATGCGCTCGCCGTCGAGAGCTACCGGTATGCCTTCCACAAATTCGATCTCCACCGCTGACGGAGTATCGGGCGCATTTTCCGGAGAGGTGGTGATCTGGTAGGCATCCTCGGGCGGGGTCACCATGGGATCTTCGAGCACACCGCACTCGATACTGATGCCCCAGATGTTCTCGTCGATCGAGTAGGGGCTTTTCTTTGTGGCCGATACCGGTATGTTATGCTCGAGAGCATAGGCGATCTCTGCCTCGCGCGAAGTGAACTCCCATTCGCGCAGGGGAGCAAGAATTTTCAGATGGGGAGCGAGCGCCGCGAAGGTCACTTCGAAACGCACCTGGTCGTTTCCCTTTCCGGTACAGCCGTGGGCGAGCATGGTGCAGTCCTCTTCGAGAGCGGCATCGACAAGCGCTTTGGCGAGCAGCGGACGCCCGAGCGCCGTTGCCAGCGGATAGACATCCTCGTAAAGGGCGCCGGCTTTCAGTGCCCTCCAGATATACTCTTCAACGAAGGTTTTGCGGAGATCGACAAACCTGAAAGCCGAGGCTCCCGTCGAATATGCTTTTGATTCGAGGTTTTCGATCTCTTTCTGCTGACCGAGGTTACCGGTAACGGCAACAATTTCGGCGTCATATTTGTCTTTGAGCCATTTGATCATCACGGAGGTATCGAGGCCTCCGGAATAGGCAAGTGCGATTTTTTCCTTACTCATGCGTTACGTAATTGATTGTCAGTTTTTGGAAAGATTTTCTTGAATATAGGATATCACCTGTGAAATCTGCGCTACGGAAACGGGAATAACAAGCACGGTATCATCGCCTGCAATGGTACCGAGAATCTGCGAATTTTTCAGCTGGTCGAGAAAAGAACCTACGCCGTGCGCTCTTCCCGGAAGGGTTTTAATAATAACGACGGCTTCATTAGACTGAATGGAAAGCACCTCGACTTCTACAAGTCCCTTGATGATATTGCCCGGATTTTCTTCCGGCAGAGCAAGACGGTAGCCGTTCAGGCCTTTGGAACGGATGATGCCAAGCTCCGAGCAGTCTCTCGACAGTGTGGCCTGAGCCACTCTGATACCGGCCTCTTCAAGCAGTCTAATGAGATCGTGCTGATTGCCGACCTCATGAAGATGCAGCATCTCTCTTATTTTCGACTGCCGTACCTGTTTGTTCATCGCTCAGGCCCTGATGTTTTTAGCCGCATTGAGAAGCCGGTGGGTGAGATGAAACTTGCGGTACTCCTCATGATTGAGCAGTTTCACAAGCAGGGCTTTCTGGACATGCAGCCGGTTTTCCGCCTCGTCGAGAATCACCGATTGCGGCCCGTCCATGACCTCTGCGGTGATTTCCTGACCGCGGTGTGCCGGCATGCAGTGCATGACGACTGCCGAGGGTTTTGCCAGACGAAGCAGGTCGCTGTTGATCTGGAAAGGGGAAAATATTCTCAGCCGCTCCTCGAACTCGTCCTCCTGACCCATGCTTGTCCATACGTCGGTATAGAGCGCATCCGCTCCGGCTGCGGCTTCAGCGGGATCGTGCAAGACCTCGATTTTACTTACCCCTGATGCCCGGGCCGCTTCGAGCAGTCCGCTGTCCGGGGTATAGCCTTCAGGACAGGCTAACACAAAGTGGAAGGGGAGTATGCCGGCAAGTTCTATCCAGGAGTTGGCGACGTTGTTGCCGTCTCCGACAAAAACCACCTTGATGCCGTCGTGCCACAACCCTCTTTCATAAAGGGTAAAGGCATCGGCCAGTACCTGACAGGGATGCGAAAGGTCGGTCAGGGCGTTGACAACCGGAATCGTGGCGTTTGCCGCAAGTCCTTCGATGATGCTGTGCTCATGCAGACGGGCGACAATGGCATCGTTATAGCGGGAAAGCAGACGCGCGATATCCTCAACGGACTCTCTCGATCCCACCCCTATCGATTTGCCTTCGAGACTGATTGCGTATCCCCCGAGTTCATGAATGCCGAGTTCAAAGGAAACCCTCGTGCGCAGTGAGGGTTTGTTGAATATCATGGCAACTGTCCTGTCTTTAAGCGGCAGAAATGGCGCATCTGCCTGCGGGGCATTCCTTTTCTGCTTGATATGCAGGGAATACTCGAAAAGTTCAATGATTTTAGCGGCATCGAGCCTGGAAAAACCAAGGAAGTCGCGTTTTCCGGAGTACGCCGGTTTCAGTGCCTGTTCCATAAGGGGTTATCTGTTTTCTTGTTGATCGTTATCCTGTTCGGCAATAAACTGGGTGCCGATACCCTCATGCGTAAAGATTTCAAGAAGAAGCGAGTGGGTGAATTTGCCGTCTATCAGATGAATTTTTCTGACGCCGCCATCCAGCGTCTTGAACGCCGAAAGCACTTTCGGAATCATGCCGCCGGAAATAATACCCTGTTCGATAAAATCCGCGGCTTCCGCCTTGCAGATGGTTTTCAGAATCCGCTCACCAACCTGTATTCCTTCGACATCGCTGACATAGATCAGTTTTTCTGCCTTGAGAGCGATAGCAATACTGCTTGCGGCATCGTCTGCGTTGATATTGTAGATGTTGCCGTTATGATCGTAACCGACCGGAGCGATTACAGGAATGAGCCCTGCGCGGCAGAGCAGATCGATGTAGTCGGTATTGATCGACTCGACGTCGCCGACGAGACCGAGTTTTTCGGCATTCGGACCGGGAACGGCCTTTATGGTATCGGCATCGAGCCCGGTAACGCCGACTGCCTTGCCCCCATGTTCGCTCAGAAGCCGCACAATATCCTGATTTACCTTGCCGGCAAGGGTCATCTGCACAACGGTTATCATGTCGTTATCGGTAACGCGTTTGCCGTGCACGAACTGGGAGACGAGCCCAAGCTTTTCGGCCGTGCGGGTGATGGCATCGCCTCCGCCATGCACAAGCACTACATTGATGCCTACTTTTCTGAGGAGGGTGACATTCTGGGCGAAACTGTTCTTGAGTAACTCATCTTTCATGGCGGAACCGCCATACTTGATGACAAATGTTTTCCCCTCGAATTTGCGGATGTAGGGCAGGGCCTCGATGAGCACCTGGCCGATAGCCGCTTCCGGAGCCTTTCTTGAGGAAGATGTGAATTCGCTGCACAAAGGATTCATTCTCGATATAGTGTGTATTGCTGTTTCGGGTTTCAGGAGCGGATTCAGCTCCTGTAGCTTCCATTGATTTCAATATACTCTTTACTCAGATCGCAGGTCCATACTGATGCACGCCCGGATCCGCCGCCAAGACGCACAGTCATGATATAGGACGGTTTTTTCAGGATGATGGCCGCATCTTCTTCGGAAAAATCAGCCAAGAATCCAGGCTTGAGAACGGGCAGATCGTCAAAAAGGATCTCTACCTCCTCCTGCCTGAAAAAAGCTCCCGATCTGCCGGCGGCAGCTATGATTCTGCCCCAGTTGGCATCCTCTCCGTGGAGGGCGGTTTTAACGAGCGGCGAGTTGGCTATGGTTTTTGCCGCCAGTTCGGCCTCTTCGTCCGAGACGGCACCCTCGACACGAATACCGACAAGCTTGGTCGCACCTTCACCGTCGATGACAATAAGCTTTGCAAGAAAGGTCATGAGCAGCTCCAGCGCTTCGGCAAAAACAGCGGCATCCTGACTCTGTTCCTGAATGCGGGGCCCTTTTCCGCCGGCAAGAATCGACACCATATCGTTGGTGCTTGTATCGCCATCAACGGTGATGGCGTTGAAACTGTTTCTGTTCGCTTTTCGAAGCATCTCCTGAAGCAGCGCGGGTTCGATCGACGCGTCGGTGGCAAGAAAAGAGAGCATGGTGGCCATGTTCGGGCAAATCATGCCCGATCCTTTGGCGATACCGCTCAATCTTGCCGTGCCGTCAGAAAGTCGGACATCGAGCGCGAAAAACTTGGGAAAGGTGTCGGTGGTCATGATCGCTTCGGCCGCATCGAGGCATGATGCCTGTTGCAGGGCTGAGGGCAATTCCGGCATGGCATCGAGAATTTTCCGCATGGGCAGAAACTGGCCGATCACTCCGGTTGACGCCACCAGCACATCTTCAGGGGCCAACCCTAACAGCCTTGCGCTCTCTTCCGCCATTGCCGAAGCATCCAGGAGCCCCTGCTGCCCGGTTGCCGCGTTGGCGTTTCCGCTGTTGCAGACGACCGCCCTCATGATGCCATTACGCTCCCTGAGGTGTTTTTTCGAGAGCATTACCGGAGCGGCACAACAGAGGTTGGTGGTGAAAACGGCCGCAGCCGAAGCCGGTCGCTCCGAGAGCAGGAGCATGAGATCTTTTTTATTGTATTTGATAGCCGCTGAAATTCCTGCGGATTGAAAACCATCCGGCCAGAATCCGGCATCCTCCGTTCCGGATGAAAGCAGGGGAGTCACCGTTTGAGGCCAGATGGTCGAAGCGGCCAGTTCCCTTGTTGTTTCGAGCGCTTTCTGAAAATTAATGATCACGATATGATTGCGGTTGTTAAATATCAGAGTAATCCAAGCGTTTCATCCATTCCGAGCATGATGTTCATGTTCTGCACAGCCTGGCCAGCAGCTCCTTTCAGGAGATTGTCGATAGCGCTGACGATGACCAGACGGCCGTTTTCCGGGCCGTAAGCGATATGAATATCACAGAAATTGGTCATGGCTACATGACGAACCTCCGTCATACTGCTGCGTACGCGCACAAAAGGAGCTGCAGCATAAAAGCTCCGGTAGAGTTCCTGTATGGCATTCGTTTCAACCGGGCCCTTAAGCGAAACGGTGAGCATCGAATAAATCCCTCTGGTAAAAGGACCTATCACCGGAGTGAAGGTAAAATCAAATGATGGCTCGGAAGCTGACGAACCGAGAGCCTGCATGATTTCAGGCGTATGCTGATGATGACATACCTTATATGCCCGCATGTTTTCACTCATTTCGGAAAATGAGAGTTCTGTTTTGCTTGTGCGTCCGGCGCCTGAAATGCCTGAAACCGAGGTACAGCTGACCGTTCTGACGCTGAAAGAGTTATCAGGTACGAGAAAGAGCGGAGCAAGGGCAAGAATGATACTCGTCGCGTAACACCCCGGATTGCTCACTGCCCGCGAACGGGCGATTTCATCCCTGAACAGTTCAGGCATGGCATAGGTCATACAGGCGTCGGCCGGCTTGGACTGCCTGTAATAGGTTTCGTGTTCATTGATATTTTTCAGCCTGAAATCTCCCGAAAGATCGATTACGGTTCTGCCCGACCGCACAAGCCCAGGCACAATATTCAGGGCTTCGCCATGCGGAAGCGCAAGAAAACAGATATCGCTTGTACTCTCGCCTTCATAGCGCTGCAACTCCATATCGCAGGAGATCGATGGGTAGAGATCGGAAAACCGCTTTCCGGCCTGTGAAAAAGCGTAAAGCGCTTCAAGCCTGACGGATGGATGGCGGAGCAGCAGCCGCACAAGCTCAGCGCCCGAATAACCGGATGCTCCGATAACGGAAGCCGAATACTTCTTCCCGGTGGCGGGTGAGATGTCTGAATGCGCCATAAATTTCTTTTGCCAATGAATGAATAAAGTGCCGTCACAGTGCCTGAAACCTGCGATGATATTCTATTTACGCGATATAATGAAATAGTTGTAAGAAAAAAAACAGGATATCATTCATGAATACCCATTCATGCGGTGAATATATATTCAATAAAGTGAATATATTACACTTTTCGTACGAATTTTCAAGAGTCTTCCTGATATTTTTCCCATTCCGTAACCTGATGCGGCTTTTTTGGTGAAATACTTTTTCATCTGCAATTCTCGCTTCGGATTGCTATCATATAATCATGATGATACTCATCCGCGATAAACCGCTGGCCGACAACCCCGGAAAAACAGAAGCCCGGAACAATTTCATGCCGGCAGTACGAAGAGTCTCTCTGCTGTTGCTCATTCTGACAGGGGGGTGCGTTCGAAATACCGGTACCATCGAAGAACACCGTTCAGCTACCTCAGGAAAGCTCCTTGTGGCTGTTGACAAGCCTCTTGGCGCTGCAGTGAGGGCCCAGGCAGGAATTTTCAGGGCACACTACCCGGAAACATCCATTACCGTGAAACCCGATATCTCGGGAAAAACTCTGCTCGCGCTCCTGAAAGGCGAAGCCGACGCGGTTCTTATAAACGGTTCTACGACCCCGGCCGAAGACTCTCTGCTGGCTGATCCGAAACGTCCCGGCAGGAAAGAGGCGGTTGCCCGCGATGCCATAATCTGCATTGTCAATCGGAACTGCCCGGCAGATTCGATCACCGTTGACAGACTTGAAACCATGCTTTCCGGGCAAAACCATGGCGCATTACCGCTTGTGCCGTGGATATCGCGAAACGATTACCGTCTGCTCGCAACGCTTCGGGATATGCTCAAGACCTCCGGAAAACCCCTGCACGCCTTGCAGACGGATTCCGATTCGCTGCTTGCTGTCAAGGTCGCATCGGATCCTCGCGCAGCAGGGATCCTTTATCTTTCAGCACTGAAAACCCTCTCCCTTCGGGAAAATATCGGGAATCGGATACGTGTCCTTCCGGCCGGAACGGGGCAACCCGAGTCAAGAGCCATCCGCCCTTCGGAACAGGCACTTTTTGACGGCTCCTATCCCCTCGCTACAGTGGTTTACTATATCTATGTTCCAGGCGATCCGCTGGCGGCCGGATTTGGATCATGGCTTTCAAAGGAGGGACAGAAAGGTTTTGAAAGGAGTTACCTCGCACCCTTCCGCCAGATGCCGAGAACAATTATTCTAAAATAACCGCATGAGTTGCGAGATATCGACAAATAAGCCGGTTCACCTGAAACGGATAACTCTGGCAGGAGCGCTATTTCTGCTGCTGCTGGCTGCCGTCATAAGCGCGTTCATGCTTTACAGGAATGCGCTTGTCAGTGACATGCAGCGCAAACAGGCGCTCTATCTCGATCTTGTGGAGTTGAGGGGAAAGGTGGCCGGTTTCGAAAAAAGCCGTGAAATCACAAGCATGGATGAATCCGCGACGATCAAGGTTATGCAGTTCATGCTCGATGAGGTTCTTGAAAGCGCCGCCGCCGCCGGCAAACCGGATATCCCGGGAGTACTGCTTCGTAAACGGAACGATCGAGGCTACTTTTCGTCGGCCAATCGTGAAGTTTTTCTGCTTGCGCTCGACAGCAGTACCCGAAAGGCAGAAACGGAACTGCGGATAGCGCTCGATGCCTGCATCCGAATAAGCAATATTTTCGTCATGACGGTGTCATTTTTGTTTGTTGCGCTTCTTTTCGTGTCGTGGAGGCGTTTCTACATCAATTATTCCATGACCCTGATACCGCTTTCGCGTCTTGCGCAAAAAATCGGCATGATCAACAAAAATATTCCTGAAAGCATTCATGATACGGCTGAAGAGATCAGAAACGATCTTGCAGCAGCTCAGCAATCCTGGGAAATATCGCGAATTACCGATACCATAGCGGATTTCTGCAAGGATATCGAAGCAAAAAACAAAAAGCTTGACGAGCTCTATATTCGGGATGAGAAAACCAACCTGTATAATTACCGGCATTTCAAGGAACACCTCATTATGGAAATCGAGAGATCGAAACGACTTGACGACAAAGTGTCTATGGCTATGATCGATATCGATCACTTCAAGCGCTATAACGACGAGAACGGTCATGTCGCCGGAGATCATGTGCTCGAGCAGCTTGCCGGCATTATCGGAAACACCTGCCGGACATCCGATATGCCCTCAAGGTTCGGCGGAGAGGAGTTCGCTGTGCTCTTTCCCCGAACGGGAATCGATACCGCCATGCAGATTTCCGACCGCCTGCGCATGATAATCAGTGCAGAGCCTGTCGATCATGAAAAAAAGCAGCCGAGCGGACGTCTGACGGTCAGTATCGGCATAGCGACGTTTCCGGATGATGCCCAGGACTGGTACACCCTTGTCAACAATGCCGACCGGGCACTCTATCACGCAAAATCCGCCGGACGAAACAGGGTTACAGCGTTTTCGACCATTAAAAGCAAAGAGGACAACCCATGAATCCGGTGTTATATATCGCCCGACGGTTTGCATTCAGAGAGCGTACCGGTTCAAAACCCGCATTTATCGTACTGGCCTCGGTTATCGGCATTGCCGTAGGAACAGCCGCACTCATTCTTACGCTTTCCATTGTCAAGGGGTTTGCCGGAAGCGTCGAAAACAAGCTTATCAGCTTCACCTCTCACATACAGCTACGGCAATCGGACGAGGAGTATTTTTCTGAAAGTCGCTACGTTCAGCGCCGGATTTCCGAAAGTAGCGGCATTGCCTCGGCGGCACCCTTTCTTGAAAAAAGTTTTATCGTGCGCAGCCGTCCGGCAAAAAACGGAAGCCGTTCCCCCGTAAAGCCTGTATTGCTCAAGGGAATTTCTGCCGATGAACGGAAAATTTTTCTTAAACGGTATCTGGTGGATGAAAAAAAGGCGACGGATCCCCCGGGAAACAGCATTTCCCTCTATCTCGGCAAAACTCTTGCGGAACAACTGAAGGTTAAAACCGGAGAAAAACTCCTGCTTGCCGGACTTGACCGGTCGACAAAAGAGGGGATCCTCGACGGCAATCAGGATATTATCGAACTGCTCTCTTCTCTCGATCTTGAAACCGGAACGATAAAGGGCATCTATGACACCGGATTGCAGGAAGGTTTTGACGATATGGTTATTATTGGGGATCTCGATGAGATGCAGCAGCGGTTTCATCCCGGTCTCATAAGCGGATACGATATTCAGGTTAAGGATCTGCAGCGGATCGAAGCCATTTCGCGCAATCTCGCAGACAAGCTCGGGTTTCCGTTTTACACCTTCACGGTTTTTGAGCGTTACGCCAACCTGTTCGAGTGGCTGAAGCTGCAAAAAAACATCTCTCCTTTGCTGATCATCACTATTTCGGTGGTTGCGGTTTTCAATATCATCTCAACCCTGCTGGTACTCGTTATCGAAAAAACCAGAGAGATCGGCATGCTGATCGCTCTCGGGCTTGAACCGGCAAAAGTAAGTCTGATCTTTTTAGGGCAGTCTCTGCTCATTTCACTTGCAGGAGTCGCCGCCGGATCGACCATCGCTCTTTCGTTATCCCTGTTCGAACAGCGTTTTCATCTGATAACGCTACCGGAGAAAAGCTACTTTATCAAGTACGTTCCGCTTCTTATCGACCCGATGGACTATCTTGCAGTATCGGTGTCAGTCATCATGCTGACCATGCTTTTCGCATTCATTCCCGCAAGAATTGCCGCTACTCTTAAACCAGGCACAGCGCTGACTGCCTGATGATCTAACCACTCTTCTATGAAAACAGCATTTTGGATTGCCCGAAGGTTCAGCTTTGCCCGCAAACGGTTCAGGATCATCAATGTGATCTCGGCCATCAGCCTTGCAGGCATCATCGTCGGGGTAAGTACACTGCTCATTGTGATGAGTGTTCTTAACGGCTTTCAGAAACTTGCCCTCGATATGTTTACGACTCTCGAAGGACCGGTACAGCTGGTTTCGCATAACGGCGATTCGATCGAGGTAAGCGACAGCCTGCTTGCAACCATAGCTTCGGTAAGGGGAGTTGTATCGGCAGAGCCTTTTGCGGAAGGGGAGGCCATTTTGTCCGGAGGAGAAAAAAGCGAACTGGTCATGATAAGAGGGTTGAGCGCAACGGCCCACCGTGAGCTGATGCGCAAAACAGGTGCCGTAGAGCCCTATTTCAGCGCGGAAACGGTTTCATCGGGAATATTGCTTGCCGAACGCATGAAACTCTCTCCCTTCGACGAAATCAAACTGTTCAGTCCCGAACTTATCACCCTCGGACTCGAAATGCTTTCGGAACCTTATATGCTTGCCGCTCTCAAAATACCGGAAACAAAGGTCGCTTCAAGGTTTAGCCTGCAGAAAATCTTTGACGACCGCTATGTTCTCGCTCCAAACGACTTCGCACGAAACGTGCTGCTTCTGGGCGGCAGCAGATACAGCGGCATCGATATACGGGCGGAAAACGGGGTGTCCGGCCGGGAGTTGAAGAAACGCCTCGACCGTTGGCTTGTCGCATCGCCACTCAGGAAAAGCTGCACTCTGAGAACTCTGGAAAGCAAGTACGGGGATATTTTTGCCGTCATGGAACTTGAAAAATGGGCAAGTTTCAGCGTACTGATGCTTGTCGTACTTGTAGCAGCGCTCAGCCTGACCGGCTCGCTGGCCATGACCGCTATAGATAAACAGAAGGAACTTTTCTATCTGCGCTGTCTTGGCCTTGAAAAACCGCAGTTCATGGAAATTTTTCTTATTCAGGGCGGAATGACCGGTATAGGCGGCACTGCTGCCGGAACGGCTTTAGCCTGGATTGTCTGCCGCCTTCAGGAAGCTTACGGGCTTGTCGAACTTCCATCCAAAAGCGCATTCATCATAGAGGCATATCCGGTCAGCATGAAAACAACTGACTTTCTCGCCGTAGGAGCTACCGCCATTGCCCTGAGCTTTCTGGTCAGCCTCTACCCGGCACGCAAAGCTGCGTCGATTGCCGGGAACCATTCGCTTGAAACGAAAACAAACTGAGAAGATCCTGTTCCATTTCCAATACAAATATCCAGTTATACAGTCCGCGACAATCCTGAAATTCCTTCCCATTAACCAGAGGAAAAGGAGTATCGCTTCGCGGGAGTATCGGTCGGGTACGACCGGGAGTATCATTCGCTCCGCGAATGGGAGTATAGCGCGCCGCGCGGCATAAAATTATGTACTTTTTTCAACTCCTGGATGGCAAGAGAACAAAACAGCCAAAATCTTTTCCTGCTCATCAGCTAACAAGCCATCCTGCCTCTTCAACCTGACCAGTAACACTCAGCCTCAGCCCGTCCCATCTTCTGCAGCGAAGCGATACTCCAGCAATGCGAAGCAGGCTATACTCCGCGATGCGACAGCGAGCATACTCCCGTTCGCCCCGCGAACGATACTCTTCATCTTCCGCCATCAAGCCAGCCAGCTCACCGCCAACTGCCCACGGCCCACAATCCTCATCAATCTCTACCGGCTACCGACTACTGGCTACTGAATACCGACTTCCCGCCCACCGCAAACTGCTCACAGCCCACAATTCACATCTTCCCATTCCCTCATCGCATGGGACTGAAATTATACCTTCATCGGGTCAAAATTGCTCCGCTGTTCGTTGCAGACCGGACAGCACCAGAGATGGGGCAGTTCGTCGAATTGCGTACCAGGCGGTATCCTGCAATCGGGGTCGCCCTCAGCGGGATCGTACAGATAACCGCACTCCCGGCATCTCCAGCAATCGTTCATGATTCAACGTTCTTTTTTTATAAGACTTCGACAGGTTTTCTCATTACTCTCATCGAAGAGAAAAGGAAACCTGCCCGTTGATAAAACTCCTGTGCGGCACTATTATCGCGATCGGTCAGGAGAGTGATCCGGCCGAATCCCTCCGATTCGGCAAACGAAACGGCATGCCGGAGAAGCAGCGTTCCGATACCTCTGGCTCTCCAGGAAGGATCGACAATCATGTCTTCGAGCAGCGCAACCTTTCTGCCAAGAAAGGTACTGACGGTAAAAAGCAGCATCACCATTCCCTCTACCTTTCCATCGATGACGCAAACAAAAACCCGACCCGTTTCCGGATGATCGACAACGAGTTCCAGACCCCTTTTCTGGGCTTGCGGATCGGGGATAAACTCATGCTCCTGCGAAAAAAGTTCTCCAAGCAGTTCGGCACAACGGACAATATCCCGGGATCCGGCAGTTCTCAGTTCGATATTCGGCATAGGCGGTTATTCTGTTTTCATGGTGGCACAAATTAACAATTCGAAACAAAGCTTCAAGCTGGAAATCAGAAACGGAAAACCATGAACTTATCGCTGTGGTTCATCGTTCTATGAAAAAAGGTATTGTTTCCCGCATCCTGTTTCCTTGCGGTAATAGAACAGACTCATAATTCAATCATGTCATTTTTCCGAAAAAAACGCGATATTTTTTCAGCGCGAACCGTCGAACGGGTAGATGCCGCAAGATATTGCGGCACATGGTATGAAATCGCTGCCGTTCCCCGCAAAAGGCAGCGGGATTGTTCGAACACGAAAGCCGAATATACGCTGACTGCAGACGGAAAGATCAGCGTAAGAAACTCCTGCGTCAGACATGGAAAAACCGTATCGGTGAAGGCTGTTGCGACTCCTGTTTCCGGGAGTGGAAACGCGTGGCTCAAAGTCCGGTTTTTCCGGCTTTTCAATGCCGATTACAAGGTGATCGAACTCTCTGATGACTATTCATGGGCAGCCGTTTCGAACGGTTCCGGTTCTGCGCTCTGGGTGCTCAGCCGTACGCCCTATATGAGCGGAGATGTTTATGCCCTTATAGAGGAAAAACTGCGTCTCAGACATATCGATACTGCGGGACTGGTAAAAACCGTTCAATAACGGGTATTTCACATTATTTGTGACATATCGGGATTCTCACGATAACAGATAGTAGAGGTGCTCTGTGCAGAAAGGGCAAAAAACCGCTTGTCCGGATTTTTAAAACCCCCTCTTTTCCGCTATACTTGTCTCTCGTTTTTTTATACCTCTCAGAAATCAGGTAACCGACTGCGGCAATGGATGCATTCTGGCTTTCGCTCGTCATGATTTTTCTTGCGGAACTTGGCGACAAAACGCAGCTTGTGGCTCTGACGCTGGCCACCTGCTACAATACGAAAAGCGTTCTCTGGGGTATTTTCTGGGCAACACTTGCCGTACATATCTTTTCTGCCGCCATTGGCTGGTTCCTTGGAGCGAAACTGCCTGCCGACTGGATAGGGTTCATCGCCGGTATCGCCTTTGTCATCTTCGGGTTCTGGACACTGAGAGGAGATCATCTTGACGATGACGAAAAGAGCTGCAAAACAACTATACACCCCTTCTGGCTTGTTTTTACGACATTCTTCATGGCCGAGCTTGGCGATAAAACCATGCTCTCTACCATTACCCTGGCTACCAACAACGCTTTTCTGCCGGTCTGGATCGGTTCGACAATCGGTATGGTGCTCTCCGACGGACTGGCTATCGTAGCGGGAAAAATGCTTGGAAAAAGACTGCCTGAAAAAACCATCCAAACCGGAGCCGCAATCATATTTTTTCTTTTCGGCGCCTTCAGCATGTACCGGGGCGGAGCAGCTTTTCCCATCTCCACCTGGGGAGTCGCCCTTGTGGTGATTACAATTGTCGGCTTTATTTTTTTACGCAAACCGAAAACGAAAGAAGACTCCCGTTAAGGATTACTTTTTGCAGACCCATTCCCTGGCATATAACCTTGCAACTGTAAAGGGCACCTCTGAAAAACCGTACCTGTTTATTTTTCTATCGTTTCCGCCAGTTCATACCCAGGAACGGATACCGTCGTGAGGCCCTCGGGAGCGGCAATGGTCAACCTCCAGAATGGAAGCCAGCCGAGCCCGACAAAATTCACCGTCACGTCGCCTCGGCGGGGCGCCAGCTCTTCGCTTGTCAGGTCAGCTTCAGGACGCTCCCACTTTGCTGAAATCTCGCGGACGAGCGCCTGCAAATCCGCTCCAACAGTTTCCTGTTCCTTTTTCAGTTCGGCTATCGTGTCGTGAGATTCCTCTATATCGGCTTTTGCGTTTGAGGTCATCCTTCGACGGGTGATGGCACTGCCGATACCGCGCGTGCTTTTTCTCCCGAGAAAAAAGCCAAGCACGCTTTCGCCAAGCCCGACCAGTTCGCTGGCTTTGCGGCTCTGGTGTTCAGCCTCATCCTGGGCCAGTTCACGTTCCTCGCGCCGGATCTTTTCGCGAATGCGCTCAAGCTGAGGCGCAAACTTCTTTTCAAGCGCATCGACCTCCTGATCGCGTTTTTCCCGCACCACCTGCTGGAGGCGAATGGAAAACTCCCGTTCACTCTCTACGCTGCGTCGGAAAAGCCCGCTGCCAGGATGCACGGTCAACTGAAAACGAGAATGAAAGTAGAGCCAGTCGGCAAATGGCCGGCTGAAAGCCGAAAGATTGCGGGAATTACTGATATTTTCCGGTAGCGATGCAAATGCCGCCGCGCGGTTGTCGGGCACCCCGGAAAGATGTTCCTGCCCTGCGGCAAGCGTTTCGCTCCCTTCCCATGACGCGGTTCCGGACAAGGATGCAGAGGCGACAGCCGCCACTACAAGGCGCAGGTTTTCGTTGATTCCACGCTTTCGGTCGGAAAAAGCCACAGAAGCCGAACCGATGACCGTTGGTTCATAGACCAGTTGCCGGGCACTTACAACAGGCATGCTGCCCGTTTGACGGGCGTAGTTTTCAAGCGCAGCCCGAGCATCGTTCGCAACCGGCACAAAGAACTGCTTTACCGATGGATCAAGACCCGGAGGGATTGCGGTAAAACCGTATGGAAGATCACTTCCGTCTCCTCCGGCGGCGTCTTTTTTTGCGGACGCCGCTGGAGGCGGCGACACCGCATTTGCGACGGGAGCAGGGGAGTGCGGAGGCTTTCGTTCTGCCTCCGCTTTACGGGGGGCCATGAGTCTTTTGATCTGCGGTCTTGTCATCGGTCCGGAGAGGTAACTCATCGCCCAGCGGGTCTGAAAGATAACCGGGCGGTCTTCGTGAACATTGTGGAGCAGAAAAACCCGGTTGCCGAGCTGGCTGATGATGCTGTCGTAGTCAATGGATCCGCCCGATCCTCCGGCTTCGGCTATTGCGCTCTTCAGCCCTTCGAGCACGCGCTGCTTGTCGCGTTCGGCCTGAAGCTTGCCGATAAACCAGGTTCCGGTATTGGTCAGACCTTTATAATCGAGATCGACCGGATTCTGGGTTACCAGCACGCAGCCGAGTCCGAATGCGCGGGCCTGCTTGAGGAGCGTGAGAAGAGGACGTTTTGACGAAGGCTCTGCAACAGGAGGGAGGTATCCGAAAACCTCGTCGAAGTAGAGCAGCGCCCGAAGACTCGATGTGCCCGATTGTGCACGGCTCCAGGTAAGCAGATTTTCCAGAAGCAGCGTAACGAAAAACATCCGTTCGCTCTCCGAAAGATGGGCCAGGTAAAATATGCTGTGACGAGGCTTACCCTCTGCTGTATAGAACATCCGGTCTATATCGAGCGGATCTCCGGAGAGCCAGCTCTGAAAGGAAGGGGAGGCAATGAGGGAGTTGAATGCCATGGCGAGTTCGAAACGTTCTTTTTCGGGATAAAAGGTATTGACGTCGAAAACTCCGACCTGACGCATTGGCGGACTCTGGATGGAGGTGATAAGAGCGGTAAGGTCGAGATCTTCTCCTTTTTTCCAGAAGTGTTCGAAAATGCCGGAGAGCAGAATCGATTCGCGGCTTCTCACCGGATCGGCCTTGATTCCGGCAAGTCCGAGCAGAGCGTTGACGGTTCCGCTGATACGTTCACGGATGGTTTCGGCATGTTCCTCAAAATCGAGTCGGGGAGCGGCAAGGCTGCCGAGAATACTGACCGGAATGCCGGCATCGGAACCCGGAGTATATATGGTATAGTCGGCGGACTGGCCAAGCAGCCTGATCCTTTCGGGAGTTATCCCCCAGTCGGCAAGACCGGTTTTCCACTGTTCAGCGGTTGAAGCCGCAAGCGCGTCCGGACTCACTCCCTTGCGCCGGGCATCGTCTTCATTTATCCAGGGCTGAAAGTTTTCCGGCAGCAGCTCGGGAAATTGCAAAAGAAGATTGGTCATATCCCCCTTGGGATCGATCAGAATGACCGGAACCCTGTCGAGCGCCGCCTCTTCAAGCAGGCCGATGCATAGGCCGGTTTTGCCGCTGCCGGTCATACCGACGCAGACTGCGTGGGTTGTGAGATCACGCGCGTCATAATGAACAGGTTTTTCAAGGCGCTTTGACGAAGCGAGATCATATTCAGCGCCGAGATAAAAGGAGCCGAGTCGTTCTTCCGGTGCCTGCATAAGCTTTATTCTCTTTATATTTCAGGGTGAATTGCCTTTTTACCTGCTTTTGAGGTTCTCTTTAATAAACGTCTATTTATCGATCTTTTCAAGATGCAGGAGCCGGATGAACCACCCGCTGCTTGAAATAAGAAATCTCTCCTTCACCTATGAAGGCGCATCCTCTCCGGTTTTCGAGCGGCTCGATCTTGCCGTCGGAAGCGGAGAGTTCATTCTGATAAAAGGTACGTCGGGAACCGGGAAATCAACCCTTTTGCGTCTCGTCTGCCGCCTGAACAAGCCACAGTGTGGCACCATTCTTTTCAGGGGCCGGGATATTACCCTCATACCGCCTGCAGAACTTCGTTCGTCGATAAGTTATGTGGCCCAGGTGCCACAATTGGTCGATGCGCCGGTCGAAGAGAATCTTCTGCTGCCTTTCGCCTTCAGGGTCAACAGAAAAAAAGCCCTGCCGCGACATGAAGATCTCCGGGCGATGCTCGACGAGTTCTATCTCGACGGCGTCACCCTCTGGCAGTCTGCCCTGAAGCTTTCCGCCGGACAGAAACAGCGTCTGGCGATCATGCGCTCGATTCTTCAGGAACCGGAAATGATGCTGCTCGACGAACCCACATCGGCACTCGATCCGGAAAGCGCGGCGATGGTCTTTTCTATCACGGAACGACTCAACACCTCGAGAAAAATGACCATAATGACCGTAACTCACAGCGATTACCGCCCTGAAACCATCAAAGGGGTGATGTACCGGCTCGAAAACCGATCCTTAAAGCTCATGCCGGAATGAACCAGATCATCGACATTTCCACTGGAAAACTGCTGCTCGCGTTTCTATTTATCATTGCGGCGCAGGCCAGTTCGCTTTTTTACCATCTCGGGCTTCACAGGGACATTACCATCGGAGCCCTGCGAACCTTCGCGCAACTCTTTTTGATGGGTTATGTCCTTACCTACATTCTTGGTTCCGACAATTTTCTGCTGACCGTCTCAATATTTGCCGTCATGGTGATTTCAGCTATGTCCATTATAAAGGGCCGGGTGAAGGAAAAGCAGATCGCCTACATTCTGCCTACCTTTCTGACCATGCTCGTCACCTACTTCGCGACTGCGGTTTTTGTTTCCGGCATGATAGTTGGTACCACGCCATGGTGGGAACCGCGATATTTCATTCCGACCGGAGGCATGGTCATCGGAAATTCCATGTCGGCAATCGCCATCGCTCTTGAAAGGCTGTTCGGAGAGTTGCGTCGGCAAAGGGAGGTGGTGGAGATGAAGCTCGCCCTGGGTGCCGACTACCGGGAAGCGAGCAGCGATGTTTTCAGAAACGCGGTCACGGCGGGTATGATTCCTTCCATCAACGCCATGATGGGGGTCGGACTTGTGTTCATTCCCGGCATGATGTCGGGCCAGATACTTTCCGGTACAGACCCTCTTATCGCCATCCGCTACCAGATTGTCGTGATGTTCATGCTGGTGGGCTCGACCGCCATAACATCACTTATCGTTATGCTGATTATACGCAGGCGTTGTTTCGGCGTCGGGGAGGAACTGCTACTTTCTCCCCGGTGAACTCCCGGCTCCATTTGCCCGCAGCAGCATGATCGCCGCGCCGGCAATCATCATCACGAAACAGAGCACCTGGCCCATTGAAAAGTTCAGAAAAACAAACCCAAGATGGGCATCGGGCTCTCGGAAAAATTCGATGAAAAACCGTACGAAACCGTAACCAAACAGGTAAAGTCCCGAGAGAAAACCCGGATACGGCGATTTTTTCCTGAGCAGCCAGAGCACGAGAAAAAGCAGGATGCCTTCGAAAAACGCTTCGTAGAGCTGCGAAGGGTGACGCAGTTCCACCGTTGGAGCCATTGGAAAGTACATGCCGACAGCCGCATCGGTAACCCTTCCGTAAAGTTCTCCGTTGATGAAATTGCCGAGACGTCCGAATGTATAGCCGAGAGGAAGGGAAGGAATGAAGAGATCGAATGTTTCAAAAAATCCTTTCTTCTGTGATCGGGAAAAAAACCACATAGCCAGAACCACGCCGATCACGCCCCCGTGATAGGACATCCCGGTAATCCCGGCAAAACTGCAGCCTCCGGATGAGGATGTCGTCCAGGGGATGAGCGTGCCGAGCGGATCAGCAAAAAAACCGTCGAGTCCGTAGAATAGAATATATCCCAGCCGTCCGCCTAGCACGACCCCGACCATGGCCCAGGTAAGGGCATCGCCGGCAAACTGGCGGTCGAATGGTTTTTTTTCGGTTTTCAGGCGGTAGAGCGTAAGAAGATAGACTACCGTAAAGGCTATGATATACATCGTTCCATACCACCGAACAGCAAATCCTCCCAATGAAAAAATGACCGGGTTCATTTGGGCAGGCAGGTTCTGCCACCAGAAAAGAAAATCATTCATAAATGCAGGTATTCTTGAAGTTTCGTAATATTAACAATTCTAAACTATTGGATTACATTGAAATATAGTTAACTTAAAATCTTGCGCTTTTCTTTGTTTATTTCATTTACCCAAAACATATAAACAAATCTATAGTATGGCTAAGATACTTGAAGGGCCGGCTATGAAGCTATTTAACAAGTGGGGCATTCCTGTGCCAAACTATGTAGTTATCATGGACCCGAACCGGCTTGAACAACTTGGTGAAGCTAATAAATGGCTGAGAGAATCAAAACTTGTTGTCAAAGCTCATGAGGCTATCGGCGGCCGTTTCAAGCTCGGCCTTGTAAAGCTCGGCCTGAATCTTGAAGAGGCGGTAGCCGCTTCACGCGAGATGATCGGTCGCGAAATCGGCACTGCCGTCATCCGTCAGGTCATTGTCGCGGAGATGCTCGAACACGACGAAGAGTACTACCTCTGCATCAACGGCAACCGTGACGGTGCCGAAGTGCTGCTCTCCAACAGGGGAGGTGTCGATATTGAGGAGAACTGGGACACGGTTCGCCGTCTCTTCATTCCTATCGACGAGAACCCCTCTGTTGAACGACTCACGGAATTTGCCGGCGAAGCCGGATTCACCGGTGAAATTGCAGAACGGGTAGGTAAAATCGTATCACGCCTTGTCCTTTGTTTCGACAATGAAGACGCGCAATCAATAGAGATAAATCCGCTCGTCATCCGCAAAAGCGACATGCGCTTTGCCGCACTTGACGCGGTCATGAATGTGGATTACGATGCCCGCTTCCGTCATGCCGACTGGGATTTCAAGCCGGTTTCGGAAATCGGACGTCCCTTTACCGAAGCTGAACTGCAGATCATGGAAATCGACGCCCGCATCAAGGGTTCTGTCAAGTTCGTAGAGGTTCCCGGCGGCGAAATAGCTCTTCTGACTGCAGGCGGCGGCGCCTCGGTTTTCTACTCGGATGCCGTTGTGGCCAGAGGCGGCACCATTGCCAACTATGCAGAATATTCCGGAGATCCGTCGGATTGGGCGGTCGAAGCCCTGACGGAAACAGTATGTGCCCTTCCGAACATCAAGCATATCATCGTCGGCGGCGCCATTGCAAACTTCACCGATGTAAAGGCAACCTTCAACGGCATTATAAACGGATTCCGTGAAAGCAAATCGAAAGGCTATCTCGAAAATGTAAAAATCTGGGTCAGACGCGGTGGACCGAATGAAAATCAGGGCCTTGCCGCAATCAGAAAACTGCAGGACGAGGGCTTTGACATCCATGTGTACGACCGCAGTATGCCGATGACCGATATTGTTGACCTTGCACTGAATTCATAAGGCAACGGTATCCTTAACTACCAATTATAAAGGAACTTATAACTTTTTAATCAGGAAAGAATCGTGAGTATATTAGCAAATAGGGATACACAGGTTGTCATCATAGGTGGCGTTGCCGGCCTGAATGCCGCAAGGAGGATGGCCCAGTTTGACTTTCTGATCAACAGGCCGCTCTCTGTACAGGCATTTGTCTATCCCCCCGAAGAAGGCCAGCAGAAAGAGATCTACCGTGGCGGTGAGCTGAAAAACGTTCCCGTCTATTCGTCACTCGAAGATGCACTGGCTGAAAACCCGGGAATCAATACAGCCCTGATCTATATCGGGGCAAACCGTGCTTACCTGGCCGCAAAGGAAGCCCTTGAAGCAAGCAGCATCAAGCTGGTTTCAATGATTACCGAAGGCGTGCCTGAAAAGGATGCCAAAAGACTGAGAAAACTTGCCATCGAAGCCGGCAAGCTCTTCAACGGTCCCTCCTCGATCGGCATCATGTCGGCAGGGGAGTGCCGTCTCGGCGTCATCGGCGGCGAGTTTAAAAACCTCAAGCTCTGCAACCTTTACCGTTCAGGCTCATTCGGCGTCATCACCAAGTCGGGCGGGCTTTCGAACGAAGCCATGTGGCTCTGCGCACAGAACGGCAACGGCATTACCACGGCTGTGGCTATCGGTGGCGATGCCTATCCCGGTACTGATTTCGTCACCTACCTGGAAATGTTCGAAAAAGACCCCGAAACCAAGGCTGTCGTTATTGTCGGCGAAGTCGGCGGTACTCTCGAAGATGAAGCTGCCGAATGGCTCGCAGCGGAAAAACGCCGTATCCGTCTTGTCGCAACAATCGGCGGAACCTGCCAGGAGGTGCTGCCTCAGGGTATGAAATTCGGCCATGCCGGAGCAAAAGAGGGCAAGAAAGGCGTCGGTTCGGCTCGCGCTAAAATGAACGCTCTGCGTGACGCAGGCGCTCTGGTGCCTGACACCTTCGGCGGCCTGTCGAAATGCATCAAGCAGGTTTACGAAGAGCTGCTTGCCGACGGAAGCATCAAACCGGAACCGGAAATCGATGAGGCGCTGCTGCCGGAACTGCCGCTGAAAGTTCAGGAAATCATGAAGCAGGGCGAAGTGATCGTCGAACCGCTCATTCGCACCACCATTTCCGACGACCGCGGCGAAGAGCCTCGTTATGTCGGTTATGCCGCTTCGGAACTCTGCGAGAAGGGTTACGGCATCGAAGATGTCCTCAGCCTGCTCTGGAGCAAGAAACTGCCTTCACGTGAAGAGTCGGAAATCATCAAACGCATCATCATGATCTCGGCCGACCACGGCCCGGCCGTGTCCGGAGCATTCGGAGCCATTATCGGCGCCTGTGCAGGCATCGATCTGCCTCAGGCTGTATCTGCCGGTATGACCATGATCGGACCACGTTTCGGTGGAGCGGTCACCAACGCCGGCAAGTACTTCAAGTATGGCGTCAAGGAGTATCCGAACGACATCGCAGGCTTCCTGTCATGGATGAAGCAGAACGTCGGTCCCGTACCCGGAATCGGCCACCGCGTCAAAAGCGTGAAGAACCCTGACAAACGCGTTAAGTACCTGGTGGACTACGTAAAGAACCACACCTCGCTGCACACGCCTTGTCTCGACTATGCGCTCGAGGTCGAAAAGATCACCACGTCGAAAAAGGACAACCTGATTCTCAACGTGGACGGAACCATCGGCTGTATTCTTGTCGATCTGGACTTCCCGGAACAGTCGCTCAACGGCTTCTTCGTTCTGGCCCGTACCATAGGCATGATCGGACACTGGATCGATCAGACCACCCAGTCCTCGAAGCTGATCAGGCTTTACGACTACCTGATCAACTATGCGGTAAAGGAAGAGCGCGAAGTGCCAGAAAAGAAGTAAGTCAACTGGCGACATCCTTACGACCTGACCAAAAAAGCCGTCCCGGAATTGAAAACCGGGACGGCTTTTTTTTGCCGGAAACGATGCTCATCGTTCCGGGATGTGCTCGCCGAAAAGCGCCGGAAGGAGACCAATAATGGCTGTCGGTATTCCCTGTCAATTTGTTGTATAATATAAATTATGTAAAGCTATATATGCTCTGCATATTATTAGCTTTACATAATAAGTGTTATTGAACACCTGTATTCGCGAATAATCACCGAGAAAGTCGAGCGCATATCGTGAGCCGGCGCAGAAATAAAAACATTTGTTAGCTCACGAGACGCAGAATGTCGTGCCAGGTAATGACGATCGACAACCCGATAAAAAGCATAATCCCGGTAAAGTTGATAACCTGATACGCTCTCGCTCCGAGAGGACGGTTACGCATGGCTTCGATCAGCAACAGCATGAGCTGACCGCCATCGAGTCCGGGAAACGGCATCAGGTTCATGATTCCGAGGCTGAGACTGAGAACTCCTGTGAAAAAAAGCAGATCCTGAAGCCCCGCGCTCGCCGCCTGTCCGGCCATTACGGCAATCCCGATAGGGCCGGAAAAACTTTCCATGCCTCCCTGACCGGCGAAAAGATGACCAAGCATGGAGAACGTCCCGGCCACCACCATCCAGAGAGCATGTGCGCTCGACTGTATCGCCTGCAGCAACGAACCGCCTTCTTTCCCCAAAAAAGCCGGAATAAACACCAGAAAGGCGAAAACCACGTTGAACAAAGGGCCTCCGACCATAATCGAAGCGCGTGAAAGACGTGAAGCGCCGAACAGCTTGTGCGCATCTTCGTCTCCGTCGGCCGAAAAACTCACGAAACCTCCAAGCGGCAACAGGCGTAACGTAAACTCGGTCTCCTTGTGGCGATACAGGGTCGCGATTCGCGGACTGAACGGAAAGCCGACGGAAAACTCATATACCGGGACGCCGGCCTTGCGGGCAGCGAGAAAATGACCGAACTCGTGGACAAGCACCACAAGCGACATGACGATTATAAAAGCAAGTACAGAAACAATCATGCTCATAGAATTTTCATTACATCAGAAATCACTGTTATCTATAGTACAAACATAATACACTTCGCCATATTCCCAAACACCTGCGAAAAAAGTGTTTCGGATAACCTGACAGTGCTGTTACGATTTCCGGTCATGATTTCGCTGCAGCAGAAAATCCTCCGGCATGGGCTATGCCGGCAAGCGAGGCCATATCCGACCTGCAGGTTACCAGATCCTCCCTGCTGAAATCGCCGAGCCTCCGGTAGCCGCACGCGCGGGCCATGACCTTCATCAGGGCCGTGGTGTTCAGCAGGTAATTGCGGAGCCTCTCGGCAGCATTCCCTGTCGCCACCCGCTCCCTGAGAACGGGGTCCTGCGTCGCGATACCCACCGGGCAGTGGTTGTTGCCGCATGCCCGCATGGAGAGGCAACCGATTGCCTGAATGGCGGCATTGCCGATGGCAATGGCATCCGCCCCGAGAGCCAGGGCCTTGAGGTAATCCGTTTCCGTGCGCAGGCCGCCGGTGACGACGAGCGAAACGCTCGCGGCCCCGCACCGGTCGAGATGCCTGCGGGCACGCGCAAGAGCCGGAATGGTGGGTATGCCGGTGTGATACTTCAAAAGATCGGGCGATGCTCCAGTACCTCCGCCGCGTCCGTCGAGAATGATGTAATCGACCCCGGCGTCAAGCGCGAAATCGATATCCCGTTCGATATGCTGGGCAGACATTTTGAACCCTATGGGGATGCCTCCGGTCGCCTCGCGGATCTGTTCGGAGAAATCCCTGAAATCCTCAGGGGTATAGAGATCGGGAAACCGGGAAGGAGAAACCGCTTCCTCATAAGGCAGAAGCCCGCGCGTTTCGGCAATCTCCTGACTCACTTTCGCTCCAGGCAGAATGCCTCCGATTCCGGTTTTGGCAGCCTGACCGGCCTTGAAATGAAACGCCTGGCAGCGCTTGACTTTGTCGATATTCCAGCCGAATTTTGCAGGCGCAAGCTCATAGAAATAACGGGAGTTCTCTCTCCTCTCATCCTCCAGCATGCCGCCTTCGCCCGAAGCTATACCTGTTCCGGCCATCTCTGCGCCTTTTGCCAGCGCGATTTTAGCTTCGCGCGACAACGCTCCGAAGCTCATGTCGGTAACGAAAACCGGTATGGACAGCGTAAGGGGAATACGCGCGTTCGGCCCGATGACGACTGCGGTATCAACCGGTTCATCTTCGAAAAGAGGCTGGCTTGAGAGTTGCGCCGTAAGAATCTGGATGTCGTTCCACTGCGGAAGATCGATCAGCGGAACTCCCATCGCCGAAACATTGCCATGGGCCGGAAACGCAGACGGCAACGTAGCGGCAAGCTTGCGGATATACCTGTTGAATGGCTCCTCCGGCGTATCGTTCGTATCGGCCCAGGTATGGCCTCGACCGGGCTGCGGGTGCCGGATTGCCCAGCTCCCGATTTCGTTTTCATCGACATAGACGGCATTGTCTGCCTTGTCTATCCAGGCCCCGAAGCGCTCGAGCTTTTCGTCGTTGTTGTATTCGCTTATGCCGGTATCGAACCGGTAGTCCCAGCCGTGCACGCTGCACAGAAGGTTATTTCCGTCGATAGATCCGTCGGCCATCAGGGCTCCGCGATGATGGCACCGACCATACAGTACCGAGACGCTTTCTCCGTAACGGATGACGACAAGGTCAACGTTCAATACCTGCGCATAAGCCGGCTTTTTCTCTTCGAGATCGCTCCATGTTGCGACTTTAACTTTTTTCGTCGGTAAGTTATTATTCATAGGAACCAGTAGTTATGAAACTTTTTTCAGCCACTTCAGAGCGCCTCGCCAAACAGATACGGAACAACGATACCCTGAACTCCACCGGTACCGTTTTTTTGCATCCACACGACTCCCCTGCCGCACATTTCCCGAATCCCTCAGCTTCGGATGATAATTTGCTGAGGATCGACATCCACAGAAATTAAGTCAATGGAATGTCCTGTCGTCGTCCGGATACCGGCTTACTCTTTCAGCAGTCTGTTGAGGCGCCTTGCCGCACTGGTGAACCTGATCTTGCCTATGTCGAAAGCATTGGGCTCATAAGGCAGATAATTCTTGACGTGATGTCGCAACCACGTGAGGGTTTCCTTATAGTCTTCCGATGCTGCGTCTGCAAGCGTTTCGAGCATTGAGTAATAACCATGCGGTCCGCCGCAATCCTCGGGAGGCGTCGTTCGGCCCCCTGCGATGCAATTCGGGTATTTCACTCCCTTCTCCCGAAGCAGTACTCCTTCAAGCAGCACCTCATGCAGCCATCCATCGCCGAAATCATATTCGTAATACATTTTCATACCGGGTTCGTGAAAATACTCATCAATCGAAATCTGCCAGCCAGGAAGCAGCGGCGAGTTCGGAAAAAAATCATCCTCCCCTTCAATCGGTATGCCGATCCGGGGAGTTGCGGGTTCGGGACGCGCACCCTTCCGGAATTCGTGCAGGTGATAATCCATCCAACCCATCGCATCCTGAATGGCCACATGCAGGTCCCAGAATGTATATTCTTTCGGTATGCGAATAACACGCCAAACCGGAGGATCGATGACTTTCAGGGTTATCCTGAACTGATAAACGAGTTTAGACATACGATTGTGAAGAAAAAATGTAAAAAAAGGTCAGTCACAATATAAGACAAGGAGGTGAAATCGTGCGATGTCCGGAACCATGGCACAAATTAACATGTCCGATACTCAATAACGATGAGGTAGAGAATTAGCGTGCCGATAAGCTATCCCGCACATCTCCCGGAAGCACTACCAACTGCCGGACGCACCGCCTCCACCCGATGATCCTCCTCCGCCTGAAAAACCTGATCCGCCTGAAGACCAGGATGAACCGGAACTGCCGGAACCGATCGAAAAGCCGCCAATTGAAGTCTCCCCCTTGGTTCGCAGTTCTTTTTGAGCCTTTTTATACCAGTCGGTCTTTCGTATGAACAGTTTTGTAACCGGGAAGCCTATCATATAAGCGATAAAACAATAGAACGCAGCACCTGACCCAAGGACAACGATCGGAAAAACCGCCCAGAAGGGAATCAGAAAAAGGTATAAAAACCATCCGACTCCCGGCGTCATTATTCCGATTGCAGTAAACAGTCCGATGATTCCGAAAATAAACGCTCCCAGAAGAATACGCTCCTGAATCGAAAGCTCCGGCCCCTCCATTTCAAAGAAATTCGACTTTTCCGTCGAACCGGTTGTGACGCCTGTATCCGGCAATTCTCCGCCATCAAGAACTTCCATCACGGCCTTGACCCCTTCGGCAATACCGCCGCCAAAATCTCCGTTTTTGAATTTAGGGGTCATAACGTTTTGAACGATCCTTCCCGCCATGGCATCGGTGAGCGTTCCTTCAAGGCCGTAACCCACTTCGATGCGCATCCGCCGGTCGTTGGGAACCACCACGATCAGAACGCCATTATCCCTGCCTTTCTGACCGAGTTTCCATGACTCGAACACCCTGACTGCGTAATCTTCGATGCTCTCACCATCGAGTGTGGCAATCGTCAGAACGGCAATCTGGTTGCCGGTGCGCTTTTCATGTGCCTGCAGGCTGTCCGACAACGACCGGTTGACCTCCGGCGACAGAAGCTGTGCGTTGTCCGTGATTCTCCCGGTCAGATAGGGAACATCCGCACCATAAAGCAAAGTACTGATGAGCATTAAAAACGGGAGTAACAGGAAAATCGATCTTGTTTTCATATTCCTTTCTCCTCGATGATTTCATTTGGCAATTCGTCGCTGCGAGCCTCAGGAGAGGCGGTTGTCAGGATGCGGGAGAGACAGTCCAAACCGGCATCGAATGCCTGAGCGATTTGTTTTCGCTTCAGAAAGGGAGTCATTGCCGCAATCATCTTTTCTGCATCCTGCTCCCTGAAACGTTCATCCACTCCCTTGTCCGGCAGAACAACAACCCGACGCTCGAATAAACTCAACAGCAGCAGAATGCCTGTCCTTTTTCGGGTAGCAAACAACTCCCGCTCCAGAAACAGCGATTTTGCATATTGCTGTACTTCCGCTTCGGCGCGATAGCCGGATAGGAAACATCTCCCAAATTGCGGAATCATGAGGGTCAACAGTGCAAACATGGCCCCACTTGAGAGTATGCCAACCACCATGATCAGTACTGCGGGCAAATCCGGATACCGGACATAGAACCGCCAAAACAACAGAAGAAAGATCAATCCGCCAGAGGATGCGCCGAGAGCAAACGCTTTCCACGGCAGTTCCGCATATGCGTCGCTACGCTGGATGACGCTCAAAACGATCTGGGTTCCGGTGCGCTTTTCCGTTTCTGCGACACGCAGATCCAGACGACTGCGCTCCTGATCCGATATTATTTGTTTCATTGAGAATCCCCGTCGTATCCGAATATTATGATAATCGTATTGTCCTGATCGTCTGCAGCGAGGGGATCTGCCCTCCGCTTTTTCTATTCCGCACCGGCGCCGATAAAAATACCTGAAACCCTATCGTGTTCGATAGTGAACACGACTCCCCCATAGACAGATCCCGCGATGACCGTTTCGTCACTGCTCCCGACCGCACTGTCTCCGGAAGATTGAGCTATCTCATTGCGATATGCTTCGAGAACCTCCCCCCTGCTGCTGCCGATCCCGATATGTTTTGTTGTCTCGAACCGGCACGGAATCGATATGGTTATCGCATCGACGTACTGTTCGTTGTCTGCGCCCTCGGCAATCATCCCCAGAACTATTCCCTGTGCAACGTAACGCCACGACTGATGCTCCGCACCATCTGCCGCCCAGACGCCGCGATCCGACTTTTCAACAGGTTTTCCGAGCGCCTGCAGTACTTCGTCTGCAGATAATCCAAGCCTGAGAGGGCCGAGTTGTTCCGACCGCATGAGCGCAAATCCGGCTTCTGCCGGTTCCTGAACTCCGCTATCGAGAGATCCTCCATCAATCGGGGCCTGCGCCGTTACCGCATGTTCGCTTCCCTCGGGAGCTGCTGGCTCCGGCTCATGGTTTTGAGTCGAACAGGCAGCAACCATACCACTCAACATAATCCACGAAGCAACGGCGAAAAAGATTTTCCGCATTGTTGTCGTCCGAAAAATTATGAAACCTGCAAAATATTTGCATCTCAGCATGCTATTATCCAGATTGTTCAAAATACCCTATCCGTCAGACCGACCATAACCAGTCACCGATGGGCAGCGAAATAGCGAAAACAGAGTTCAGCGAAGAGGATTTCCGGCAGTTTCACCAGAATCTGAGAAAAGAAACCCGGATTCTGATGGAGTGGTTTTCCTCGGATATCTTCGACAATCACCAGGAGATGTGCGGCTTCGAACTCGAAGCCTGGCTCGTCGATCAGCATTGCGCACCAACCGCCAGAAACGAAGAGTTCCTCAAGCGGGTCAACAATCCCCTGGTTGTGCCCGAGCTGTCAAAATACAACTTCGAACTCAATATTTCACCGCATCCGCTGGATCGTCATCTCCCTGCATTCCTGAACAGGGAACTCCGGAATCTCTGGAATCTCTGCACCATCAAAGCCCGCGACATGGGGTGCAATACCCTTCTGACCGGCATTCTGCCGACCTTGCAGGACAGGATGCTGACGCTTAAAAACATCTCGTCGCTGAAAAGGTTTCACGCGCTGAACCGCGAAATCCTGCGTTCGATATCCCGTCACCCGCTCAAAATTCACATAGAGGGAAAGAACGATTCGCTGGAGGTCGTCCATCATGACGTTATGGCCGAGGCGGCCACGACATCGCTGCAGATTCACTTTCAGGTCCCGATCGGCAGGGCTGCCGCCGTCTACAACATCGCCCATGTACTGTCGGCCCCGATGGCCGCGCTCACAGCCAACTCCCCGTTCCTCTTCGGCAGGGAGCTCTGGGATGAGACACGCATTCCCCTGTTCGAGCAGGCCGTGAAAACCCCCGCATTCGTTGACCTCTCCGGAAGAGCGGTTTCGCGCGTCACGTTCGGACGGGATTACGTCCGCGATTCACTCAAAGAGGTTTTCCTCGAAAATCTCGACGGATTTCCGGTACTCCTGCCGGTCACCTTTGATCAGGATTTCAGCCAGCTTAATCATCTGCGACTGCACAACGGAACCATCTGGCGCTGGAACCGTCCTCTGATAGGATTCGGCGAGAATGGTCGCCCTCATCTGCGGATCGAACATCGCGTCCCCCCTGCGGGGCCATCGATTCCGGACATCGTAGCCAATATCCTCTTTTTTTATGGCGCAATACTGCACCTTCAGCCCGAAGTTCCGCAAGCTGCCATATCGTTCGAACAGGCCCGTTCCAACTTCTACGACGCTGCACGCTTCGGACTTGACGCCAGAGTCACCTGGAGTTCGGGAAACGCCATACCGGTGGATACGCTTCTGCTGCAACAGCTGATTCCCGGAGCCATGCTGGCTCTCGGCGAGCGAGGAATCGACAGTCACGACCTGAGATACTACCTTGTCGATATTCTTGCAGAACGCGTAGCGACCCGCAGAAACGGCGCATGGTGGCAAAAAACCTTCATCAGGAAGCACGGCCCCGATTTCAGCGCTATGACCCAGGCATACCTCGAAAACCAGAGAAAAAACATTCCCGTACACGAATGGAGCATCTGAACCAGTATCATCCGCCCGATCTGCACCTCTTCGATCGACTGCCCGACGGATTCACCGAAATCGAGACCGAAAAACTCGACTCGATCCTCCCGGGCCCTTCACTCATCCGTATCGAAGGCGAAAAAGGGTCGCCGCTCTTCGTTTCGATCCTGCTGCACGGCAACGAAACCACAGGGTTTACAGCCATGCAGCAACTCCTCGCCGGGTTCGACGCTCCCCTCCGTCCGCTGCCGAGACCGGTGCTGCTGTTTGTCGGCAACGTCGCCGCTGCCGTGCGGGGCGTGAGGAAACTCAACGGGCAGGCCGATTACAATCGCATCTGGCAGGGGGAACGATATCCGGAACACCTGCTGGCACGGCATGTTCTGGCGGAAATCATCAAGGCGGCACCGATTGCCGGCATTGACCTGCACAACAACACCGGCAAAAACCCCCACTATGGCTGTATCAACCGGCTCGACCACAGCTCCCTCTCACTCGCCCGGCGGTTCAGCAAAACCATCGTCTGGTTTACCGAACCGCACGAAGTCCTTGCGGTCGCGCTCTCCGCGATTTGCCCGGCGGTAACGCTTGAGTGCGGAGTATCTGGCGATGCGGCAGGGACAAAGCATGTGGAAAATTATCTCCGGCATTGCCTTGAACTGCCAGAGGAGAGCCTTTTCACTTCACCGGCCAACCACCACAACGATCTCTTCCATACCACAGCAAGGATGATCCTCTCTGAAGGCATACGACCTGGATTCGGCCGGTGCACTGACGAAACGGATATCTGTTTTCGCGAGGACCTCGAAACCCTCAATTTCGAGAGGGTGCCGGAAGGAACGGAACTGGGTCGTTACCCCAACGGCATTCCGCCGATCATGGTCATCGACAACCGTAACCGCGACGCCACCGACCGCTACCTGCGTTTCAGCGAGAATCGCATTCTCACCAGGGTGCCGGTCGTGCCATCGATGTTCACCCGCGATGTGAAAGTTATTATGCAGGATTGTCTCGGGTATATCATGGAGCCTTACGAAGCAAAATGGGAAGAATCGGTCGATCCTCTTTCCTGATCTCTATAGACAAAAATCTCACACTTGAAGAAATTGCGGAGACGGCCTCGTTTTCCATGTTTCATTTCCTCAGGATATTCAAGGCTGTCGTCAGCGAACCCGTAGCGAAATTCACCAGACGGCTCCGGCTCGAACCCGCACAACGCCTGCTTCAAACCACCTTGATACATTGACCCGGATAGCGCTGGATTGCTGATTCTCGAGTTCGCAGAACTATGCCAAAGCTTTCCGCCAGTATTTCGGCATTTCTCCGTCCCTCTATCGAAAAAGCAAGAAAAGAAACATGATTGGCAAAGACGAAAACGTTTTATCGCTGCGTGTCCAGTATACTGCTTGCATGGAATTATCAAATCGTAACATGCCATCATGGAGAAAGGAGATGAAAACTGAAATCAAAGTCATGAATCCCCTACTCAAGCCATAACATCAAAATGCCTTGCATTTTTATATCATTCGTTGTTGAAGGAAATCGACAAGACCGCAAAAAAGGAGCACCCCAGCCATTCCGAGCTTCTGCGTGAAGCCGCACGCCTCTACATTCAACGCCAGCGGCAACGAGAAGAGCTGTTCAAGCTTGGAGACCGGATGACGGAAGAAAAACAACTGAACCTGAAGGATGTCGAGGAAGAGATCCTGGCAGCTCGCAGAAGCAGGGCAGAAAGCCGATGAGGATCGTCTGCAACGCGAATGTACTTATCCCGGGCATACTGTTCGGGGGAAAACCAGGGGATGTGTTGCGTCACTGCTCTTCCGGTAAAATCACCAACTTCACAACGCAGCCTCTGCTCAGGGAGATTGAAGATGTTCTGCAGCGCCCGAAATTCGGCTTGAGTGAAGAACAGTTCACGGAATCATCCGGTTGTTCAGGGAGACTTTTTCTGTCCCCAAGTCTCCCCCTGACCTTGTCAGGCAAACGGAAAGAGAGGCTCCCGCAGGTTCCGCACCTGTTATGATACCGTCGTCCCCTGTCACGAGCAGACAGGGGACGGCAGTTCCACCCCTGAAACGGGATGAGCATGCTTATCTTCCGATTTTTTTGATTCCGGTTTTATTGAATATGTAATTCTGTTTGAATATGTACTTCTGTTTGAAGCTGTCTCCCGGTATGAGCGTACCGAAATAGATCCCCTCCAGCACAAGACGGCCTTCATCGTCAAACCTGAACGAACCGGTCAGATCGATATCTTTCGGTACGGTATTGCCATGCTCGGCAGTGAATGTGATCGACCCGGCCTGAAGATCGCAGGAAACCGTACCCCAATAATCTTTTCTGACTTCAAACGGTACTGCAGTCACAGAAAAGGTTCTGTCAGGTTTGATGATCAACTCCTCGATATTTCCCCCTGCTTCCTCCCAGTAGCCTGCAAGAGGATTTGCTTTTTTCGTATAGACGTAGAGCGTGTTGTCCCTGACATTCCCTTTTTTCCTGATTTTCGCGCTGATGGTGTAAAGCGTGCCATCCTGCACGTCACGGCCGACAACAAGCTGGCCGCGTTTCTGATCGATCGTTATGCCTGTTTCGGGAACGACCTGCCATTCGGTCCTGACGTCTACGGAAGTTTCGGCCATCGGGAAAAAATACGGGCTTGTAACGGCTTTTATTTCCAGTTTCAGCGTATCTCCGGGACAGGCATATTGCGGATAAAAATCGTTGATCAGCAGAGCGTCGCGCTGTTCCGCGGTCAACGACGAGAACGATACGCCGAAACATATCGCATGGCATAACAGCAGCAGACAGATAACTGCAGCCTGACGGAACACCTGTTTCATCAATGACATGGCAAACCTCCATACGTTTATGGTGACATGAATCCGCAATATTCCTCACGATTTCAGGGCAGACCGGAAGCGTGCATCAAAAACACGCCTGCGGAATACCCTTACAGATAACCGGCACTGCTTATGGCTTGCCGGAATCCACGGGCAGAAGCTCCCGGGGCATTTCGGGAAACCGGGAAGCGAGTTTTCCGAAATATCCGGGAGTGTCGATACAATCGGGATTATCCGGTTCGGTACAGGGTATTTCAACGACGCGCCACGATCCTTTGGTTCTCTTCAGCAGGGCAAGAAAATCCTCATAATGACTGCTGCCGTCCTTCGACTGCGGCTGTGTATGCACCCAGGCCCACACGTTGCCGACCTTCATGGTCACAACAACGAACACCACATCGAGCTGGTGCAGCTCTTTCACCTTGAGACGCATGGCATCGAGAATGGCTTTGCGTTCGGCGCTGCCCCGCGCTGGAGTGTGAATCCCGGTCGTTTTGGCCTGAACTTCGGTCCATGAATGAGGCGTGATCAGGAGAGATGCTGTTACCGCGACGACAGCCATCGCGAAGAGGATCGGTTGCGAATGTGTTTTCATCATGATCGTTCGGCTTGAATTTTGAATGGTACATGGTATATCGTAGAGCACCCTGCATTCTTCTCCTTCCGGTTTCAGGTCCGATTCAAAGAGTAAAAGCGATCGCCGACACGCAGGCCACACGACAGGGTGCTGAAGGCTCTTCCTGATACTACCCGCCCGTTCATGCCGCCTGACACGAGCAATCGTCATGAGGTGTATAAAGGAAAGTAAGTGACCATGGTGATAAAAACCAATAGAGTGAGAATAAGGGACGGAAGTGACTGAGAGAATACAAGTCCAAAACAAATCCTGTTTCGTATTATATTTGTAAATTGTCTCGTTGATACGATTGTCTTTCAAATAAAAGCAAAGTCTATGCTATGCCGAGCGAAGCGAGGCATAATGCGCCGAATGCCTTGCTTCATGTCATGGTTCGAAGGGAATGGTGCTGCCGCTATCGGGGTACACCCCTTCTTTCTGACGTTCATCAATCCACCCACCTCCAGTCACGTACCTCCGGCATATCTTCGCCATATTTTGTGATGTACTCCTTATGCTCGGTCAGGCGGTCGCGAACATATTGCCTGATGTAAGCGGCTTTAGGCTTCAGGCACTCTACACGGTTGACCACGTCGGCTGCCAGGTGGAAGCGGTCGAGGTCGTTCATCACCACCATGTCGAAGGGCGTGGTGGTCGTCCCCTCCTCCTTGTAGCCGCGCACGTGCATGTTGCCGTGATTGGTTCGCCGGTAAGTGAGGCGGTGTATCAGCCAGGGATATCCGTGATAGGCAAAGATGATCGGCCTGTCGGTCGTGAACATATCGTCGAACTCCCGGTCGTCGAGGCCATGAGGGTGCTCCTCCTTTGGCTGAAGGGTCATCAGATCCACCACGTTGACAACCCTGATCTTCAGCTCGGGCGAAAGGTTACGAAGAATCTTGACGGCAGCAAGCGTTTCAAGCGTCGGCACATCTCCGGCGCAGGCCATCACCACGTCGGGCTGCCCTTCCCCGGTATCGTTCGATGCCCAATCCCAGACACCGATACCACGGGTACAGTGCCTGATGGAGGACTCCATGTCGAGCCACTGCCACGAAGGCTGCTTTCCCGCCACGATCACGTTGATGTAGTTGCGCGAACGGAGGCAGTGGTCCGTGACCGAGAGCAACGTATTGGCATCCGGCGGCAGGTAGACACGGATCACCTCGGCTTTCTTGTTCACCACATGGTCGATGAACCCCGGATCCTGATGCGAGAAGCCATTGTGATCCTGCCGCCAGACGTGCGAGGTCAGGAAATAGTTGAGCGATGCGATGGGCCTCCGCCACGGAATCTCGCTGTCGGTCACCTTGAGCCACTTGGCGTGCTGGTTGAACATCGAATCGATGATATGAATGAACGCCTCGTAACAGGAAAAAAAGCCGTGGCGACCGGTCAGCAGGTACCCTTCCAGCCACCCCTGACAGGTATGCTCGGAGAGAATCTCCATCACCCTGCCATCCGGAGAGAGATGATCGTCGGACGGCAGGGTCCGGGCCATCCAGGTACGATCGGTCTCCTCAAACAGATCGCCGAGACGGTTCGACGCGGTCTCGTCCGGCCCGAAAACCCGGAAGTTGGCCGTTTTCTCGTTGAGCTTCATGATGTCGCGCAGGAATCGGGCCATCGGCTTCGGCGCTTCGGCCTCCACCGAACCCGGCGACGGGACGTCGAGTGCATAGTCGCGGAAATCGGGCATACGCAGTTCCCTGAGCAAAAGGCCGCCATTGGCGTGCGGATTGTCGCCCATGCGCTTCTGTCCTTTCGGAGCCAGCGCCTGCAGCTCCGGCAGAAGCACCCCGTCAGGCGAAAACAGCTCCTCAGCCCGGTAGCTCTTCAGCCACGATTCAAGCAAAGCCATGTGCTCCGGATTGTCGCGCACCGTACTGAATGGCACCTGATGCGAACGCCAGTTTCCCTCGGCAGGCTTGCCGTCAACCACTTTCGGTCCTGTCCACCCCTTCGGCGAACGGAACACGATCATCGGCCATCGGGGGCGCTCGGTCACTCCTTCCTCTCTGGCCTGTCGCTGAATTGCAGCGATCTCGTCGAAACAGCGATCCATGACGGCGGCCATCTCACCATGCATCGTCACCGGATCGTCTCCCTCGACGAAATACGGCCTGTAACCGTAACCAAACATGAGCTGTTCAAGCTCCTCATGCGAAATTCGGGCCAGCACTGTCGGGTTGGCGATTTTGTACCCGTTCAGATGCAGTATCGGCAGCACCGCACCATCGCGCTTCGGGTTCAGGAACTTGTTGCTGTGCCATGCCGTAGCCAGAGGCCCCGTCTCAGCCTCCCCGTCGCCCACAACACAAGCCGTAATCAGGTCGGGATTGTCAAACACCGCCCCGAAAGCGTGCGATAATGAATAACCGAGTTCACCCCCCTCGTGGATCGAACCGGGAGTCTCCGGAGCCACATGGCTCGGAATGCCTCCGGGAAAGGAAAACTGCCGGAACAATCGCTTCATGCCAGCCTCGTCGAACGACACGTCGGGAGAGTATTCGCTGTAAGTCCCCTCCAACCAGACGTTCGCCACCAGCGCAGGCCCCCCATGCCCCGGTCCGGCGATATAGACGATGTCGAGGTCGCGGTTCCGGATGATGCGGTTCAGATGCACATAGAGGAAATTGAGGCCCGGAGTTGTGCCCCAGTGCCCAAGCAGACGGGGCTTGATGTCTTCTTTTGAAAGAGGTTCCTTGAGAAGAGGATTGTTCATCAGGTAGATCTGCCCTACCGAAAGATAGTTGGCCGCTCTCCACCAGCCATGCATCAGTTCAAGTTCACGTTCAGACAGCGAACTATTGGTATGTGTCATGATTATTTTCTTTGGTTTCTGTATCCGGATCGCACCTGCACAAGGCACCGCCCAACGCGGTTATCGGGTTGCGCGACAGATACACTGCGATGAAATCAACTCGCTTCAAGAAGACGTCTGGTCTCCCTCACAATCGTCACCTCTTCATTGGTCTCCATCACCCTGATGACAACAGAGCTCTTATCCTGTGAAATGATTGCTGAGTTGTTCCCGTTTCTCTCCATGTCGAGCCTGATACCGAGAAAACCGAGACCCGAACAGATTCGCTCGCGAATATCGGGCGAGTGCAGCCCGATGCCGCCCGTAAAAACAATCATATCGAGCCCCCCAAGCGCTGCCGCAAGAGCTCCGATGTGCTTGCGCGCGCTGTAGCAGAACAGCTCAACGGCCAGCTGCGCCCGTTCGTCGCTCTTCTCCGCATCGAGCAGATCGCGCATGTCGTCACTCACCCCGGACACGCCGAGCAGACCCGACTTTCTATTCACCATATCTCTGAGACCTGCCGCATCAAGAAGGCCCTGCTGCAACAGATAGACCACCACTCCCGGATCGAGATCACCCGTCCGTGTGCTCATCACCAGACCGCCTGCAGGTGAAAAACCCATCGTCGTCTCGATGCTGCGCCCATCAAGCACAGCCGCCATACTCGCTCCGTGCCCGAGATGCGCCAGAATCACCCGTCCTTTCCGGGCAAGCGGCTCATCCTGCGCATTCAGTTCGCCAAGCAGATATTCATAAGACAAGCCATGGAAACCGTAACGCTGCACCCCCTCACGCCGATACTCTTCCGGAATGGGACACAGCTTCGCAACCGGAGGAATCGTACTGTGAAAAGCCGTATCGAAGCAGGCCACCTGGAACACTCCCGGAAATTCTGAAGCGGCATGCCGGATAGCGTTCAATGCCTGGGGAAGGTGTTCCGGAGCATACGGGACAAGTGCAGTGACGGAATCAAGCAGTTCGGGGGTGATCATCTCTGGCGCAGTGTGACGAAGCCCTCCATGAACCACCCGATGGCCTACCGCATCCGGAATTCCGGCGCTATGGTTCATAATCCACGAAAACACATAACGGCACGCCGAATCATGATCGGCCGTCTCCACCCGTTCGCAATTGATATACCGCCCCCCGGAATCCGTCACCGAAAAGCGTCCTTCCTTAAGCCCGATCCGGGTAAGTGATCCGAAATAAATCAGTTCCTCTTTCTCCCCGCTCTCATACAGCGAAAACTTGATACTCGAAGAACCGGTATTGACCGCAAGAATCGTTATCACAGGCTTCGACATCATAGCCGACAATCCTCCAGAAAATTGCAGGCACAAACAGCAGACAGGTTCATCCGTTGCGCAGGCCTGAGAAAGATACTTGATACCTGATACTAACCCCGTCTCTCCTCCGTTACGTTCCTGAAAATTCCTGCAGAGGCAGACGGAAAGGTCAGAACGACCCTTTCTTATGCTATCGCTCCGGTTGTGACAATAACCTGCCGTTTCTGCATGGGCAGGCAAGCTATGGTTACTTACCATTTTCACCTTTGTCCCTGTGGACTTCCCAGACTCCCAAGTGCTCACTGACTGCAGCTTTCCAAAGAAAAATGATGCTCGACCGTTATTTTAATCAGAAGGAATCGGTATGATAAAAAGTATGATAACCATGCAATGAGGTGAGCAGATGGGAAAAACAAAAGTTGCGGTAACCATTGATGCTGCGACCATCATAAAAATTGACCGGCTTGTCAATGCAAAGGTTTTTGCCAATCGCAGTCAGGCAATACAGGAAGCGCTCAATGAAAAAATCGAGCGCATAGAGCACAGCAGACTGGCCGAAGAATGCGCAAAACCTGATGCTGTCGAAGAGCGCCAACTCGCTGAAGAGGGGATGAACGGAGAAATTGAGGCATGACCGGAATACTGAGGGGCGGGATCCGGTGGGCCGACCGCAACCAGACTCAGGGTAATGAGCAATCCCGTCTCCGGCCTGTTCAGGTGTTAAGCCATGACGTGTTTAATGACCGGCCAGGAACCGTTATTGCAATCGCGTTGACAAGCCAGCCTCAAAAAGCGGGTTTTCCGCTTACCATGCCGATTGAATCAGCAGCACTTCCGACGCGTCCATGAAACTTTTCTGGCAGTCAGCGACGCGAACGAGCAAACCATTTTGGGATATTACAGCCTGAGCATTGCAACAGTCGCCTATGCCCAAACTCCGGAAAGCATCAAAAGAGGATTGAGCCACCATGCTTTGCCCATGTTCAGACTGTGCCGGCTTGCCGTAAACCGTTCCATGCAAAGACACGGCCTTACCCTTACCCCAAAAACCGCTCTCTCTCATTCTACCCTTCCGGACAATTCGCACGGCACTGAAATCAGCAGAAAAACTGTAAGGCGACGGCTCTCATCCCTTGCAGCATTGCATTCCCCTGCTCTCGATATAATATTGATACATGTTTTACAGGAGTATTTCAACTTACGAAAGTACGACCTTAAGTAACCCCGCACAACCAGCTACAACCCCGTCTGTTGTCGACGATTTCTTCCCGCTCTTGCCATTTTCTATAAATTCTCTTAAGTTGTCTTTTGCGACAATAATGTATAATTAAGTTAACGAATACGACATTCGTCAGGATATCATGAAGACATCACTAAAAAACACGACATCCGATGACTCTCTGATCATCTACGCCGAACTCAATGATGCTGAAATAAGAGCTGCGCAAAGGCGATTGAAAACCGGAGAGTTAACGCGAATTGTCCCTGGCGTGCTCAGTGCCAGCCCTGAAAAGGATTGGCCTGCAATTGTTGCATTGCACAGAATACGACTACTCGCCGCACTGTTTCCGGGTGCAGTGATTGGTTTCAGGAGCGCTTTTAAAGGTGGTATCCCGGTGGATGGCGTGATACACCTGAGCTACAGCTACAACCGGAAGGTCGAGCTGCCTGGGCTGAAAGTGATCCTCGTCAAGGGGCATCCACAGGTTTCCGGTGACCAGCCCATGTCAGGGCGAGACCTATACTTTCCTTCCCCGGCGCGGATGCTTATGGAAAACCTTACCGCAAGCCGTGGTGCAATTAAAAAATCCATGGGGCGCACTGCCGTTGAAGAGCGACTGGTCAGTATTCATGAATCCAGGGGTCCCGAAACGCTCAACCGGATCAGGGATGAAGCTCACCATCTTGCGCCGATCTTGGGATTCAACAAGGAATTTCAGGTATTGAATGAACTGATCGGCACCATACTTGGTACGAAAAATGCCCAACTCGGTACTGCTGCAGGAAAAGCCTTGGCTGCCGGCACACCTTTCGACGCCACCCGTTTGGCCCTGTTTGAAACGCTGGCCGCTGTTTTGCGGGTCATGCCTGTCGCAGCGAAAGTATCACCGACCATAACCGAAACAGCACGCATCAATTTCGCTTTTCTTGAATCCTATTTCAGCAACTTCATCGAGGGAACGGAATTCGATGTGTCAGAGGCTCGGCAAATCGTGCTTGAAGGCAAAATCATCGATCAGCGCCCGAAAGATTCACACGATATCCTCGGAGTGTTCCGCCAGGGCATCAGTCCGGGCTGGGCAAACCAGTCGATGGCAATCGGTGAAGCGGTGTTGCACCAATTGCGGCAGCGTCATGCGGATCTCCTGAAAGAACGCCCTGAAGCTTCCCCTGGCGATTTTAAAGACCGGGAGAATTTTGCCGGAAACACTACGTTCGTCTCACCGAAAAACGTCCGAGGCACCCTTGTCGAAGGGAGTAAACTCTTGCCGTCAGTCCCGCCAGGTATGGCTCGCGCGCTGCTTGCGATGTTCATTGTCTCCGAAGTGCACCCCTTTATCGATGGCAATGGGCGACTGTCTCGACTGGTCATGAACGCGGAGTTGTCCGTGGTGAACGCCGGCAGAGTCATTGTCCCGACGCTTTTCAGAGAAGAATATCTGGATTGCCTGCGCATGCTCAAGCGGCAGGGAAAACCCGAACCGTTCATTGAAGCCATGCAGCATATCCAGCATTGGACTGCGGCATTCGACTACACCGATCTCGACCGGGTTCTCAGTCAGATGAAGGCCTGCAATGCATTCGAGAAATCCCGCAGTCAGTACCAGCTGCTCGATGTTTCGTACCTGGGCACCGAACCCTCCATTTCGGCATGAACCGGTTTCCTGAACGGATCGCCCGAACAATACTCGATGGCACCCTTGCCCTGGTTTATAAGTAGTTGATGTGCTCCCCCTCCACAACAATAATTCCCCCGCTGCGACACGCTTACCCGATAGTAAGCCGCATGACCGTCACAACCAGAATCATTGCTGTACCGGCGAGATAAATCCGCCGGATGTCGGTAATCCGGTCAGGAATCCGGGAGTTGAGCAAGCGACTGACCGAATGGAAAACAACAACGTCGAAAAGCACAATGGGAAACAGATACACCCGGTCAAACCAGCCAAACGCAAACGGGATGACACCAAGGGCAACAACAAAACCAAATACACCGGCAGCAACATGCATCGCCCTGTCCGGTCCGAATATCACCGCGATCGAATGTGAACCGGTTCGACGATCACCCTCGACATCCAGCGCATCCGCAGCAATCTCCTCACCGAAATCGACACCCAGGGTCATTACCGCCATGAACCAAACCAGAGGCTCCGAGAGATTGCCAACGGCAACACCGCCGAAAATGAAAGTCATGCCGACAGTAACCGCCACCATAAGGTTGCCGGCAAGACCGTACCGTTTAAAGCGCCAGTTGTAGAGTATACCAAGCGACAGGAGCACGGAAACGACAATGAAAGCCTGCCAGCCAAGCAGCAATGCCGAAAACAGGCCGGAGATGGCGAGAACGACGGAAAACGCAACAGCTCCTTCACGTGTCACAAACCCTGCAGGCAGCGGTCGCGAGGGGGAATTGATGCGGTCTGCCTCAATGTCGAAACAGTCGTTGAGAGCCAGAACCGAAGCTGCAATAAAAAAAGCGGCAAAAAAACCGCAGAGCGCCTGCAATGCTGACGGGAGCCCCCCATGCGCCAGCACCTCGGCAAGCAGTACGCATATCCCGGCCGCAAACGACAGCTCGACGCGCATCAGGCGAAACAGCCCGTAAAGTCCGGCGTTGTACATGGAACGGAAAAATCAGGTTTCATTGAAGGCCGTATCATCCTTGTGCCAATAACACTGCCCGGCCACATATCCCTACAAATACTGAGCTCCACTGCGGCTGTTACTGCCTCATCCACCGCCGCGTTTCCGGCAAAATAACATCCTGAATACCCTGGTTGCAAATCTTTGTTAAAATACTGGAAATATATCCTTTACGAAGATTTTTCAATATCCGGAAGAGCCCTCTCCAGTAGCCTTTAGTTTACGTAGTTGTGAGCGTCCCGTCGGGATTCCTAATCATTCTGAAGAATTACAAGCAGGTCTTTGTGGAGTAAAAAAAGATGATACGGATCGGTCGGGCTTGGTTCGAATCCCCAGTTGAGATACCAGTAACGGGCAACATTATCTTTTGCATGAACCAGAATGGCTCTGATGCCTGCAAGATCAGCCGCCTGGGCTGTTCGCAACAGTGCATCCTTGAGCAGAGCCCGGCCAAGGCCTGCGCGCTGATACCGGCGATCAACTGCAAGTCTCGCAAGAATCATCACCGGTACCGGATGTCTGGCAAGACCTTTGCTGAGTCGACCGGTTGCCGCTTCCGGTTCAATGCTTCCGACAGCAAGGCTGTAAAAGCCTGCAACGCATTCTGTTCCCTGCTCACAACAAACATAGGTACGGGCACTGTTGGCCTTCTGATTGACCAGGGCAAAACGTTGCAGAAACTGATTCAGGGCATGATTTCCACAATCAAATACCGCAACGTCGTGGGAGGAAGAGAGTTTCTGAACCTGACTGAAACGGGATGCGTTCAATCCAGTACCCCCGGTTCGGTAAGCAATGCTTTCATCCTGCTATCGGGGGTAGACACAGGCCGGTCAAGGAGTTGCTGAAACTGCTGCCACCCGGCATCATCAAGCTCAAACCGGCGACGGTCGGCTAACGTCTGATTAGCCGCGGTTATACCAGCATCAAGCAAAAACTCGCTGACAGTTTTATGAGAAGCCCTTGCCGCCTCCTGCAACAGTTGTTTTACCGGCAGATTAGCGCGAACATCGATCCGTTCTGTTTTAAGAGTAGCGTTAATAGCCATTTTTTTCATTTGCAATTGACATTTAACTCCAATATAACGTACAGACATTGTCATGACAACAAAATAATCACCGTGATTGTTCAATGATTCATAAATCCTATCAGCAATGGCTTTCAAGGCTTTACCATCGTTCCGGATGATCATTTCACTACAGGATGTCACTTTTTGAGTTACTGTGCCATCTCCCCAAGTCTCCGACTTCATCTATACCGTTGATCTTCAGCCCCGTAGGGGCGAAACATCGGTAGCCCGGGGTGCCAACACCCCGGGAAAGAAATCTTCTCCCCAAACTGGATCTTAGCTCCGTAGGAGCGACATATCGGTAACGTCCGGGTGAAACCCGGCGTTAAGGCTGATTGCTTAGGGTGCGCCAAACAATGCGCTTGCGCACGCTCGTTTCGGCTTCAGGAAAAGAGACGACAGGATGCGCTTAATGCTTGTTGCCAAAATCGAACCGATCCGTTTTCTCCGTCGCCTTGCAGATCCGACAATAACCTGCCGTTTGTGCATGGGTTGGAAAGCCATAGTTACTTTCCAAAGAACTTCCCCGCTGCACGCCCTCAGTCACATCAAAGGAATCAATTTGGATATTTTTATCATATTGATTAAAATTATCCAAATGTCAAACCTCTGCTCATGGAGAAAAGAACACCCCATTACAAGTCGATGACTACCCATCTTGACCATAAGCTCTGGCAGGACGTTTATCACGGAATGACGCCCGATGGAATTCCGGTTTATATAAAAGTAACGGACTCCGACGACGACCGGCCACCGGTTATTCAGTTCAAGGCCAGATAAAATAAATGTTTAACGAATAGAACAGCTTAATGGAAATATGATCATGAATACTACACAATGTCCCTCATGCGGTCATAAAGGGATGATCGACAAGGTTTTGGAAGAAACGCTCACGTATGGGGGTAAATCGATGACGTTGCATGACATGCGCGGCAGGTTCTGCCCTGAATGCGGAGAAGGAATATGGGATGAAGAGAGTTACCGGCGCTATACGGAAGCTCAGGAGGGGCTGGTACGAGCGATCAAAGGCGACCCCGCAGCCGACATCCGACGCATCCGCAGAAAGCTGAAGCTGACCCAGGCGCAGCTCGCCTCATCGTTCGGAGTCGGCAAAGTAGCGTTCTCCCGTTACGAGCGAGGGGAAACCAGGCCGCCTGCGCCGTTGCTCAAGTTGCTGAAACTCATTGACCGGCACCCTGATCTGCTGAGCGAAATCGAAAAAATGTAATCAGATTCGAACGGTGAACATCCTGGGACCCATTACACGACTCTTTGCTCTATTCTCCGTTATGGGTTCATGAGCAATAGCATGTCTATATGACAAGAGAGGAAATGAATCCATTGCTTACCTCATTTACTTACATGCCCTTACTTGCCGCATGCAACCGTAAACGGTGTATGACAATATTACCGATAAACCTCTTTCCGATGCCCGACCCGGACAACAAGAACTGAAACTTTTTCATCGAGGATTTCGCAAATCACCCGATAATCTCCGATACGGTATCGCCACAACCCGGCATGATCGCCTCGTAATGATTTGCCGGAGGCCCGCGGGTCTATCGCAACCCGCTCACGGAGGTATTTGACAATCCGTCCGGCAGCGGACTTATCCAGCCTGGCCAGCTCTTTTTCAGCCGATGCGGCAAACTCAATCTTCCAGACCAAGACGACGCTCCACTTCATCTATGCCAGTCACCGGCTCTTCACCACGTCTCACCCGCTCCAGAACCTGTTCGGCCAGATAGATATCTTCAAGATCGTCGAGATGCTCCATAATTGCCTCGCGAATGTACCAGGTCCTGGTACGACCGGTTCTTTTGGCAAGGTTATCAAGCCGCTCGCCAACACTTTTCGGAATGCGGATGCCGATCATCCGATCCGCTTTTTCTTTTTCCATAGTTACCTCGTATAACATGTTATTCAACGCAATACATGTTATACAAAACAAACAGGAACCCCAAATAAATCCCGCTCAACAGGACCCTGTCCCGGCTCAAGAACGCCCAATCGGTATAGTTTACCGGCACTTAACCGCCAAAGAGTGCGACTGCTCGCGCTCGTCTCGGCTTCAGGAAAAGAAGCGTCAGGATGCGCTTAATGCTCGATGCCGATTGCGTCCGGAAACTTCTGTGCGGCATGAAAAACCGTCAAAACCGTTATGGTATCCTGGCGAACCGTGTAGATCACGATGAAAGGATTGTCTGGAAAAACAAGTTCACGGGTACCGTCAATACGCCCGCTCCTTCCGATTTGCGGATATTGAGAGAGTTTGAGGGCAGTCTTTCCGATAAGGGCTCGAATGATCTTCCTTGCGGCGACAGGGTTGTCGTGAGAGATATACGCCTCGATCTCCTCCAGCCGCTGCTTAGCGGTCTGTGTCCACCGGACTTTCAGCAGGCTTTTCATCCCAGAGTTTTTCCATCTCCTCCTGCGAAACCGTCCGCCCCTTGTCGAGGTCGCTCAAACCCGCAATAATGCTCTGCACCTGCCATTCATTCATGGTGAGGTAGTGCTCGATAGCCTCTTCTATCACGAAAGACCTGGATCGTCTGGTAGCCTCGGCAAGACGATCAACGCGCATTTTCATTGTGGCAGGCATTTTAAAACTGACCTGCTCGCGAGATTCCGTTTTTTTTGCGCCTGGACTCACACGCACCTCCTTTTTCATCGAAACTTCATGGTATTACCCGGTATTACCTGATAATACAAGACACGTTCTGCTTTTCCAAAAGGATCTCACTCACGACCGTCCCCGACTCCCAAGTGCTCAGTGACATCTCCATTCCTCCCATTCGGAACAGCATATTTCTTCGCAGGCTCAACATTAGCTTTTCGGGCAACGGATCAACATCAACGGAGCTGTTCCTGTAACCCGGAACCTTCACCGGGAGAACATGGTTGTTCCATACAAAGCTTGTATATTTCAGGCAAACGGACAATGCCAAAACAACCATCCATGAGCACCATCACCGTCAACATCTCCTTTCAGGATTCGTTGTTGAAGGAAATCGATAAAACCGCCAAAAAGGAGCACCGCAGCCGTTCCGAGCTTCTGCGTGAAGCCGCACGGCTCTACATTCAACGCCAGCGGCAATGGGAAGAGCTGTTCATGCTTGGTGACCGGATGACGGAAGAAAAACAACTGAACCTGAAGGATGTCGAGGAAGAGATCCTGGCTGCTCGCAGGAACAGGACCGAAAGCCGATGAGAATCGTCTGCGACACGAATGTACTTGTCCCGGGCATACTGTTCGGGGGAAAACCAGGGGATGTGTTGCGTCACTGCTCTTCCGGTAAAATCACCAACTTTACATCGCCGCCACTGCTCAGGGAGATCGAAGAGGTGCTGCAACGCCCGAAATTCGGCTTGAGTGAAGAACAGGTTCACGGAATCATACGGTTATTCAGGGAGACTTTTTCGGTCGTCAGACCTGAAATCCACATAGCGGTGATTACCGCCGATCCGGACGATAACCGTGTCCTCGAAGCCGCTGGTGCAGCCGGGGCTGACGCCATTATCTCCGGCGACTCACATCTTCTCGATCTTGCCGAATGGAACGGCATTCCGATCATCACCCCCGACATGTTCCTCAAGAAATTCCTTTCAGCCTGACACAACCCCCCGTTTCCGGCAAAATACCGTGCTGCAAGCCCGAAGCTGAACGCGAAACAGATCCCTCTCCGCCTGGGCCTCTGCTTTCAGGCTTTTTTGCAGGAACATCATCGCCCAGATAACCTTGTGCATGAGGTTCAACCCACCTCAGTTCGAATGCGTAATCAAAGTAAACACCGTCCCCGAGCCCCGGACGTCCCTAGCCGACGACATCAAACCCCCGTTTGTAAAGGCAAAAAGAAAAAAAAGTTATATTTTAGGGCACCTCTATAAAGTGTGATGAGCGATCAAAGAGCAAGGCGGACGGAGCGGAGAAACCGGAGTGTACACGGAGTACATGAGGATTTCGAGCACCGACCAACGCAGCAATTTGGGCGCGCAATAACTTTATAGAGATGCCCTTTAACCAGTAGCAGAACGTTGAACACGTGGACTGATACCATCATGCCAACCATTTCAATGTTTTTTGGAATAATCATTTACATGTATTATTTCGATAACAGGGAACATGCAAAGCCGCATATTCATGCCATTTATGCTTGTCCGGCGAAATTCCGGGCAATAAACTCAAACTGATAACCGCCTGGATTGAAATTCATCAGGAAGAATTGATGGCTGACTGGAAACTTGCCGTTGAAGGTCAGCAGCCATTTAAAATCGAACCACTGAGGTAAACCATGCTGAAGGTTAAAAATGTCATTGCAAATGATGACTATACATTATTCGTTGAATTGTCCGATGGACGATCCGGAATTTTCGACGTAAAGCCCTATCTGGAAAAAGGGGTATTCACACAATTACAGGATCTGTCATACTTCAAGCAGGTGAAGCCTTTTTTCTGCGGTATCGTCTGGCCGAACGAGCAGGATTTGAGCGCTGATACCCTGGCTCATGGATTGAAACAGGTTAAAGCCGCATAGGCCTCCCACTGCTCACTGCCTTCAACCTGTTCTGTACAGGTATTTCATCCATGTTGCATGAATCTTGAGAAGCCGCTATATTGCATTGCATATGCAACGCAAAACCGGACAAACACCATGAAAAGCGCATCACTCCCGTCGCTTCGCGTCGATCCTGAACTCCGCAAAGCCGTAGAAGCGGTGCTTCAGGAAGGCGAATCCCTCTCGGCATTCATCGAATCTTCGCTGCGAGCCAACATTGAAAGGCGGTTGAACCAGAAAGAGTTCATAGACCGGGGTCTGGCTTCGCGGGATCGTGCACGACAATCGAACTCGTATAGCGACGCAGAAAGCGTGATCGGGGAACTCAGGGGCATGCACGAAAAAGCCGGAAAGCGATCGGCATGACATTCAGGGTACGGTTCACTCCCGAAGCCAGAGAGGATATCATCCGCCTTTATGCGTTCCTGCCTGAAAACGATCTGAAGGCTGCAGAGAATGCGCTCGAAGCCATTGAAAGAGGCATGGCATTTCTTCGGGAGTTCCCCTTCAGCTGCAGAAAAGCCGCTCCCCATACGCCGTTCCTCCGCGAACTGCTGATCCCCTTCGTCAACTCGGGTTATGTAGCGCTTTTCGAGATCGAGAACAGCCACACCATCACCATTCTTGCCGTCCGCCACCAGCGCGAAGACGATTACCTGTAGCGATGCTTGCTCGCCCGGCTTTACTTGCAGTTGAGGAAATGCAAATCAAGTATTCAGTAAATTTCGCATCCCTAAAGAACGTTCCTCTGCTTTTCGGCAGGAATAAGGGAACACCAACCCCAGGGAATCCGGAGAAGTATTCCGGCAATCACGCACAAAAATATAACATTTTCACTCTTCTTTTCCTTCGGCATTACGAATCAATATAATAACATCCTTGTGATTATTTTTTATCGCATTATTCAATGGGGTATTTCCATAATTGTCATGCGCATTGACATCCGCACCTCTCTTGATGAGCAAATCAACAATCTTCGCATGACCTTGCGTTGCAGCCAAATGTAAAGGAGTATATCCATTATTGGCTTTGCAATTGATATCTGCATGAAAATCAAGCAATGTCTTTACAGCAACAAGATTATTATTTTCAGCCGCTTTATGCAATGGCATCCATCCCCATTCTCGAGCATTTACATCGGCTCCCTTTTTAACAAAAAAATCGATTATACCTTTATCGCCACTAATAGCGGCAGTAACCAATAAGGAGTTGATTTTTTTATTATCAAACCGCTCCGGATGTTTTCTCAGGAATACATCAACACTGCTTATATCACAAAGATATATTGCGTTATACAATTCCTTTTCTTCCTGAAGTTCGTTTTTTTGAACATTATTCTGTACACGATCGGCATTAGCGTATTTTACTGTTGTATTTTTTTTATACTTTCTGATCATTTCAAGTAAATCAATCCTGCGTTGAAAAGCAGCAACAGTTGCTGGAGTCATGCCCAGTGTATTTGAAATATAGATATCAGCACCTTTTTCAAGAAGAAATTGCATCACATCCTTTTTTCCAGCATAAGTAGCCACAAGCAACGGCGTTGATTGTGAATAATCTCTGACATTGAGTAATGCCGAATTTTTTAATAACAGTGATTTTACTTTCGACAAATCTCCATTCAATGCAGCATTATGTATCGGATATTGTACCAGTCGCTCCGGTATAAACGGTTTATCTTTCATAATGTCATCCAAACTTATTTCTTCATGCTTACTATATTTACGTATAATTTCCACCAACTCTTCATACTGCGTATACGAGGCAGCAACTTCAGGCACCCAGCCAATAGAATTTGATAAAGTTACATCAGCTCCTTGATCAAGCAGAAATTGTACAACAGATACGTTTCCTGCCACAGTAGCGACAAGAAGAGGGGTCGATTGTGAATAATCCTTGCTATTCAGTAATTCCCGATTCTTTTTCAGCATTGTTTTTACTCCATCCAAATCGCCGTTCCATGCAGCATAGTGTATAGGATATTCTTTCAATCGTTCAGGTATAAATGGCAAGTCATTACCTTTGATAACCTTGTCGTCTTTCGGCAAATCCACTGCGCCATGTTTTTCAAGTATTTTCGCTATATCATCGGGATATAGCATCAATGCACTATGCAAAGGAGTCCAGCCATCCCTATTTTTGGCATTGACATCGGCACCTCTTTGTATCAAAATCTCTACCATCGCTTTATTTTGATAAATCACAGCCAAGGATAGTGGTGTAAAACCTTCATTATCCGCAGCATTTACATCAGCTCCCTTATCGAGCAGTAATTCAGCTATTTCGTGATTACCGTTGCTTACAGCAAAATGCAACGCCGTGTTTCCGCTATATGACTTCATATTAACATCTGCACCTTTATTCAGGAGTAAGAGAACAATATCCTTGTATTTAAAAGCTGCACTACTCAGCGGGGTCATACCATTTTTTATCTTTTCATTAACATCGCATCCACTTTCAATCATATACTCCACAACCTCTTTATGTCCATTAAGTGTCGCATAATACAAAGGAGTAATGTCATGTTCATCTTTACTTGAAAGAAGTTCATGATTTTTTTCTACGAGTAATTTGACCTTTGCAAGGTCACCGTTTTTAGATGCATTATGAATCTCTCCTGAAAAGGATGCATTACTCCAGAATAATAATGATACCAAAATAACAGCGCAATACCGGATCACGCTTACGATGTGTTGTTTTTTTATCATGATCACTCCTTTTATGATTTAATCTCTAAAGGTAAATTCCCCGAAGCTTGCTTCGTGACAGATAAAATGGGCTTCCAAATACCTCGCAGCTTGCTGCGAGGATGCCTTATTTCTAATAATAATTATTTCTTTACTTAAAATCACATGATCAAAATCACTCAATCATTTTCTTCGCGTTATTTCAAGATAAATGGCGTTCCGCTTTTGCCTGATTGCCGATCCATTTCAGGGAATCCAGCAGATCATCATCATGAAGGACTATCGCTGTCCAAGATTCCTGACTCGGCACATCAATAAATGTTTGTAACTTTCATAAAGTGAAAGTATCTCGCATTAATGGAAATACTGACCGAATATATCACCAACGCCGGGCTGGGCGAGCGTGTTGTCACAGAAGCCCAGTTATCCCGTCTGCTCGATGGCACGCCGCAACGCCGTTACAACCTGGTTAACCGCGCTCTGCATCATGGAGAACTGCTGCGTTTGAAACGCGGCCGTTACCTGCTCTCTTCGGCTGTACAGCAGGGTAAAATGCATCCCTTTGTGCTGGCCCAGGCACTGCTGCCGGGATCGTATATCTCAATGGAAACAGCTCTCGGTTTTCATGGGTGGATTCCGGAATCGACACCAATCACCCTGTCTGTTACGCCGCATAGACGACGCCAGACTCTCGACATTCCGAAATTCGGTCAATTCCGGTATTACCCGTTAGCGCTGAACACGGGCTGGTTTCTTGAAGGCGTCGATCGGGATACGCTTGCAGGACAGAGCTGTCTGATGGCACAGCCGTTACGAGCCTTACTCGACATGTTCTGCCTGCGCAAGATTGATTATCCGAGCATCGGGAGCCTGACTGAAGGAATGCGCATCGATGAGTACGAACTCGCCTCCATTGACAAAGACGATCTTGAACGGATGCGTCCGGTCTATCAGCATAAACGCATGGAAACCTGCATCTCTGCCATGCAACGGGAACTGAAACAATGATCGACATACTTCGCAAACGACTGGAGCGCTATTCCGTTTCTGAATCAAAGCTCCCCCCCCTGCGCATCCAGCCACGCTGCTTTCAGCCTGACAGCTCTCCCCTTACAGGTTCTTTGCCAATATCTTATCTGTCGGTAAGAGAGAGAAAATCAATTGCTGCTTACCTCACTAACTTACCGCCAATGAACGCTCGACCCGTTATTCCCGCACATCAGTATACTGGCTCAAGAAGAAATTTTTTGGCAACGGAGTCACGGTAGGGATGCCAGTTACCCGGCACCCCCCGTACAGATCCGTACATGCGGCACTACCGCATACGGCTCCTGCCTTGAGTCATGGCGAATCTTACCTCCGGGAAAGGCTGGCATATTCGGAGGTGCGGGATATATTTGTCTACGATCCGGTTGAACTTTTCCCACGTCAGTGCGCTTCCTTTCTGACTTCTTCTTCTCAATACCTTTAACCACATCTTGACCACCTGATCCCTATAGCTTTTCAGTGCTTTGCTGTTGCCCGGCACTCCGAAGTAGAGCCCGAATCCTTGCACGACACTTTTCAGCCATATTCCTGTCTGCTGGATTGGCGCGTGTTTCCGTTTCGTCAGCTCTTCTTTGAGTTCCGACAGCTTTTGCCGCATCTTTTTCGTTTTCGTCTTTCGTTTCAGAAAGTAGCCTCCTTTCCGGTTTCGGCTGCAGAGGTGCGTGAAGCCCAGAAAGTCGAAACTTTCCGGCTTGCCCTCCCCTCGTTTCCGGCGACGTTTTTCGGCATATCTTCCGAATTCTTTCAGGCTGGTTTTCTCGGGGTGCAGTTTCAGTCCGTACGTTTGTACTCGTTCACTCAGAGCCTCAAGGTATCTTTCCGCTTCTGCCTTGTACTGGAATCCCAGCACAAGATCGTCGGCGTACCTGATGATGATGACTTCGCCGTTGTTTCGGCGACGTCTCTCCTGTTCGACCCATTCGTCCACCACGTAGTGAAGATAGATGTTGGCAAGCAGTGGCGAGATCACCGATCCCTGCGGTGTGCCTTCTGTTTGCCGGTATCGTTTCCCGTCTTCGATATATCCCGTCTTGAGCCATTTTCCGATAAGACGCAGTATCCGTTTGTCGCCGACTCGTATGCTGATGAGGGCCATCTGTTTGTCGTGCGGGATGCTGTCGAAGAATTTTTGCAAGTCCGCGTCCAGTATCCAGTTGATCGGACGTTTCAGTATCGCTGTTGCCAGGGCATCCAGCGCGTTTTCCGGGGCTCGGCCTGGCCGGTATCCATAGGAGAACCCATAGAATTCGGTTTCGTATATCTGGTTCAGTACCGTGACGACTGCTTGCTGGACAAGCTTGTCTTCTATGGCCGTTATGCCCAGCGGGCGTTTCTGGCCATCGGTTTTCGGGATATACACCCTCTTGACCGGTTGGGCCCGGTAGCTGCCTTTGTGGATTTCTTCGTGCAGCTTCGGCAGGCGTTCTTCGAGCTGCGCTTCGTACGTTTTCCAGCTTTTTCCATCTGTCCCTTCCGCTGCTTTTCGGTTCAGCTCGTAGAAGCTGGCCCTTAACAGGTCGGGGGTGATGTGATGCAGCAGGGCCGTGAAGCAACAGGTCTTGTCTTCTTTGGCTTTTCTTCGCACACCTTCGAGTCCGCAAGACATCGGGTTTTGGCTCTGTGTCCATTCGATGGCTTTCTCTCCGGTGTTCCTCTTGGCTGGTGGCCTTCCCTCCACAACCTCCGCAGCTTCAGGGTTCGCTTTGTTCGGCTGCTTCTCCGGTACTATGCCACCATCCGACTCCCGGCTCGTTTCAGCATCAATTCTTCGGGTTCTCTCCTTCATTGATGCCGCCCTGCTTCCGTTTGCCTCCGGACAGGGTTCTTGCCGGGTCTCCCGATTCCCGCGCAAAGAGCTTCCACACATGCCTGGGTTCTCTGACTCCGCCGAGCCGTTCGTACCTCGCCTTGATCGGTACGTCCGATGTTGCTTTCCCCTTCGTTGAACAGGGTCAGCCTGCGAATTGAGGTGATTTCGGAGCTCAATGGCCTGCCTGTGTGTTCCCCTGTCAACGCTTCCCCACCCCATTGCTGTAGGTCGAGGCATGACTCGGGGCCATGATGGTTGGCTATGCCTTTCATGTCGGACTCTTTCATTCCTTACTCTTTGCCGGTTTTTATCGGCGCTTTCTCAAC